>JAEEGL016344602.1_pt1 | contig 60805 bp, 49 predicted proteins | sample 9134231 | NCBI WGS metagenome assembly JAEEGL01 (sample SAMN16246548, study PRJNA631951) | gut metagenome | biome: gut microbiome; feature: rumen; material: fiber-attached | host: Bos | place: Iran: Karaj | collected 2018-10
CAAAGCTCGCTGAAATCGGCATGGGCGAATGGAAAGTCAACTTCAGACTCCGTGACTGGCTGATCTCCCGTCAGAGATATTGGGGAACACCCATCCCGATGATCCACTGCCCTTCATGCGGTGTTGTACCCGTACCCGAAGAAGATCTTCCCGTTCTTCTCCCCTACGACGTTGAATTCAAACCCGACGGCGAGAGCCCGCTTGCAAAGTGCGAATCTTTCATGAACTGCAAGTGCCCCAAGTGCGGCGGCGATGCAAGACGTGATCCTGATACGATGGACACATTCGTTGACTCTTCCTGGTATCAGTTCAGATATCCCGATAACAAGAACGACAAGGAGATGTTCTCCAAGGATAAGATCAACAAATTCTGTCCTGTCGACAAGTACGTCGGCGGCGCTGAGCACGCCTGCATGCACCTCCTCTACGCAAGATTCTTCACAAAAGCCATGCGCGATATGGGCATGCTCGATTTCGACGAGCCTTTCACAAGCCTCGTTCACCAGGGAACCATCTTGGGACCTGACGGACAGAAGATGAGTAAGTCCAGAGGCAACACGGTTGCACCTGACGACTACATCAGCAAGTACGGTTCAGACGTCTTCAGAACATACTTAGGATTCGGTTTTGCTTACATCGAGGGCGGTCCCTGGGCAGACTCCGGACTCCAGGCCATCGTCAAGTTCTTCAGAAGGATCGAGACATGCGTCGCAGACTGCGCAGGCATCTCTGCTTCCGAAGTTCTCGCAAAAGCTGACATGACATCAGCTGACAAGGAACTCAATTACGCGATCAACTATGCGATCAAGAGTTCCACGGCTGACATCGAGAAGTTCCAGTTCAATACTCCTATCGCAAGAATGATGGAACTTTTGAACGCTATCACCAAGTACAGCCAGGACGTTTCGGCAAAGGGCGAATTCAAGAGATACGCTACAGAGAAGCTTGTACTCCTGCTAGCACCTTTTGCTCCTCACTTCACCGAAGAACTCTGGTGCGAGACATTGGGCAACGGTTACTCGATCTACAACCAGAAATGGCCTGAGGTTGACGACAGCGCTCTTGTCAAAGACGAGATCGAGATCGCTGTTCAGATCAACGGCAAGGTTCAGTTCAAGGTAAACATCCCTGCCGAAGCAGACCAGGATGCCGTAGAAGCCATAGTCAAAGCAGATGACAGACTGGAAGGCGCGCTCGCAGGGAGATCGATCCTTAAGTTCATTTACGTTAAGGGCAGGATCGCAAACATCGTAGCCAAGTAATCAAAGAAATACTAATGATTAGCAAGATCAACCAGTGGATAAAAGCGCATAGATCATTCGTGATTTATTTTCTCATCAGCGTTTTTGTCACACTGGTTGATGTTGTTGTGTCACGTGTATCGGAACGCTTTGTTGACGTTGTCATCGCCAATACGATAGGTGTCGTAACAGGTTTTGTCATCCAGTATTTTCTGTGCACGAGAAAAGTGTATGCCGGCAGCAGCGTAAAGACCGCCGTCATATTCTTCCTTACATGGCTTTTCGGACTCGGGCTTGCAAATCTTATCGTATACATCGTGAGAATAAAGATTTTCGATAACCGCGAAGGCTTGATATATTACCTGATCGGTAAAGGAGCCTCGATCGTTATTCCGTTTTTCATCTTGTACTTCATAAGGAAAAAACTGATTCCCGCAAAAAAGGAATAACACAAGGTATAATCAGAGAAAATACTCAAGAGGATCCAATGAATAAGCTTTACGTCTTTTTACCTTGCTACAATGAGGAATTGAATATCGGCATCCTGATAGATGAATGGATGGAGCAGTCCGATGAGCTACGCGATAACGGTTATGAACTTATCGTGTGCCCTATTGACGACTGCAGTAAAGATAACACTCAGCAGGTCATGAAAGACAGTGCCGCTAAGTATGGTGCCGATAAGGTCAACGTCATAGTCCACGAAGTCAACAAGAACCTGAGAGGCGGTCTTAATACCAGCATCTCCGCTTTCCTGTCGATCGGAAACGAAGGAGACCTCATGTGCCTGATGGACGGTGATGCGACTCACAGTCCCAAATATGTTCATTCCATGCTCGCGAAAATGAAGTCCGCCGGCAAAGACTGCATCATCGCTTCACGCTATTGCCCCGGTTCTGACGTTGTCGGATTAAAGGGATACCGCAAATTCTTAAGCGACATGGCAAAGATCTATTATTCCATCGTGCTCAGAGTTCCCGGAGTCAAGGACTACACATGCGGTTACAGACTTTATAACCTCGAGTGCATCAAGCGCTTAAAGGAAGCTTTCGGTGAAGATCCCATCAAGGAAATGAGCTTTGCCTGCATGATGGAATTCCTCTATAAGCTTCATCTGTCAGGAACCACATTCGACGAAGTCGGATTCGAACTCAGATACGACAAAAAGCAAGGCGACAGCAAAATGCGTGTATCAAGCACGATCAAGAACAGTCTCTTCTCCGCCCTGCGTTTCAGAAAACTGAAGAAACAGATCAAGAAGGCATGAACTTATGAAGACCGTAATGCTAGTTTTCGGAACAAGACCCGAAGCCATCAAGATGTGCCCTCTCGTCAAAGAACTCCAAAAACGCGAAGGCATCAGGACTATTGTTGCCGTAACGGGTCAGCACAGACAGATGCTAGATCAGGTATTAAAGATCTTCGACGTAAAGCCTGATTACGATCTGGCGATAATGAAAGAAAAGCAGACTCTTTTCGATATAACCGCTTCTGTATTAGACGGCATCCGCAACGTTATAAGCGAATGCAAGCCTGACGTGGTGCTGGTTCACGGAGACACTTCCACATCATTCGCGGCCGCGCTTGCAGCATTCTACTTGAATGTTCCTGTCGGTCACGTCGAAGCGGGCCTTAGGACTTACGACATCAAGAGTCCCTACCCCGAAGAATTCAACAGAGAAGCTGTGGGGATCATAAGCAGCTATAATTTTGCTCCGACCGATACCGCAAGGGATAATCTGCTGCGCGAAGGCAAAAAAGCCGACAGCATTTTCGTAACAGGCAATACCGTTATAGATGCTCTCAAGTACACCTATTCCGAGACTTATTCACATCCGGAACTCGACTGGGCTGCTGACTCAAAGCTGATACTCATCACAGCGCACAGAAGAGAGAACTTAGATCACCTTGAGGGTATGTTCCGCGCCATCAAACGCGTTCTTGACGAGCACGATGACATCAAGGCAATCTACCCTGTTCATTTGAACCCGGTTGTCAGAAATGCCGCCGCAAATGTGTTCGGCGGAGATGACAGGATCCACCTGATCGATCCTCTTGATGTCTCCGACTTCCATAACTTCATCGGAAGAAGCTACCTTATTCTGACTGATTCCGGCGGAATCCAGGAAGAAGCTCCGGGATTCGGTATTCCCGTTTTGGTCATGAGAGATACGACGGAGCGTCCTGAAGGCATCAAGGCAGGCACGTTAAGGCTTGTCGGAACCGACGAGGAAAACATCTACATAAACTTCAACGAACTGATCACCGACCGTGAGGCTTATATGAAAATGAGCAATGCGGTCAACCCTTACGGTGACGGTCACGCATGCGAAAGGATTGCGGACATTTTAGTTAACGGGTAATGATTATTCATTGCCTGTCAATATTTTATTGTCATTTCATTAATCAATAACACCACATATTAACCCCTGGGTAACAACACGGCCTCCCCGATGTGATAAAATAACATCAAGATTATTTTAGGAGGCGTACCATGGACTTTATCAGTTTTGTCAACATGATTGACATTATGACGTGCATCATATCGGTCGAGACTAAAGACGATGGTTCTTACGGCGATATACGTATTGTCACGGGCAACGCCCCCTATATCGCTTCCATCGAAAATGTAGACGAATCGGCACCTCAAATGCTTACAAACAAATTCGTCCCGAACAGCCTTTATCAGAACTATTTTCCGAAGGATCTCAATTTCGAAGACTTCTGCTACAGATGCGCCGTATTGAAGCAGCCCATGCACACATACGTGCATCCGGACAGATTCGACTTCTGGTTCAATATCTATATGATCCCGCTCGGAAACAAAGGCAAAATCCACTACTGCACATATTCTCAGACGCTCACAAAGAGCGCCGACACTGAGGAGATGAGCAATACTTCCGCGTCCATTGCAACTGACGTTCTCAATACATGCATCAAGCTCAGAGGCGCTACCAACTTCCAGCACACGATGGACGAAGTCATATCCGACATAAGGAAGCTCTGCGACGCGCAGTCGTGCGTTATCCTTCTTACCGATCATGAGACCATGACCTGCAGAGCTCTTTGTGAATCAAGAAATGCGTATTCCATACTGCCGAGCATGAAAGGCGTCTTGAGGGAAGGCTTCTATGAGCTGACAGCCTCATGGAAAGATACCATCGGCGGAAGCAATTGCCTCATCGCAAAAAACAAAAACGAATGGGACTACGTCAAAGAGAAGAACCCTGCATGGTATGAGTCTCTCATGAATAATCATGTCGAGAGCATTGTTCTTTTCCCGTTAACGTATAACGACGAGATACTCGGTTATATCTGGGCTTGTAATTTCGATACCGAAAACGCGGTCAAGATCAAGCAGACACTTGAACTTACAACGTTCTTTGTCGCTTCCGAGATAGGCAATCAAAGGCTCCTCGAAAGACTCAAGAAGCTGAGCTCCATTGATATGCTGACAGGTGTTTTGAACAGGAATGAGATGAACAACACCATCGACAGCTTAAGACGCAATGAAGACAGTTCCCTCAAGGACATCGGAATCGTTTTCGCCGATCTCAACGGACTCAAGCGGGTCAATGACAGACTGGGACACGCTGCAGGAGATCTCCTGCTCAAGAATGCAGCCATCGCTCTTCAGAACGCCTTCATCGGCGACCGGATCTTCCGTGCAGGCGGTGATGAATTCATGATTCTCCTCTCCTATACCACCGAAGATTCCATAATCGAAAAGTGCAATAAGGCCAAGCTCATTTCAAGGCACTATGACCACCTCTCATTCGCTCTCGGATACAGTTATCAGAATGACTCATCTGACATCACCGGAGCATTGAAACTCGCAGATGAGAGAATGTACAAAGACAAAGAAAAATACTACGAGCAGAATCCTGATCTGAAGCGCTGATAATCACTAAAAACAGTGCCGTTCACTTAGGTGAGCGGCACTTTGATTTTGTTATTCGTTTGGCGGACAGATCTCTTTATACATATTCAGGAGAATACCGTAACTGTCTCTGAAAGTATTAAACAATTGCGTTCTTCTCTGTTTCAGAGGTTCCATTTTTCTCTCTGCTGACAAAATACTGTTTACTAAAGCATCTGCGGCAATATCTTCAATATCCTGCGGCGGAAGCTCGTTTTTCTTATTGAACAGCTGTTGCTGCTTATCCTTATAAGGTCTGATCTTAATATCGATCTCATTAAGTCTTTTAAGATCATCTATAACCGTTTTGAACTGCGTAAAGAATTCATTCGATTTCCCGGATGTATGTTTGATCGCATCTTCTATACGCTCTAATACTCTCTCCCTGCGAACGCTGTTCAGCTTCGTGGCGTGATCGAAATCGTACATGATTTTCCATTTACCGGCACAAAGAATCCGTCCTAAATGGGCTTCGAAATTATCCGGTTCACGCATAAGAATGCAGTTATACCAAACATCCGCCTCGTTGAATTCCCCTGCATCCAAAGACTCCTTTGCTTTCTTTGGCGCTTCTTTGTTGAACAATATGGAACTGCCGAAAGCGACGCCACAGTAATTACATCTATATATAGTCTTATCCTGATCAGGAATGAGCTGACCGCCGCACTTGGTACAAATAGTCTTGATTTCGTAATCCATATCAAATGCCCTCCGTCAATTCCTTATCGCACCCGGAGAGGTCTTGTTCATACCGGCTTCCAGCTTTTTCAATTCTGCGTATGCTTCGGCATACTGCTTCTCAACCTCGGCGATCTGTCTTGAAACAACAGCTTCCTTACTGTGGATCTCTTTCATTTCTTCGCTGATGTGCTTCTGAGCGCGCTTATCAAAAGCGAGGCTGACATAATACATGATAAGGAAAAGCAGAACTACTCCAATAGGTATCAGGGCTGCGATAAATCCGTAATTGATCAATAAGTAACCTGACAAAATAATACCCAAACCCAATATCGAGCCTGCACCGATAATGCTGTCTGTTTCTTCACCGGTATGCAGTTTATCGCTTACAAATGTATCAACGATAAAATCACCGGCAGCCGCAGCAGCACCCTCAAGTTCCTGTCTTACCTGTTCATGCTCAATGTCAATATCTGCGCTTCTTTTGAATTCACTTCTGGAATCCTTCGTGATGTCTTCTCTTCTTTGCTTAAGTTCCAGGTGCTTTTGGGCAATCTCGATCATTTCGATCAGCTTTGCAAAATACAAAGCATCATCTTCACTGGCGCGGTCTTTAACTTCGATCAGTGTTTTCTTCATGGGTTCAAAAGAACAGCCGGACATCTTATCGAGCCTGTTTATCGAATCCTCAGACAACAGATTGCCATCGCAGAGCGCTAGTCCGAGAAGCGCCTTGAAATTCTGCGGATCGCTCTCCAAAACCGAATTGAATTTTTCCCTCGCAGCCGTATATTCCATATTACGCATATTGACGGCAGCCTCATTCAAGATATCTTCACGATGAAGCCTGGCGAAATCAAAAGCGTTGCCGCAGAAAGGACATTCAAAGACCTCCTGCTTTCTGTCGACATACAACGCGCCGCCGCATGCCGAGCATGTATAACTGACTAACTGTCTCATTTGTAATCACCCGAAAATAAATGCAACAGCAAATTCCCTTAATCCAAGGTAATCATATCATATTTCAGGCATTTTTTACATATTTACGATACAACTGTCATCGACCTGATCCACGGACTCAAAACCCGTGCAGCTCATTATGAATCTGAGTTCGCTGTTAACTTTCGTAATGAACTTCTCAACTCCCAAAGTGCCCTCAACTTCAAGCGCAGGCAGCATTGATCTTCCCACGGCAGCAGCATCCGCGCCCAATGCCAGACACTTATAGACGTCTGCGCCGGAGCCTATTCCGCAGTCAACAAAGATCTTAACGTTTCTTCCCTCAAGCGCCTTCTTGATCGAAGGAAGGATCATCATGGGAGGAACGGCATAAGGCAGCCTTCCGTGATGGTGGCTTACGATTATTGCTTTTGCGCCTAGTTCAGTGCATTTCACAGCCTCTTCCTCGCTTAATACGCCTTTGACGATAAAGGGAAGTTTGGTCGATTCGATATAGGATCTGATCATGTCCGAAGTCTGCACATCCATCTGTTCTCCGGCCACTATATCAAGACCTTCCGGTCCGAAAATGTGATCTATATCCATGCCGATGCCGAAAGCACCCGCGTCTTCAGCGAACTTCATCTGGTCTCTCACCTTCTGATTATCCGCATAAGGCTTAATGATACGGACGGTCTTAGCACCGGTATCGGCGATACGCTTAAACATATCGTTTTCCATCATTCCGACGAAGTTCAGGATGTTCTTGTTTTTCGCGGCAATAGAGTATTCCTCAAGACCTGTCAGCATGCGGCCTTCGTACTGCTTGAGATGCGAGAAAGCAGGCATCATGACAGGACTGTCAAACTTATGTCCGAACAGTTCTATGCTTGTGTCAGCGACAACGGAATCAATAAGCCTTTCCTTAATGAGAATACTGTCCATATAACGTTCAGTGATCTCATTGCTGTCAGAAATCCTGCTGTATGCCATAGAGCTCCTCCTTGAGGTAATTCATGTAAGTGATGTATTTTTCATCGGTATTTAAATGTTCAAGTATGACAGGCATATCCGGATCGATGCCGTTCATCTTTTCAACATAGTAGCGCAGAGGGAATTCACCCTTGCCGGGTGCGCATTCTTCAAGCTGGAATGTGTATTCTTCCTTAAGATGAACATCCTTGATATGGCAGCTCCTGATCCTGTTTCCAAGGAGTTCTGCGCAGCGGTCGATAAACGCTTCTGCACCGTAATATCTCTCGAAAGAATTAGTCATGTTGATGATGTCCATGTGCACGGCGAAACGTTCACGGTCAACTTCTTCGATCAGCCTTACATAGTCTTCGGGGCCCGTCGGTATCATCCACGGCATGGGTTCCAGCGTGAAGTATGTGTCAGTGATCTCTGCCCTGTCGATAATCTCACGGACCATGGAGACTGTCTGTTTTCTGGTTTCTTCTGCGAAGTTCTCTTTATAGTGTCCGTCCCATCTCGGACCGATCGCGCCGGCAACGTTAACGGCACAGCGTGCGCCTATCCTGTCGGCAAGCTGAAGCTGTTTTACGCAGTAATCTCTTTGAGCTTTTCTGTCCGCCGGATCAAGAGACATCGCGTTTCTCCAGATGCCGACTTCGGCGATCAGAAGATCGTTTGATCTAGCAGCCTTCACATATTCTTGAATAAGATCTTCCGGGGCGTCAGACGAAAGCGGAAACACAACGGCACGGCAGCCTAATTCCAACTGTTTCTTCGCCCATTCTTCAGGCGAGCCGTGCCTAAGGGGGCTTGATGTACCAAGTCTCATAAGTACCTCCGATCAACCTAATTCTTTCGTCTCTCCGATTATCCTGATTCCGATATCGCAGTTTACCTTCTTCTTCATTGCTTCATCGGCATGTCCTGAGAAATGCCCGTACTTAAATGTCCCGATAGACACTGTAAGATCCGATTTGACGTAAAGATCACCAAGTCCGGTATCACCGTTAAGACCGCTGTTGATGTCGGCGCTTACAACATAAGCACCCGAGCCGTTTATCTTCTCTATTGCGCTTTTCGCAGGTTCTCTGACCTCACCTTTAAACCCGGTTCCGAAAATGCAATCCACTATGGTCATATACTTGCGGTAATCGGCATCACTTACGACCGGTATTCCTTTTGAGACACAGATATCGTAAAAATGTTTTGCGTCTTCCGAGAACGAATCACCGTACAGAAGAACGATCTCACATTCAATGCTGTTGTCCTTCAATAAAGAAGCCACAACAAAGCCGTCACCTGCATTGTTGCCCTTGCCGCAGATTATTCCCACGGGAGACTTCCAATCAACCTGACTGAAGATAGCCTTGCCTGCCCTTGCCATCAATTCTTTGGAAGGAACAAGGTTCTCAATAGTCCACTTGTCGCTTGCGCGCATTACTTCAGTTGATACACATTCAGGCATAAAGGCTCCGTTAACTTTAATAAGGACAATTATACCAATCTCAATGTATAATGGAAAAATAAAGGTAACGGCAGCTTCAGAGAACATATCGCGAGGGTGGTCATATGTTTATCTATTTGTTGTGCATCGCGGCAATGCTGTTTTTCATTTCGGACCGCAAGGTCCGTCTGGCAATCCTTCCGGGTCTGGCGATAATTCTGACTTTAAGCTACTGGCTTTGCTGGAAGATGGTTTATGAGGAAAACGGGCGCTTAAGATCTACGATCATTCAACCGAGAGGCATACCTTTTCTATGGTCGTATATCATAGCATCGGCCGCTCTCACGATAGTAATCGGCACAACTATCGCCTATATTTTCCTTTTACTTGGCAGGCTCATCAGCAAGCCGATGTTCAAAGCTTCAGGCGAAACCGGCAGAAACATGAAAACAGCCAGGATCTTGTTCCTGATCGCTTCCATCATCACGGCAGCTGCAGGATTCTTCCAGATCTGCTTCGCTTTTACAAGCGGCCGTATCAGAGCAACGACCGTTAAGACTCTGGAAAGGATAACAATAGCATTCGGAAGGCTCGGAAAAATCAAACAGACTACCTGCATCTACGGCCTAATCTTCTTATGCATCGGCATAGTATGCTTAATTCTCGCCCTGACCTGTAAGAAGATCTATAGGAACCTTGCTTCTGTCACCGTCCCGAAAAAGAATACGTTCTTAACAGTAGGAATCATAATATCGGCAGTCGGAAATCTCGGAATCGGTATCATTGCCGCAGTCGGATTGATCATATGGAGAAAGGTTTTTCTCTTCAACGGATATGGTTATACGAAATTTCTGTGCCTTACATGCATGCTTCTCATGGCAGCAGGTCTTATCCTCATTCTGATAGGATTTGCCAAAACAAATGTGAAAAAATCCGTTGTTAAGATAATTCTCGCAATCAGCCTTATAATCGTTATGGAATTTGATCTTTTATTCCTTTCGGTGAAAGCAATGGAAGGTATTCTCAAGATATATTTCTGATGCAGCTCACTTCTTTTGAGCGGGCACTTTATTTACAGGAGCTTTTTTAGCAGGTGCTTTCTTTCTCTTGATGTGATTGCCGACGATCTCTGATACGTCGGAGATCGTCATGAAAGCAGACACGTCCGCATCGTTGATTATCTTCTTGATCGCAGGCACTTCGACACGGGTAATGACGCAGTAAAGAACAGTCTTTATGCCGTTGCTGACCATGCCCTTGCCTTCCATCTGGGTGCATGTTCTGCCAAGCTGCGAGTAGATCTTATCGGCGATCTCCTTACCGTGATCCGTGATTATCATGACGGACTTGCCCTGCTCCATACCGTTTTCGACGATATCGATTATCTTGGATGTTACGAAGTACGTAAGAAGCGAATAGAGCGCTCTGTCAGGCCCGAAAAGAAATCCCGCGACACCGTAAATAATTATGTTGAAAAACAGGACTATCTGACCGACGGAGAATTCGGTGTTTTTCGAAAGGAACATTGCAACGATCTCCGTACCGTCGAGGCATCCTCCGTAACGAAGGATCAATCCCACGCCGATACCCAAAAGAACGCCGCCGAACGCAACGACAAGGATCTCTTTATCGGTAACCGCTTTCATATCCTTGAAGACGCTTAAGAATATGGAGAATATGATCATTGCATAGATCGCTTTTATAAGGAATCTCATGCCGAGACGCCTGAAACCGAGCAGCACAAACGGAATATTGAGAACGATCGTCAATACACCGAGAGGCATGCCGGACAGCTGGCTGATGATCATCGAGATACCGACCACGCCGCCGTCCAGGACAGTAAAAGGAACCAGGAATTCCTCAAGCGCAAATGCGGCGATGACCGCTCCGACTGTTATAAAGAAGATTGGTACGATCCAATATTTGAACAGCTTATTCATGCCCATATAATACAACAAAAACCCGGCCGTATCAGGCCGGGTTAAATGTTTAATGCAATTGTGATAATTGATTATTTAGCAAGTCTCTTCTCGAGAGCAGCTTTCTGATCCTCATAACCGGGCTTGCCGAGGAGAGCGAACATGTTCTTCTTGTAAGCCTCAACACCGGGCTGGTTGAAAGGATTTACCGCGAGGATGTATCCGGAAATGCCGCAAGCCTTCTCGAAGAAGTAGATGAGCTCACCCAAAGAGTAAGCTGTCTGGTCAGGCATATGGATGAGGAGGTTCGGAACCTTACCGTCAACGTGAGCAAGGATAGTTCCCTGCATAGCCTTAACGTTAACGTCATTCATGTCCTTGCCGGAAAGGAAGTTCAGACCGTCGAGGTTGTCGGGATCGTTCGGGATCTCGAACGATCTTCTGGGCTGGTCGATCTGGATAACAGTCTCATACATGATCCTTGCGCCGTCCTGGATGTACTGGCCCATGGAGTGAAGATCTGTTGTGTTATCAACGCCTGCGGGGAAGATTCCTCTTCTGTCCTTGCCCTCAGACTCACCGTAGAGCTGCTTCCACCATTCTGTCATGTAGTGGAATGAAGGCTCGTAGTTGACCATGATCTCAGTCGAATAACCGGAACGGAGCAGGCAGTTACGTACTGCAGCGTACTGGTAGCAGGGATTCTCAGCCAAAGACATCTTCTTGTAAGCCTTGGATGCGTCTCTTGCGCCCTTCATGAGCTCTCTGATGTCGATACCCGCAACAGCAATAGGAAGAAGTCCTACTGCAGTCAGAACGGAGAAACGTCCGCCTACGTCGTCAGGAACTACGAAAGACTCATAGCCTTCCTCTGTAGCAAGGCCCTTCAAAGCTCCTCTGGCCTTGTCAGTTGTAGCATAGATACGGGCTCTTGCTTCCTCCTTACCGTACTTCTTCTCCATGTAAGCACGGAGAATACGGAAAGCGATAGCAGGCTCTGTTGTTGTTCCGGACTTGGAAATTATGTTAAGAGATACATCCTTGCCCTCGATAACGTCCATGAGGTCTGCAAGATATGTAGCGCTGATGGAATTGCCGCAGAAAAGGATCAGAGGACTCTTCCTTACCTTCTTGGAAACAGCATTCTGGAAACTGTGGTTAAGCATCTCGATAACAGCACGTGCTCCAAGATAAGAACCGCCGATTCCGATTACAATAAGAACGTCGGAATCCCTTCTGATCTTCTGAGCAGACTTGCGGATCCTTGCGAATTCTTCCTTGTCATATGCGGAAGGCAGATCAAGCCAGCCTAAGAAATCGCTTCCGGGGCCGTTCTTCTTATGAAGCATGTCAGCGGCAACCTTTACCTGAGGTTCCATTCTGTCGATCGCTTCCTGTCCGCCAATAAATTCAAGTGCGTTTGAATAGTCGAATGTGATCATCTCAATATCTCCTTACTGATTATTTCAAAAGCATTACAAAGTATATCACCGCTTGTTGCGTTCTTAAACGGTTTTTTGAGCTTAAATAATCAAATTTCTTATATATTCGGGGTAAACCGGCTTATCAGCAGTAACCTTTAAGGTCTGCAACGCCCTTGATAAGAGTAAATGACTCAAATATTCCCTGTGGAGTTCTGTCCCAAAGAGGCGACAGAATAACGCCGTAAGTGCTGCTGGCGGTCCATTCGTATGCGATTCCGTCTTCACCGATGCCGGCAAACATGGTCATATGCTGGCCCTTTTTCTTGCTCCAGTCATGATTGAACCATACAAAGACATCTCCGGGTTTTGCGCCGATCTCTTTGAGATAATCTACCCATTCCTCATTGGACCAGCCCTTAACGCCGTCACTGCGATCCGCCAAAGAAATCTGCGTATACTTGATCTTCCTGTTTTTGATGATCGTATTGAGGAAATGGCTGTTTACGGAAGCGGTACCGTTTCTGCACCATCCGTATTTGTCCTTATAGCTCTTGATTCCGCAGTAGTTTACTCCGATTCCGTAAAGCTGAGATCCATAGAGAGCTGAACCTTTTGAACGTGTGCCCTTTTTATACTTCTTAGTGAACTTGGCAGTACCCAGTGCCACACGGAAAGCAAGGGATACGGAACCGGCGCAGTCGGTATAACCCTGGATCATTTTTCCCATATGGAAATAACCGACATCCTTCATGTATTCAAAGTTCTTGATAAGCTTCTCACGGAACTTGTCGGGATCGGTATATCCGCAATCGAGGATATTCTTATATGTCATGATGGCATTGGTATTCGTAACGGCATAATATGCATGCGGCTTAACGCTGATGATGCCGCCTTCGTCGCCCGGCTCACCGGTGCCCTTTTCGCGCAATAATACCTGGATCTTCTCGATACGCCTGTATGTGCCCCGTGAGCCTGCGGACTCACCGTTCTCAGCCCATGCGAGCCAGCCCAGAGACTGGACATAAACACGGTAGTAGACGTCATAATGCTCGGCCATTTCACCGGTAAGCTTGATCTGCAAAACCTCAAGCCTTTTGCCTGTCTTGCCGCTTATGGAGCCGTTGGATACCCAGCTTGTCCAATTGCTGCCTTGAACAAAAGATCTGTACGTGATCCCGCCCAGATATTTTGAAGGACCGAGTGCTAACGTGATCGCTTCGAGGCGCTTAGAGAATGTTCCGGAAGCCTCGCCGTCCTTGCTCCAGCGCTTCTGCCAGCCGTAAGTCTGACCGCGGAGTCTGTAGATGACCGATGAAGTACTGTTGCTCTCGACAGGTACGAGTCTGACCTGCAGTTCTTCTATACGCTTGGAATTATTCCTGGTGCCTCCGATGGCATTGTTGTGGACCCAGCCCTGAGAATCGGACAGAGTACTCAGGGACGCTTTGTATTCAACAAAATAGTGCTTGGCGAGTTCGCCGGTGAGCTTTATCTGTACAGCTTCGATCCTGAGCTTTTTGTTCTTGGTCCCTACGGTCTTTCCCGAAGCAGCCCATTTAGACCAGCCCTTTTTCCTGATATAAGCTCTGTACGTAATGCTTCCTGCATATCCGGTCTCGTTCGTCAGGCTGATCGAAAAAGACTCAAGCCTCTTGCCCTTCTTTCCCAGAGTAAGGATCCCGTTCTTGAAAGTACCCTTCTTGTTCTTGAGTGACTGGATATATGCTTTGCCCGAAAGCGAGTATTTAGGCTCTTCGGAAGGCTGTCCTGCCGGTGTCTCGGAAGGAGTCTCCCCGGGTGTTTCCGAAGGAGTCTCAGAAGGTGTTTCTGCAGGAGTTTCCGATGGTGTCTCTGCAGGAGTTTCAGCGGGAGTCTCGGCAGGAGCTTCAGCCGGATCTTTTGCCTGTTCGTCAGAAGGAGACTTTTCTGGATCTTCAGCGGGCTTTTCGTCAGATTTGTCTTCCGGCTTTTCCTCGGGTTTTTCCTCAGGTTTCTCCTCGGGCTTATCTTCAGGCTGTTCATCAGCCTTTTTCTGAGGGTTTTCTTCAGGTTTTTCTTCGGAATTTCCCGAAGGCGCATCCGCAACAGGCTTATCGTTATCAGATGAAGCCTCATCCTTCTTGCTTCCCTGATCCTTTTTGCCTTCGCTGTCTTCAGCTTTATCCTTTTTCGCGCCGCTTTCCTTGCTGTCGTCCTTACCGCCGTCATCTTCTTCAGTTACGGCAGGCTGCACTTCATCAGCATATATAGGACGCGACGGGATGGCAGACATGTAAAAACAGGTGGCGGTTGCCAGAACGGCGGCAAGTGCCTTCTTCAATAAAGTTTCTATCAGATTCCTGTTTACTTGTTTTTTCATTATCTGTTTATATTAAACTTGCGTTCTTCCCTTATCAATAAAAAATCGGGTTGAAATTGAGGACTTTCGATTATAATTAGAGTCGAAGGAGTTCTAAATGGCGGATTTTTCTATCGCGGAAGCGAAAATAAGAATACTCTATCTCGTCAGCCGCGTTCCCGGCATCAGCTATCACCTGCTCATGAACAGGTGCTTGGATCAGCTCTACACCGATTTCTTTACGTTCAGCAGAGCTTATGAGGAACTCATAGCCGGAAACCTGATGATCAAGTCAATGGATGAAAGCGCTTCTGCTTCAGCCATAGGCGGAACTGAGACTCTCACCATTTCAGCAGGCGGCAAAGCATTGCTCGACGATGCCATACCCGCTATAAATGCGACCGTCATTGCAAGTCTCGAAGAATCATCCAAAGAACTCGCAGAGGAAATGCGCATTGCGGCCCTGGTCACAAGCTCCAAATCGCCTACTCCGGAGGGACTTTGGAAGGTTACGCTTTTTTCGGACAATAACGGAATGCCTTTCCGTGCCGAGATAACGGTCAAGACAGAAGCTGAAGCATCTGAACTTTGCAGGGCTTGGAAATCTTCTTACGGCAGCGTTCCGGAACTTTTACCAGACCTTATCAGAAACAAGGCCTGATCTCTTATTTCTTATTCCTGATAACGAAGTATTCACCCGGCTGAAGGGTGTTTCTGAGATTCTGCGACATCAGTTTTCTTTCAGTAAGCAGAGTGCCGTCGGGCGAATATCTAATGATCGTGCTCTTCGAGCTTCTGATAGCGTTGTCGTTTATGAGGAAGCTCTGCTGCGTATTTGAAGAATTCGATATGATCATGCAGTAGTCGCTTCCGTCATGGAAAACGGCAGATGAGCATACGCTGTGGAAGGTCTCGGCCTTGCCCTTATTCGCTTTATCGAGCGGTTCGGCTATATCGACATAGAGTTCTTTCCATCCGCGGAAAGAGGACAACGCACTGGACACCTTCATTATCTGCGTAAACTCGGTTCCGTTGATAAACATCGTATCGTCAGTATACGAAGCCGGCCTGAAGCTTATTCCCGCATCGAAAAGGAACATCTCCGCAAATTCCGATTTATCCGAAATAAGCAGTGACACGATCCTGCCCGCGTTCAAGTCGTCCTTAACGGTAAGGGAATTGACGTATTCGCCTCTGTAACCGCTCGAAGCGACACGAGGAACATTGTACTGAGCGACAGAGAACGATGCTTCGGAATTGCCGTTAAATGTTGCGGACGTGTCGTTATTGCCGATAACCAAAGGCATCGTATGGCTGTTGGCTGATGACATCATGACGCCGCCGTCATAGTTCATTCCGTCGAGGAAGATCGTCTTATCCTTGATGTCGGTATAGTATTCGGACTGTGAGAACATCGAGATAACGAAGTTTACGTAAGCAGACCTCTGGGTGTCGCTTATGAAGAATCCCTCACTGTCTGCAATCTCGATATATACGGAATCGAAGCGGCGTGACCAAGGCATTGCCGTACCGTTGTCGATCCTCTTTCTTCCGTATTGCGAGGATACCGAACCGCAAAGATATTCAAGGAAATTGTTTACATCCTGGGCTGTAGCGCAGGAGCCTATCTTGAACCACGGTGAAGAACCGCATGCATTGACCATTCTCAAACTGTCTTCAAGAGAATTGCAGACAGGAACCCTCTTACGCTTTCCGCCGCTCTCTATATCAGTGGAATTCGATACGTCACTCATCCCGTAAAAAGACGCAGATGAGAATCCCGAAGAAGCAAAGTTCAGATTTCCGAGCCTGATAGCCGCAGGGTTTCCGGTCTTAAGTACATCCTGGTAGTGATTCGGGATGCCGGGCTGCCTGTAAGAATCAGGTCCCAAGTAAACGTTATCGGCATAAAGAGTTCCCGTTCCTTCAAAGGCAATGTTAACGCGGATCTCCTCGCTGTTCTTGAGCATCTGGTCCGTTACGGCGAAAACATAGTCATACTGCTTATAAGAAGACGTGACCTTGTTTACGATCGTACCGACCTTGCCGAATGTCTTGCCCTCAAGCCAGAGATACACTTTTCCGGACACGTCAGGCGATCTTAGCCATACGCTTAACCTGTAGAACGTGTCGGCCTGGAAAGAATCCGTGGATAATCCGCAAAGCTTCTGGGACAGAGCGTGAAGATCAGATCCGTTGCCGGTGATCCTCGCGCACCCGGAACCGCTGTATGAAGCGTTGGATACGGCAAACATGGTCCCTTCACCGTAAACGTCCCATGAGCCGTTTCCTGACATCTTCCACTGTTCCTGGTCACCGGTGTTGATGGAACCTCCGAACGAGTTCTTCTGTTCACCTATGAAAACGATGTCATCGGTCATAATCGCGCCTTCCGCGACATTGCCGCTGACATCTATCTCTGAGAGTACCTGAGCCCTGTAAATACCCTTGCCGGAGTCAAATACGATCTTATCGGAGAAGAACCCCAGGATGCGCTCGATCATGACGTTTTCGGATGTGAACGTGCTTAAAGTACCAGATAAAGGATCGATAGTAACGGCCTTTCCGTCGCTGTGTGTGGCAACGATAAGGCCCGAATCGGACAGTGTGATCGAGCCGGGAATGTCAGGCTGAGCAAGAGGCGAAGCAGACTCTGTTATGCTCACGCCGCCCGCTTCCGAGAATACGGATATAACCTTGCCGTTCTCATTGACAAAGCATGCTTTGCCGTTTCTTGCGGCCGATGACGCTATGTTGACCTGAAGCGCCTTCGATACGCCTGCAAGTCCGAAAACGACGCCGTTTGCGGAAGTGAATATCTCACCGGATGAAGTGATCGCAATGAATCCCGTATCGTACGAGAGGAATTTCGTGATGCCTGAGGCCGATGCGATTTTTGAGTAATAGAGCTTACCGTCGCATACGGTGACGATGGTGCCGTCGGCGAACGCCGCCGCGGCTGTCTTGCCTACCGCACCGCTGCCCGCGAAGGCGGATTTGCTGTTGTCGCGCTGACCTTTGATGCCGTTGTCGTTTGAGACGGGATTGAAGTTCTTGCCGTCGGAAGAAAGATAGATTTTACCATCGATAGCGACTGCCATTACATAAGAATCCGCACAGGCAATATCCATGAAGCTTTCGTTGCTCTGAACCCTGCCCGCGAGCTGCTGGCTCGTAATGTCGTAGAGTATGAATCCTTCCTGGGTAAGCGCAAGGACCGTGCCGCCGAAGCCGCGCACCTTTACGATCGAATCCTCTCCGTAAAGTCCCCTGATATCGTCAAGCGGAGTTACTGCTCCGAGTCTGGCCGCTTCGTATCCGGTTATTGTTCCGGAATATTTCTCGTTCATGATGCCTTCCGCATCGATCGAAACGATACGGATGGATGCGCCGTTAGTCGTATTTCCGTTGAAACCGCTCCTCAGAACGGCATCAGGCTTAAGATAGACGGCGTTTCCGGAGCTTCCCGCGACAAGCATGCTGTAATACGCGTTTCCGCTTTCAAACGAAGAATCGCATATCATGTTGATATTGGGAATGAGTTCCGCATTAACGCCTGTGCTTGCAACGGAATCGCCCACTTCAGTCTCAGATGCCGTAACCGTGACAAGTTCTGACCTGTAGCTGAAGAAACCGATCGAGACCATGAAAATAGCGGCCGCAAGAAGAACGGACAATACGGTAAAGACGTAGACCATTATCTTCTTGCGTCTGGTAATCCCGAATCTGAACAGGTCAAGCTTACTCACTTACAGCCACACTTTCCTTAACAGATTTCCTGCGCTTTGCGGAATTGTGCCTTAGTATCAGGAACGCAATGCCGGCAGGAACCATCATCATTATGCATACGACGATAACCCATGAGAGTATCTCGCTTCTGACATCCGGATCAATGCCGAGCTGCTCAAGCTTGAGTAAATCTCCCAGACCGGAACCCAGGATATTGAATACCGAGTGAATGAGCACGCCCGCGAAAATGTTCTCTGTGTAATAGTAGACCGCAGTAAGGATAAGACCGCAAACAAGCGCATAAGCGGTATGTATCGATACGCGGTGCATTATTCCGAAAAACGCTGCAGTGATCAGCATTGCGGCGACTGGTCTCATCTTCTGCTTTAATATCCCGAAGATAGCTCCCCTGAAGACAAGTTCCTCTTCCAAAGGGACTATGAAGCAAACCGATATCAGGTAGATGATCGAGTCCCAGAACGGAACCTCCTGCTGCTTGACGACATTGTATCTGTCAACCGACTGCCTGTATTCGGTCATCTGCTCTGAAAGAGACTTGATATAAGCGCTGATACGGTCAGAAACGTAGATGAACGTCTGAACAAATCCGAGCATTCCGATGGCTAGTATTATGACAAGGCCAACGTCAACAAAGCTTATCTTTTTGAGCTCAAGGATGGGCCTTTTGATTCTTTTGCAGACATAGAAAAAGAATCCGAACGCAATTATATTCAGCAAAGCCGCGGATGCAGAGATGGTTCCCCTGTAGACCTGCGAATCAAATCCGGCTTCCCTGAAACTGTATATAACGAAAACATCAAGATAGTTGAAAGCAAGCAGGACCGCGATAGCCAGTCCTACGGCGATCAGCCATCCGGAAGCTTTCTCTGCGAATCTCATTCGGCCGCGCTTTCTCCGGATGCCACTCCGTTCCTTGCCTTATCATTAGGCACGCCGGAAGCATAGAATCTGCGCATAAAGCATACAAATGCGCGATCAAGCTCGTCCTTATCCTTGATAGAATACAGGATCTGGTCACCCTTTGGAGAGCGTCCGGCACGCATGATTACAAGCTCCGGCGGAGTATGGCTTCCATTATCCGGAACATAGTTGTACATGACGAAATATTCGGCCTTCTGCAAAAGGAAAGTATCTATTACGGAAAGGTAGTATTCCTTATGGCTGTACGCGTCACGAATCACTAACAGGTCATCGCCGTTGTTGGACTTTAAGGTCTCACCGGCCTGCTTGGCTTTCTGCGCTTCCTTAATTGCTTTCTTTTTGCGAAGTCCTGCGGGCTTGTTACTTGTCTGATTCTTCATCGTCTCCGTAGAGCTCGTCGCAGAGCTTGTCGTAATAATCGTAGATTACGTCAGCCTCATTGCCTGTGATGGTCTGAAGCATTTCCTCACCGTCGATCTCAACAGTCTCCATGATGATGTACTCATAATCAGCATCGGGATCGTCAGTGGGCTTGAGGAGCACAATATACTCCTTGCCGTTCATCTCAAAAGTATCGTCAACGATGAACTCGATCTCTTCACCGGTCTCTTCATCGGTAAGACTGATGGTACGGTCAAGGTCAACTTCCATCTCGGAGATTGCTTCAAGGAGCTCGTCCTTCTTGTTAACAGGCTCTTTCTGGTTCATGTCTTTATCTTCAGGCATAATTATTATCTCCTTCGCGTATAAAAAATAATAATTATTATAGCATATCGAGATATTCCTGCAGAATTATCTCGGCTGCAACCTGATCAATGACCTTTTTCTGCTTTTTAGCCTTGATATTACAGTCGTGAAGGTATCTGGAAGCTATTACAGTGGTGAAGCGTTCATCCTTATAGACAGGCTCTATGCCGCAAGCTTCCTTAAGCTTAGCGCCGAAAACTTCCGCCTTGGCTTCAGTCTCCGACTTGGTACCGTCAGTCCTCGTGGGTTTGCCCAGGACTATGGCGTTTACTTTCATTTCCTTGATGATCTCGCATATGCGGTTTATCGCCCAGGTATCGTCAACGCCGTTCCAATTGACGGTCTCATAGCCTCTCGCGATTATCCTGGATTCATCTGAAAGAGCGACACCGATGTGCTTCATGCCAAAATCGATGCCCATAATACGCCCTGCGGGTTTAGTCATTCAATAATTCCTCGTGAAAAGATTACAGCCTTGAGCAGTAATCGCTGATGATGACCTCGAGCAGCTCGTCGCGGTCAATCCTCTTGATAAGGCCTCTAGCGCCCTTATAATTCGTGATATAGGTAGGATCGCCCGAAATAAAGTAACCCACCAACTGATTGATGGGGTTATAACCCTTCTCCTTCAAGGCTGAAAGCACATAAGTCATGAGCGCGTGAACATCCGCGATCCTGTCGCCTGAAAGATTGAATTTAGCGGTACTGTCTTCCAATGCTATCCTCCCGATGCGATAAGCATCCTTATACACTCGTATTTTAGCACATTAGAAGTTCAAATTGTAAAGTTTCTTTATAGTTTTAAAGTCAGATTTTGAGGACAAGTTCAGCTCCGCTGGCTGCGACAGCAGTTCCACTTACGATTTCTCCGGGTGCCGGAAGTACCGATTCCGGGCCGTATTGCAGTTCTGCGCGGACATAATTGGCCGTGTATCCGGATGCCGTTGTTCCTTCAGTCTTTTCGACCAGAACCGACACTTCCCTGCCTGTCATTTTCGAGGCAAAGTCTGATGCCAGCTTTGATGCAAGTTCAAGGAGCCTTGCTTCGCGCTCCTTTTTGATATCATGAGCTACCTGTTCCATCTCGGCGGCTTTAGTGCCTTCGCGAAGCGAATATGGGAAAACGTGGATCCTTGCAAATCCCATTCTTTCCGCAAACTTCAGCGTCTGATCAAACTCTTCTTCTGTCTCGCCAGGGAATCCGACAATGATGTCCGTAGTCAGTGACATGTCCGGAAAACGCTCTCTGAGACGCGACACGCGCGAGGCGTAGCCTTCGGAATCGTAGTGCCTGTTCATCCTCTTGAGGACCGTGTCCGATCCGCTCTGCAATGACAGATGGAATGACGGGCAGATATGCTTAAGGCCTGCCAATGCATCAATGAATTCATCGGTCATGGAAATCGGTTCAAGAGAGCCCAGTCTTAAGCGTTCCAAGCCTTCGATATCGTCTATTCTCTTGAGCAGAGAGGCAAGCGACATAATGTCCTCGCCTCTGTCCTTGCCGTAAGAACAAAGATGGATGCCGGATACGATGATCTCTTTGAATCCCTTTTTGACGAGGTATTCCGCTTCTTTTATGCAGGATTCGGGGCTTCTGCTGGCCACCCTTCCCCTCGCGAACGGGATTATGCAGTAAGTGCAGAACGAATCGCACCCGTCTTCGATCTTCATGAAGGCACGGCAGCCTTCGGGAGACAAAACGCTCCCGAAGTCGTGGTAATCATCCTTTTTGGATACAGCGGGCCTTACGTGATCCTGCTCGTGAGTAAGTGGCCTGCGCCCGGCGAAAAGCTTCTCCGCCCTGTCAACTATAGTCAGACGTTCTTTCGTTCCCGCGATGATATCCGCGGCAACCTTGCCGTCAGTGGTCTCTGCAGAGCACCCGGCAGCTACGACGATGGTATCCGGATTGAGTCTGGCCATCCTCCGGAGCATCTGCCTTGATTTCCTGTCAGCCTCACTCGTTACCGAGCATGTGTTTACCACACAGCAGTCGGCATCTTCAGGTTTTTCCGCGAGCTCATGACCCCTTTCGAGGAACATGCTCCTCAAGGCGTCTGTCTCGTACTGGTTGACTCTGCATCCTAATGTAAGGAAATAGACCTTCATCCGTTTAAGATTACTGTCTGACCTTGATGTGAACCTCTCTGAGCTGCTGCTCGGTTACGTCACCCGGAGCGCCGCAAAGGAGATCCTGGGCGTTTCCGTTCATCGGGAAAGCGATAACCTCCCTGATGTTTTCCTCGCCCCTTAAGATCATGATCATTCGGTCAACGCCGGGAGCCATGCCTGCGTGCGGCGGAGCACCGAACTGGAATGCGCTGTAAAGCGCTCCGAACTTGGTCTTGAGCTCTTCCTCGGAATAGCCGGCGATCTCGAATGCCTTCTTCATGATCTCAAGATCATGGTTTCTGACTGCGCCTGAAGAGAGCTCTATGCCGTTGCAGACGATGTCGTACTGGTAAGCGAGGATATCGCAGGGTTCTTTAGTGTTGAGCGCCTCAAGGCCGCCCTGCGGCATTGAGAACGGATTATGAGTAAAGATGTACTTGTGCGTCTCGGGATCTTTTTCGAACATAGGGAAATCGTTGACGAAGCAGAATCTGAAAGCATTCTCCTCGATAAGCTCAAGACGCTTTCCGAGCTCATTTCTGATGCCTCCGGCGCACTCGTTTGCCCTGGCCTCACTGTCAGCGATGAAGAAGATCGTATCGCCTGCCTGGAGCTTTGCGAGATCGATAAGCTCGGACTTCATTTCGTCCGGAATGAACTTGTCGATAGGTCCCTTATAAGACATATCCTCAAGAACTTCGAGGTAGCCTAAGCCGCCCATTCCGAGGTCATCCTGAGCAAACTTGAGCATCTTCTCGTGCTGACCCTTGGAGAGCTTTGCATGAACATTTATGGCTCTTACGGTCTTGCCGTGGAAAGGCTTGAACGTGCATCTTGAGAAAAACTCGGTTACGTCAATGATCCTGAGCGGGTTACGGAGGTCTGGCTTGTCAGTACCGAATTCAAGCATTGCCTGCTTGTAAGGGATTACCGGATAAGGAGCTGCGGTAACCTTAGCACCGGCGGGAGCGAACTTCTCGAAAGCAGCCGTGAGGACTTCCTCACCTGCCCTGAATACGTCTTCCTGTGTTGCAAAGCTCATCTCGAAGTCGAGCTGATAGAACTCTCCCGGAGATCTGTCTGCTCTTGCGTCCTCGTCTCTGAAGCAGGGTGCGATCTGGAAATACTTATCAAAACCGGAGACCATGAGCAGCTGCTTGAACTGCTGGGGTGCCTGCGGAAGCGCATAGAACTTGCCCTTGAACTTTCTTGAAGGAACGATATAGTCTCTTGCGCCTTCTGGTGAAGAGCTTGTAAGGATAGGAGTCTGGATCTCCAAAAAGCCCATCTCCGTCATCTTCTGTCTGAGGAAAGCGATGACGTTTGATCTGAAGACGATGTTGTCCTTGACCTTCTGGTTTCTGAGGTCAAGATATCTGTACTTGAGTCTTACGTCTTCCCTTGTCTCTTTTGATGTCATTATCTCGAAAGGAAGCTGTGAATATACTTTTCCTAATACATCCACCTTGTGAGCCTCGAGCTCGATCGTGCCGGTCGCGATCTTGGGATTGTAGGTCTCCTCATCTCTGTGCTCGATAAGGCCCTGTATGGAGATAGCCTCTTCCTTTACCAGACCGTCAAGAAGGCTGGTGTCGCGCATAACGACCTGAAGTGTTCCATACATGTCCCTGAGGTCGATGAATGAGACGCCGCCGTGATCTCTTATGTTCTCGATCCAGCCGCATACTCTTAACTCTGTTCCGACATCCTGCTCCGTGAGTTCGTTGATGTACTTGTCTCTGTAGATGTTACCCATATCCGTTCCTTTCTATTCGGGAATAAACAAAAACGCCCCGAACTTAAGCTTTCTTAAGTTCAGGACGAACAAAACATGTCCGCGGTGCCACCTGATTTACTTCGCCAAAACGCGAAATCTCTTTATACCGGTATGCTGTTGGAGTTGTTATTCGCTTACGGCCTCTTTCCGCTCTGCCTTACAGCCCGGGGGCAAAGCTCTCTGAAGGCGACATACCGCAACTACTCGGGTCTCCGTCATCGCATTTAACGAGGAAATAGTACATAATCCCAGGCCCGTTGTCAACTTAATAAAACTTTATATTATCAGCAGATCAGGGCTTTACTGGACAACCGGAAACAAATCGGTGAAAATTAATCAAAATGCGACATCTTCAGTTTGCTGAAAGGATGGTTGGAGCATGGCAAGAAGAATGCGTTTATTATCGATCCTGCTTTGTCTGGCAGTCGTGACAGGGTGTTCGCCGAAAAAGCCCGTGACATATGACGGATTCCCGAACCACACCCTTCCGGAAACGACCACGGCGGTTCCCGCCCGTGCAGATGCCGTTATGCTGAAAGTCAGATGCACAAACGAAGGTCCGTTTGACTGGGATGCGGATTATTGGAAAGAATCTGAATATATCCTGCATTACGACGGAAAGCTTGAAATAACCAATAGATTCAGTCTGAGCGGTGAATCCAAGACCGTAAAGATGATAGACAACAGTGATCTGCCGGATATTAACAGCAGCATCATTTCCGTGATCGAAAAAGAACCCTATAAGGAAATGGATTATTCTAAATATTGCGACGGTTGCACTTGGGGATTCGATTATTACGATCTAAACGGTTACGCGAGGCACGTTTACAGCGGTTATACCAACGGCATCGAAGATTTCGAGTTCATCCAGAAGACCCTCAATAAATACGAAGATAAAGTAAATCTTCAGGACAGGGCATTCAACCTGTTTGAAGGAGATTATTTCTGTCCGGACAAAGAAGGATCATTCGTAAAGTTCAGGCGCGATCCTGACGGAACACGATATATTATCCTGCCGTCCCAAAGCAGCGAAAAAAAAGAAGCAGCCAAGCTTGCCGTCACTGACGTCAGGCTCGAAAAGGACCACGTGACATTCACTTACAAAAAGGACGGCAAACCCGAATCCCTGTCATTCAAATACTCGGATGATAAAAATACGCTTACTGATCCAAACGGCGAAACAAAATACGTCCGCAAAGCTCAGTTTGCATAACCGCAGTGATTGCGGTCATTTAATCCGTCAGCGCTTTCATAATTTGCGCGGAAGCGCATGTTGATCTCTCTGATCTCGCACTTGCCGTCAATGTAATCCTGGTACATGTCGGCCAAGCCAACCATGCAGCCGTCACAGGAGCCGCTTATGTTGCCTATCGATTCGGCAACGATCTGCTCTCTTTCTTCTTTGGTTGTATCCTTTATCAGTATACTTTTCATCTTCTGCCTTTCGAGCCTCCCCTTCCGGATCTTCCCCCAAAGGACTTAGGTCTTCCGGACTTGCCGTGAGAAGCTCCCGGCCTTCCTTTTCCGCCCGGCTTTTTCACAGGTGAGTACTTGCCGTTCTTAGTTGACCTTGGGCTTCCTTTTCTCGGAGAGACGGGCTTACGTGAAGGCATGTTCTCAAACTCATCCTCAAACATGAAGTCTATCCGGTTCAATTCTGTATCAACATTCTCAACGATGATGCCCATCCTCTGACCGATGTTGATGACCGCACCGCCTCTTGCGCCGACGGCACGGTAGCGCTGCTCATCGAAATAGTAGTGGTCGCTAAGCGTCCTGAACGGCACGAAGCCTTCGATCGAACTGTCAAGCACGACGAAGCAGCCCGAATCGATGATCGAAGATACCATGCCCTCATAATGCTCACCGACCTTATCGGACATGTATTCGCAAACCTTGATGTCGACTGATGCGCGCTCAGCGTCTACCGCATTGCGCTCCATCTCAGATGACTGTTCCGCAGCCGCATCAACTATGCCTCCGAAGTGCGAACGCTTATTCTCGCCGTGGAGCTGGCTCTTTATGATACGGTGGATGAGAAGGTCAGGATAACGCCTGATAGGACTCGTGAAATGGCAATAGAACTTTGACGCAAGACCGAAGTGTCCGAGGCATTCGGACGAATAGCGAGCCTTCGCCATCGATCGCAGAAGGAGCTGGTCAAGCACGGGGAGTGCATCCTCATCGCCTATCGTATCCATGAAACGGGATATGTCCAAAGGATGGATCTTGCCGGACAGGCGTCCCATGGCCCCGTGATATTTGGCAACCGAAGCAAAACGCGCGATCTTGATGGGATCAGGATCTTCGTGGACACGGTAAACGAACGGATAGTTCATCGTCGCGTATGTCTTGGCGACAAACTCGTTCGCGCAGATCATGAAAGATTCTATGATGCCGTGGCAGAAATTGTCAGGTTCGGGCATGACCTCCCTGACCGACTGATCCTCATTAAGGATTACTTTGGTCTCAGGGAATTCAAAGCGCAAAGCGCCGCGGCGTTCCCTCATCGACTTCAGGATATCCGCAAGGACCTTCATTTTCGAGAGCATGGGAACGATGGGGCCGTACTCCTTGTCATCAGTATCTTTGGGCTCGGTCAATATCCTGTAGCATTCGTTATAGCTCATGCGGGCATCACTGTGAATGACACTCTCATAGATCTTTCCTTCATAGGTGCTTCCCTCGCGGTCAACGAGCATCTCGCATGTCAGCGTAAACCTGTCGGCGTTAGGATTAAGGCTGCAGATGCCGTTGGAGAGCTTCGGCGGAAGCATAGGGATCACGCGGTCGACCAGATATACAGAGGTGCCTCTCGCGAAAGCCTCGGCATCAAGCGCGGTCTTCTCACGGACATAATCCGATACGTCCGCTATATGCACATAAAGCCTGAAATTGCCGTTAGACAGCTCTTCAAGTGAGATCGCGTCGTCTAAGTCCTTGGCGTCCTCGCCGTCGATAGTGATGGTAAGAAGGCCGCGGAGATCGTGTCTTCCTGATGCTATCTCACTGTTGACCTGCGCTTCGTCCAGAGTTGTTGCCACGGGCTCGACTTCTTTGAGAACCTTATCGGGAAATGTCTGGGACAATCCGAACTGTCGGAGCACCGTCAGCATGCGCACGTCATTGTTGCCGATATCGCCCAGAACTTCCTTGATCGTTCCGTTGAGCTCGCCTTTGCCGGCGGTCGGGTTCAGTATCTCGCAGACGACAGCCATGTCAAAAGGCGCACCGTTAAGGTGGTTCTTTGATATCAATACCGCACCGAAATCGTTGTCTTTGAACGCAGGATCAGGCAATACCACACCGCCGTTGCCGTGAGGACGGAGTATTCCGATGACCTGGTTCTTGACCTGCAGAGGTCCTCTGGCACCGAGGTCGTCAATGCATTGCGGCCTTGACTGTTCGATCGCCTTGGCCCTGATCTCGATATTTCTTCTGCGCTGGGCAGAGCTCATGTTCATTGCCGAGCGCGATCTTTTCTTTCCAAAATCTTTATTTCTTTCCATATTTTTCTCCAAATTCAAACCTTTTCCCTTTTTGATATCTTACTACAATTACCGATAAAAAAGCCTCCCGGTATCTGACCGGAAGGCTCTTGGATCTCTCTTTCCTAAACTGCTTACCAAGCCTTAACGATAGCGAGGTAAAGCACAATCGATACGATTGCGAAAAGAACTGCACAAATAACAGTCCAGCGCTTAAGCTGCTCATCGAGCGTTCTGCCCTTTGCCTTGCCGTAGTAAGACTCAGAAGAACCGCCGGCAACAACGCCCATACCCTGATCGTTACCTTCCTGAACGAGGAAAAGGATGACGATCGCAACCGCAAGGATTATATCGACTATAGAAAGAACTATCTTTAAACCGTCCATCAGTCAAAGGCCTCCTATTTATTTATCCGAATTTATTGCCGTTAGATAATAACACAGCGTTTTTACTTATGCAAACGGTTCTTTATAGCCTTGAAAACCTCATTCAGAATGAAAGGGATCACGGCAAGCGGCAGGATCACGCACCATGCCGTGGGCGCGAGCATCACGTTGTCGAAGATCGAGTTAACGCCCGGGATGTAGATGACTGCGAGCAGGAGCAAAAGCGATAAGCCTACGGAGATGTTCATCATCTTGTTCGAAAACAGTCCGAGCTTGAAGACCGATATCCTCTCAGACCTTGCGGCGAAAGCCCTGAAGAGCTCTGCGCAGATGAGAGTTGCGAATGCCACGGTCCTTGCTACATCAAGAGCGGTGTGTTTGCCGACCGCACCACCGAAGAAGAACGAGCTGCCCTTGTTCATGCTGGCAAGCGCTGCCAGGAAAGCTCCCGCTACCGAAAGGAAGATTCCGGTTGCCTGAACGCTTACTGTCGTCAGCATGTCTTTGTTGATGATAGGCTCATGCTTGGATCTCGGAGGCATCTTCATAATGCCGGGCTCGCCCTTTTCGCGTCCGAGAGCGAGAGCAGGAAACGAGTCGGTTACCAGGTTGAGCCAGAGCAGCTGGATCGCGGTGAGCGGAGCTGCAATGCCGAAGAACGGTGAACCCTCGCTGCCGCCCGGGATAAGCGAAAGGATAAAGATGACCAGTATCTCGCCGACATTGCACGAGAGCAGGAAGCTGACGAACTTGCGGATATTGGAATATATGATCCTTCCCTGCTCGACCGCTTTGACGATGGTTGCGAAATTGTCGTCCATCAGGATCATGTCGGCAGAATTCTTGGAGACATCCGTACCGGTAATGCCCATGGCAACGCCGATATCGGCAGCCTTGAGCGCCATAGCGTCATTAACGCCGTCACCGGTCATGGAAGCTATGTGTTCGTTAGTTTTGAGCGCCTCAACGATCCTGACCTTATGCTCAGGGGAGACTCTGGCATATACGCTTGCTGTCTCAACGACCTTGCGGAGCTCTTCATCGCTCATCCTGTCGAGTTCTTCGCCCGAGAAAGCATCCATATGCTTCTCATCGCGCATCTCGAGGTTATCCGAAATGGCGACTGCGGAATCCTTGAAGTCACCCGTGATCATTACGGCTCTGATACCCGCTTCCTTGCAGACCGCGATGGCATCCTTAGCTTCCTTACGGGCAGGATCGATCATGCCGATAAGACCTAAGCAGACCAAGTCTTTCTCGTCAGCGAAATCAGCCTGGCAGCCTGCCGGATGCTCTTTGTAAGCAAATGCAAGAACACGGATCGCCTTGATAGCAAAGTTATGGTTTGCCTCTTTGATCTTTTCCAGGTATTCGGGAGTCATGTCATGCTCACCGTCAACATCCAAATACTTGGAACATCTTGAGAATACAACGTCAGGAGCACCCTTGGTGAATGCTACCCAGCCGTCGGGAGAGATTCCGGAATGATATGTAGTCATCAGCTTACGGTCAGAATCGAACGGAAGCTCAGTCTCACGTGGGAAGCTGAGCATCGTCTCGCCTCTCTCCATGCCGGCCTTCATGCCGAGCGTGGTAAGCGAACCTTCAGTAGGATCACCGATGCAGAAATACTCACCGTCGTCATTTTTGACAATGGGAGCGTCGTTGCAGAGAACTGCAGACCTGATAAGAGTCGTTACGACATTGCTGAGTTCAACGGGATTGCCCTGCTGATCTACGAAGCCGCCTTTAGGCTCATATCCGCCTCCCTCGACGTTGATCACGTCATGACCGTCATACATGACCTTAACGGTCATCTGGTTCTGTGTAAGGGTACCGGTCTTATCCGAGCAGATGACATCAACGCATCCGAGCGTCTCAACGGCAAGCAAGCGCTTGACGATGGCGTGGTTCTCGGCCATTGTGGTCATGCCGATCGAAAGTACGATGGTAACGACGGCCGCCAGTCCCTCAGGGATTGCAGCAACAGCAAGTGAGACAGCGGTCATCAGAGCATCTGACCATGCCTGCTTCTGGACAAATACCTGTACCAGAAGGACTATGATGCATACAACGATGCAGACGACAGCAAGGATCTTGCCCAGGCTTGAAAGGTTCTTCTGAAGAGGAGTTGCCTCGTCTTCGATATTCGTAAGCTTATTGGCGATCTTGCCGAGCTCTGTATCCCTTCCCGTTCCGACTACGACGCCCTTTGCCCTTCCATACGTGACAACGGTGCCCATGAAGAGCATGTTCTTGCGGTCACCTATACCGCAGCCTTCGGGACAAATGACATCAGCATCCTTATCGACAGGAACGGATTCTCCCGTAAGGGATGACTCTTCAGCCTTAAGCGAACGGGATGTAAGGAGCCTCATATCCGCGGAGATCGAATCTCCCGCATCGATAGCAATAATGTCACCGACGACGATCTTCTCGGAATCGGTAAGAATAGTCTCGCCGTCACGGATTACTTTGGTCTGCGGAGCGCTCATCTTCTTGAGCATGGCCAAAGCCTGATCGGCTTTGCCTTCCTGATAAACACCCAAAACGGCGTTGAGGATTACGATGGCCAGGATGACGATAACATCGATCCACTCGGTAAATCCGCCGCCGCTCTTTACGGCCATGAAGGCGGAAAGCCCTGCTGCAGCGATAAGTATGATGATCATCGCATCGCAGAACTGCTGCAAAAACCTCTTCCACAGCGGAGTCTTTTTCTCTTCACCTAATGAATTGGGACCGTTTTGAGCAAGCCTTTTAGCTGCTTCCCCGGCAGACAGGCCCTTTATTCGGTCAGTGGCAAGTTCTTGCGTGATCTCATCAACAGTTTTAGTAAAAGCGTTTTCCATAAGAATTAATCTCCCTTAAACGCTCAATATTATACACAAAAAAATATAAAGAAAAAGAATTTTCCAAAATCAGGCGTTGTACTTTGCCACGTACTCGCGATACTTCTTCTCGTCAGAATCCTTACGCTGCTTGAAGTCGTGCATGTACGTGTCCGCAGGCGTGGTGCTCTCAGACTTGAATCGGTATGCGATGGCCGCGATATTGAGACTGTGCTCCGCGATCCTTACACAGCTGTACAGGATATCATTAAAGACAAAGCCCTGTTCGGTCGTGCAGATACCGCCGGCAAGTCTTTCAACATGATTAGCCTTGAACTTGTCGCACATCTCGCTGATGACGATCCTCAAAGGACCAATGTCTTCGGCATTTTTGGCATCATCAGACAGATAGCAGTCCAAAGCCATCGTGTAAATGTCATGGACAGCGGGTATAACCCTATTAAGCTCAGCTTTGGCGGAATCCGAGAATTCAAGATGCTTTGTCTCGATCTCCTCCGAAGAATCCGAAAGGTAATTCGCATGGTCTGCCACACGCTCGACTTCTCCTATCGCCTGCAGGATCCTGGATGACCTGTTCTTGTCTTCAACGCTCAAATGCTGGGTCGTTGTAAGTTTCATAATGTAGGAACCGAGAATATCCTCCAAGCCATCGACCTTCTCTTCGTTCTTCTTGATGAAATCGAAATCAGCCGTGTTATATCCGGTAAGGAGCATATTCATCGACTTATCAAGACCTTCTTTTGCCTTGCTTACCATCTTGATCATCATGTTGCGGCACTCACCGACAGCAATGGAAGGCGTGAGCATGAGACGCTCATCAAGCTTGAACTCCTGTTCTTCGGCAGTCTCTTTGACGATAAGGTGCGCGATCTTGACCAGAAGCTTGCTGAACGGGAACAAAAGGATGGTATTGGCGATGTTGAATACGGAGTGGATAGCAGCGACACCGACGATACTGACGGGTCTGTCCATAAAGCTGAGATTGAAAATGGCATTGATGCCGTAGAAAACTATAAGCCAGACAACCGTTCCGATGAGCTTAATTGCAACATGGATTACGGTAACTCTCTTTGCATCCCTGTTTACGCCGATGGAAGACAAAATGGCAGTCACACAGGTACCGATGTTGGCACCCATTACAAGAGGTATTGCCATTCCGTATGTAAGGCGGCCTGTCATGGAAATGGACTGCAGGATACCGATAGCGGCTGCCGAACTCTGGATGACGCCCGTTACTAAAGCTCCTGAGAAAACGCCAAGGAGAGGATTCTTGAACGCCGTCATGAATGAAACAAAGCCGTCCATCTCCTTTAAAGGTTCCATGGAAGACGACATCATTGTCATTCCCTGCATGAGGATCGCAAATCCGAGGAGCATCGAGCCGAAATCCTTATGGCGCTGCTTCTTGGCAACCATTATCAGAATGATGCCGATCAGCGCGAAAACAAGCGAGAAGCATGAAGGCTTAAGGAGCTTGAGCAGCATATTGTCGCCGCTGTCGATGCCCGCGAGTGATAAGATCCATGCCGTAAGCGTCGTGCCGATATCCGAACCGAAGATTACGCCAACCGTCTGCGGAAGCTCCATAATGCCGGAATTGACAAAACCGACGAGCATAACCGTCATGGCTGACGAAGACTGGATGGCGATCGTGATAACCGCACCGATGGTAAGACCTTTGAATTTGTTATCAGTAGCTTTGTTGAGGAGCTTCTCGAGACGGCCGCCGGCAGTCTTCTTCAGGGAATCTGACAAAAGCTTCATTCCGTAAAGGAAGAAAGCAAGTCCTCCGAACAGCGTTACAAACGAGAAAACATCCATAAACCTCTCCTCAACTTCATGGGTTCAAACAAAACTTCAACGTAAGTATTCTATCGTCAAAAATGAAATATGTAAAACAAAAAATACTTACAAATTCAAAGCATAGACGTCAGTCTATATATGAACCACACAAGCCTTCAAACGCATGCTGAATAAGGATTTGAGGATTGTTATTCTCCTACCTGCCTAAGGTTTTTAACGCCCGCTCTCATACTGACCAGATAGAGCACGATGTCCGCGGTAAAAAGGATTAAAGCCGCTATCGCTCCCGACAAAACAGGCCTTCCCATAAGCACCATTCCTCCGCAAAGGACAGCGCAGGTTACGATTGTGATACCCATGCAGAAAACCGTGTTATAGTTCTCTCTCAAAGCCGAAAGAGCATCAAGCCAGAAAAGCTTGGGATTGAGCGAATCAAGCAGCATTCCAAGTTCTGTTACCATAAAGGACGCGTAAATGACCATGTTTATCGTTAGGATTGCCGTCAGGATATCAAAACCCGCATAGATTACGAAAAAAGCAAAGAACGGAACTGTACCCGCTAGAACCCAGACCATGTTTACGGCAGTCTTAACATTCCACTGAAGCCTGTAACCTACAGGAATGTATTTGATGTAATCAAATCCTTTTCCCTCTCTCGAAAAAGCATCCGAACCGAGGCAGTTCATTGCCGCCGTAACCATTGTTATCGCGAGGATCACTACCATAGCCACAAGCTTATGCTTAGGATCAATGAAATAAGCTGTCACCGCTTCCCTGCCAAGATCCGCCTTCATTATCCTGCTGAATATCAGAACGAAAACAGGCCAGACGAAATTTGCCGCGACGCAGTTCGTAAGGAAAGCAGGTGTCCTTACCAGAATGCGCATTTCTTTAACGAACAAAGACCTCCCGGCTGTCCTGGACACCGAAGGCACTGCAGAAGCCGCATTCTTTTGAACATGAGTCGTCTCATTTAATCTGGTCACCGATTCCATATAGAAGAAATGCGCCGCCAGAGCCAATAACAAGACGGCCGCAATGCAGATCAACACATAAAGCAGCAATGACAAAACAGAACCATTGGCCATGAAATCAGCTATAAGGCCCGTCTGCGGGAATACAAAGTCGAGTATCCTTACAAAAAGGATATTCATGGCCGCTCCGTCAATGATATAAGCAACAATATCGCCTATATCTATCGTCAGAAGCATAACTGCTCCCGCGCCTAAGATCAGGAGAATTATCGCAAAGGATATCCTTCTTACAGTCTCCTTTTTCTTAATGAATCTCGTGAACGTCATGAGAAGCATTCCGAGTATTGCGATCACAGCAGTCGGTATTACCGGCAGCAAAAGACCTCCGAGAAGAGCAAATATCCATTGGAACACATTCATCGGATGAGCAATGCCAAATCCTGCAACGACTGCGATAACCACGGCGAACTGCATAAGGTTTTCGCCGATGAATACGGCAAAGAATCTCGATAAGACAAGCTCTTCTGCTCTTAGCGGAAGCGGCAGAAGATAAGATATATCATCTTCAAAATACAATTCATTAAAGATGACATTGATCCCGAAAACAACGGTAAATATGGATATGAGACCGTACATCAGCTTGATCCCGAATTCCGGGTGGCCAAGTTCAGATAGTTTAGCGGTCACGACCAGAGTGAATATTCCGGTCATTATGGTCACGGGAATGACGACAAACAGAAGCACGAAGATCGTAAAGCCAAGTATCCAGGCCTTGCGCTTCTTGTTTCCCGCCTCCTCCATGGAGTTCGAGCGCATTATTACGGCTGTGAGCCTCTTTATAATATGAAGTCTCAAGCTTTACGCCTCCGCAGTCATCTTAAGAAAGATCTTCTCGAGATCCGCGCCCTGCTCTCCTGATTTGAGATCATCCATCGTACCTTTGTAAATGAGCTTGCCGGTATCGATGATCATTATCCTGTCGCATACTTTCTCGGCTATCTCAAGAACATGGGTTGAGAATAAAACGGTATTGCCCTTATCGGCGTGTTCTCTCATCATCCTCTTGAGATTAAAAGCCGACTGGGGATCCAAGCCGACCATAGGCTCGTCCAATATCCACACTTTAGGGTCATGAACAAGCGTTGCGATTATCATCGTCTTCTGGCGCATTCCATGAGAATAGCCCGTCATTCTCTGTGAGAAGACGGACTTTTCCATGCCGAACTGTTCGGCAAAATAATCTATTCTTTCGGCGCGGACATTTCCCGGGACGTCATAGACATCAGCCATGAAATTGATGAGTTCATAACCGGTAAGCTTGACGAACATGTCGGGCGAATCGGCGATATAACCGATTATCTTTTTTGCTTCCAGGGGCTTATCAGCCATGTCAAAGCCGTTGATAACGACTTTGCCCGAATCAGGTCTGATGATGCCCGTGAGAATCTTGATGGTGGTAGTCTTACCGGCGCCGTTAGGGCCGATAAAACCTACTATCTCACCGTCACTGCAAGTGAAGCTTATGTTGTCGGCAGCAACCGCCGCACCGGAATTAAAGGATTTGGATAGGTTTACCGCTTCGATCATAAATAAGCTCCGTTCTATTTATCAGATCCTGTATGAAGTCAAACGATCGCGATCGAGATCTCTTTCGTTCCTCAACAGGAACATAGGCTTCTCCTTCTCCTTGACGACATTGGCATACTTCACGGAGAACGCAGTATCGAAATATACTTCAGCTCCCGGAGGTGAAGCAAGATCATGTGTGCTGTCCTGACCATACATCCGCCTGTCGTATTTCTCCCTCCGCTCAAGCATCTTAGGCAGAAGCTCTATGAGGAAATACAAGACTGCGCCGATCAAGAGTCCTACGATAACGAACATGATCGGATCACTGAATCCGAGTGTCAGCATCCTTGCCGGGAAGTAGGCATTTCTGCTTCTCGCACCGTAGCGCAGCATAAAGTATCCAAATGCGCCCAAAGCTCCGGGGATCATATAGAGCAGTCTTCTCAACTTGTAATTGAGATAGATCGCGTGACCTCTTGCGGAGCGTCCGGCGTTTTCCATTGCCTCCCAGCCTCTTGAATACGGGAATTCGCCCGAGACCTTGCCGGTCTGGCCGTTAATTACATACTGATAATCAACACCGTTGTATTCATAATGCAGGAACCACGCGGGAAGCATGCAGTATTTGATGAAGAAGTTCGTATATGTGGGCATCGGGTCGTGCTCGGTGACTTTGAAAGACTTGTATCCGAAATCCACGAGGTCACAGACCTGCATCGTATATTTGTCCAAACGCTTAACGATGCGGTCATTCATATCCTTGGGCTGCTGGTCATATTTCTCGGCCAAAAAGCCCTGCAGATAAGCACCCGAGAAAGGCACCATCCTCGAATAATCATAAGGCTCGGCTGCTTCCATGATGCGGTTTGCTATCTTAAGTTCACCGTCAAAAGGCACATCAACAAGCTTGAAGCAGACAGTGCCTCTTACATCATAACCGGTCCCGTCATTCAGTATTACCGCTGCATCGTGATCATAGCTCGCTCCGGCCATCATCGCACGGCCTCTGGCACGGCCCTCTTCCTTAGCCTTGTCGTAATCGGCCTCCTCGTGGCCTTTGCCGATGATATTGGCTTTGACATTGCAGGAGATAAGCCATGTGGGGACATAGATTCCCGTTATCTTCTTCAGAGTCTTCGCAGACGTGAAATCACGCGGAAGATGCGATATCCCTTCGCAATGCTGCTTGAACAGTTCGATCGCCTTGTTCTTATCGATCTCAAACGGGATTATGTTATCCGGATGGAACTCCCTGGTAAGTCTTCTTGTAATGAGCGCAGGCGAACCGCAGAAAGTGCAGAACGTTGACGACGTATTCTTGTCAGTAACGATCTGTGCGCCGCATGAGTTGCATACGATCTCCACCCTTCCCATGTCATCATCGGAAAGGACGTCATCAATGCCATACTCCTGTTCGGGATTTGTCATTCCCATCGACCACTTCATGTCCATCGTTTTCGGATCGTAAACGCGTCCGCAGTTCGTACATGAAAGTCCCTCAGCACGAGGATTGTAATTCATGTTCGCGCCGCAGGACGGACACTTCTTGGCATTGGAAGAAAAAACACTTACAGGCGGCTGGTCTTCAGTCTGTTCTACAGGCTGAGGAGTATTTGCCCAAGGGGACGGTGACGCCCAAGGCGCCACAGGCTTTTCCCTGTTAACTTTCGGCTCAAAGAAAACTCTGTCTAGATTTTTCTTCTCTTCTTCTTCACTGGCGATAAAACCGGTCATATCATTTTCCGGATCATTCCAATTACCCATAATCTACCTCCCTATTTCCATCTTATTCCATTCTAAATATCATAAATTATGTTGATAAAATCTTCAATAAAAATCGAAAAGGACTGACTCCATGTCATACAAGGAATCAGTCCTTTTGGTTTAGTTTAGTGCTTTAAAGCTTCAGAAGGTCACTATTAAGCGTTCTTAAAGATGAATACCGTGGAGCATTCGATCGCTTTGTCAGCACCGGTAAATGAATCGTAGCTTTCGGCATACGCCTTGATGGATTCAAACCTGTCCGAAAGAGGATCGATAGTATCGTGGATCATGTCAGCGATCTTATTCACTGCCTTGTCGTCAAATTTCTTAAGACCGTCCTTTAAGTCCTTAGATCCTTTCACAAGCTTTTCCGTACCGTCGGCAAGAGTTCCTGTTCCGTTGCTTAAGTTTTTCGCGCCCTTTGCGAGCTTATCGGCTCCGCTGCTCAGTTCCTTGGCGCCTTTGCTTACAGACTGGGCACCATCGGCAACCTGCTTTGCTCCCTTGGAAGCGCTTCCAATTGCTGAGACAAGCTTCGGATAAGCCTGTACCGCGCTGTTAATGCTCGAGTAACCGCTGTCAATGCCGCTGATGCCTTTCTCGAGGCCTGCGTATGTCTTATAAACTGCGACGATCTGCTTCATTGTAGCTTCGTCGAGCTGACCTTCTTTAACAAGCTTATACATTTTAGCTGTAACCGCATCTATATCCTTTTCGCTTACCGGAACATTCTTTATGGCCGAATGCATATTGTCGATAGTTGAATTGATGGTTTTAGATCCTGCGGCAAGCTTTTTTGCGTCATCAGCAGAAGGCATCGATTTGTTTAATGTTGCCATGCCTTCATTAAGGCTCTTCGCGCCGCTTGCAAGAGTGCTGCTGCCTGTGCTGAGCTTTTTCGCGCCCTTTGCCAGTGAACCTGCGCCGTCGGAAATCTTCTTTGCGCCCTTTTCCAGAGTCTTGACGCCGCTGTCCACCTTCTTGATTCCTGAATGGAGATCATTGGAGCCGTCAAGGAGCTTTTTCATACCGTCAGTCATGTCATCTACATCTGTATCGACGTTACCGACATCGTACGTTTTGTTGATCTTGTTGATATCGAAAACCTTGCCGACCGAGAGGACCGAAAGCTCGTCACAGTCATTGACATCGCACTCAATGGTTATGGATTCAGGGATATCAGACCTCTCGATCTTCTTCTCTTCCTTGTCTATGCTCAAATTGATGGTATCGAGGCCGAGGCTGTCGTAAAGACCCGGGAAACCAATGCCCATTACAACAGTATGCTCGCCGTCATTTACGGCCTCGCCGTTCGTAACCGTGACATTGCTGAACTTGGCATTGTCGAGTATCATTCCGGTCGACATTATGAACGGCATATAGATGGTGTATTCCTTGCCGTCCTTCCCCGTTACGCTCTTGGTCATCATGTTTTTGTAATTGATCTCTATTGCGAGGTGTCCGCTCTTGCCCTTCAATTCAGAAGCTTTGACAGCTTTCCCGTCAAGTCTGTATGTAATCTCGACATCGACAGGAACGCTCTTTGTCGTGTTTCCGCGATAGTATATATCAGCACCCTTGGCATCCCAGGTGATGCTGCCGTTCTCATTGCTCTTTATCTCGGCATCGCCCTTTACGACCTCGATATTATCCAGATTTGCAACGTCAGTCATTGTTGCGGCTCCCGAAGGATTCTTAAGCCATTCGCTGACGATCGTTTTGCTTGTGCCGTCACCGTTCTTGATAACGTAGACAGTCTCATTCTTTCCGGATGTGGAGCTGTGTTCTGCGGCTGCCATCTCCTCAGCCTTCTCCATATCGGCTTTCTCCGAATCGATCTTTATCTCGTTTTTGGCTACTTCTTCGGCCTTCTTGCCGCCACATCCCGCTGATGAAGCAATGACCATACACATGCTTAATGCGGCAACTGCTATCTTCTTAATGCTCTTTTTCATATTGATCCATCCTTTCTTATCCGTTAAGCCTGGTGCGCGATGCTGCCGGCGTGGTTCTTATTCTTTTCTCTTTCAACACAACATTTCATTCCTGCCGTAGTCCTTATGATCAAAGGATCGAAAATGAGTAGCAGCGCGGGCAACAGCAGTATTACCAATACCATCGAGAGAATCGCGCCTCTTGCGAGAAGCAGGCATATCGATGAGATCAGATCGATGTTGGAATAGACCGCACATCCTATCGTAGCTGCAAAGAATCCGAGAGCCGATGAGAATACTGAATTGACAGAGGTCTCCACTGCCGTCTTCACTGCGTCTTTGCGCTCAGCTCCTCCGATCCTTTCAGTCTTATATCTGGTGGTCAGAAGTATCGCATAATCGATCGTGGCTCCAAGCTGAATGGTTCCGACGCATATCGATGCGATAAAAGGAAGCGTCGTTCCGGTGTAGTAAGAGATAGACATGTTCAGATATATCGCAAGCTCAACGACCGTAACGAGAATGACAGGTATCGTGACAGACTTGAGAACGATCAGTATAAGGATAAAGATCGCGCCGATCGACACAGCCGATACCACCTTAAAATCCCTGTCAGTAATATTGATCAGGTCTTTTGTGGCTGGTGCTTCTCCGATGAACATCGCATTCTTGTCATATGATTTAACGATCTTGTTGATCTCATCACACTGCGCGTTGACCTCATCAGTCGCGACCTGATATTTGGAGGATATCAGCAAAAGCTTGTATCTTTCACTTCTGAAGTCAGACGACAGATCGGACGTTATAAATTCATCAGGAACCAGAGATCCCTGCAGCGAGTCGAGACCGACCGCGAATTCAACGCCATCGACCTTTTTGATCTCATCAAGCATCTTCTTTGTTTCCTTTGAAGACTGCCCTGCATCGGCAAGGATCATGCAGACGGAATTCATGTCATAACCCTTTTCGAGCGCTTTGTTAGCCTGTACACAGGAAAGTGTCTCCGGAAGGCTGTTGTCCAGTTTGTAATAGACATTTATGTTTTTATATCCGAAAACAGCAGGTATCCAGAGCAGCATCAGTATGACAGCAGCCGGGATATAGCCTTTTTCAAAAAATCTCGCAAGTCCTCTGGAAGGAAGTCTGAGATTAAATCTGTGCTTTGTCTTCTCTATAGCTTTGTCGCATACGAGGATCATGGAAGGAAGGATCGTCACGCAGCCGATGACTCCGAAGACAACACCCTTAGCCATTACTATGCCCATATCCAGTCCCAAAGTGAACGTCATGAAACACATGGCAAGGAATCCAGCGATCGTCGTAAGCGACGAGCCGGTAACGGAAGTTAGTGTCCGCTCGATCGCATGTGCCATGGCCTCTTTCTTATCTTCATAGAGTTCCTTCTGTTCAACATAACTGTGATAAAGGAATATCGAATAATCCATCGTGACGCCGAGCTGAAGTATCGCGACAAGCGCCATTGTGATGAAGCTCATCTCGCCGGAAATGAAATTCGATCCGAGGTTATAAACTATCGTCATTCCGATATCTATAAGGAACAATACGGGAACGAGATAAGAATCCATCGTGAGCATGAGCACTATCAACGCAAGAACGACCGCTATCACCGTGTAGATCGGGGTCTGTTCCTGTACCAGATCCTTAGTGTCAGTAACCACGGCCGCCATACTTGAGAGCAGGCATTGTTTTCCCGCAACAGCCCGTATGTCTTTTATTGCCTTCATTGTTTCTTCAGACGAACTTGTGCTGTCGAAAAAGATAAACATCAGGCAGCCTTTGCCGTCTTTTGAATAAAAGATATCCCTGATATTTTCCGGAAGCATTTCCACAGGGATCTCTCCTCCGGTAAGCGAACTGTAGCATATAACACTTGCAACATGATCGACCTTGGAAAGCTTTTTCTCCAGCTTTATCTGATCAGCCGTGCTCAATCCGTCACAAACAAATATGCCGTAAGCTCCCTTGCCGAAATCATTAAGCAAAATGTCTTGTCCCTGCATCGTCTCGATATCATCAGGAAGGTAATACAGAATATCGTAGTTAATATGCGTGCGTAAGAATCCTATTACTGAAGGTATCAGCAAAAGAACAGCCAGAACCAGGATAAAAGCACGAAGCTTAACTACTCCTTTCCCGAATCTCAGCATTTGATTTCACCTCGCTAATTTTTGACCATCGGTCATTAATTTCAGTCTCACTATATCACTTTTTGACCAGTAGTCAATAATTTTCGGACAAATTCTTGACCGAAAGTCAATTTTTCTATATAGTGGTATCATTCGGTAAAAAGGAGGTTTGAAGCCTTGGGTAAAGCAGAAGAAAACAAAAAGGCCAAACGCAACTCACTTCTTTTACAGTCTTATAAGCTCTTCACCACGAAGGGCATAACCGATACATCGATTTCCGACATTGCCAACAGTGCTGGCGTCGCCAAAGGAACCTTCTATTTCTATTTTCACGATAAGCAGGACATTATTGACCACCTTATCGCACGCAAGTCAGAAGGTCTCCTCAAAAAGGCACTTGAAAGATTAAGAAGGAACGAGGCCGGTAATCCCGGTCTTCCGGTTGAGGAAAAGATAATCATTCTCGCTGACAGCATTATTACTGACCTTGAGAAAGATCCCAAGCTCGTTAAGTTCCTCAACCGCAATCTGAACTTCGGATTCTATCTCAAGGCATATTCGGATGAGAATCTGCTTCCGGGAGTAAACATCAAAGAAGACTACGACAGGATAATCCATTCCAATGGTGATGTATGGAAGGACTCCGGCCTCATGCTCTACACGATAATCGAGCTTCTGTCGAGCAGCGTTCACAACATAATACTTAACGGAACTCCCTGCAGTCTTGCGACTTACAAGCCGTATCTTTTCGATTCGATCAGGGCGATAGTCAATACTTTCAGAGTATGAACCTTATCTCTTGAGATAAGTATTCAGCATCATATAGACGATAACGCAGAACAGTCCGGATACCGCCTTAAGAAGTCTTTTCCGGATTATCAGCTGTGTGCGGTCATCCGTTGCGGCCAAGGCTTTCCTGTGGATCTTAAACTTCGTTATAAGGATCATGACCAGGGGTACAAAAGGCGTGAAGTATCTTCCCTGCACTCCGAAGATGTTGCGTGAATCAGTAGGCGTCGAGCTCAGCATCATCGCGGGCGTAATTACAAGCGCCAGCACGACGGAGAAGATCATGAGCCTTTTCTCATTGACTCTGAATCTCGTCTCGTCTTTCTCGAAAACAAGGAATACCAGCATTACCACGATAAGAGCAGCAATTATCACATCAGGGACAACGAAATCGCCCCAGCTCAGCATTCCGCCGGTAAGGCCCATGAATATTCCTTCGAGTTCATAGACATATTCATATGCCGCCATTACGAGGAACGAGAGCGGATTCTGGAAAGCAAAAGCAGTTGTCAGATTGCCTTCCTCACCGCCAAGCTGGAACAATTCTATGCCGTACGTCGCGATCACGTTGAAGATCAGGAGCGACAAAACACCCGATACGATGATCAATGCCGGTTTGATAAACGAACGGGCTTTCTTGCGTGAAGCAGCCAGGAATGCCAGCGGTATCAACAGGAAGAAATATCCTCCTCCCTTGACGCTTGCAAGAGCAAACGACCAGATAAGGCATTTGACGAGTTCTTTTGTAAGGATCTTGGAAGATTTGTCTGAAAGATTTTTCTCGGAATCGGCAACGGCAAAGCAGCTTGCGACGAAGCAAAGAGCGCAGGATACCGCCATTCCGTCATAAGAGAATGCTCCCGCTATATGAAGTGATTCGGGAAGGAGCGCGGTAAACGCGATGGCAAATTTGCCGGAAGGGATAGTCCTTATCGCGTGGAAGCCAGCGAAGATATAGAAGATATTCAGGAACAGTCTTGAGATGTAAAGAGACGGAACCGTGCCGAGTCTTAAGAGTCGTGCAAGAGTAAATCCGATGACTTCAGGCAGATAGCTCACGATGGAGTAGAACTTCATCTTGTCTTCATGGCGGATGATATCAACAAGCGTATCGTCTTTAATGAACCAGGACGAAGCAGTGACCAGCGACTGATATCCCTTGGTTCCGGGAGCCGCAACATCGGGCCAGAGTTCATTCATGAACTTGAGATCATCCGAACGGGCAAGCCACTCGCCCTTGCCCATGATGATATTGGACAACCTGTAAACCGCTATGAAATGAGTCTTGTTGTCCACAAAACAGTTATGCGGGAACAAGATAAGAAATATCGCCGAAAGAGGGATCGCTGTGATAAGGAAGAATTCCGCTGCATCAGGTTCTCCGGTCTTCTTGAGCCAGAGGGTAAATGTCACCAGATAAACCGCAAGAACCGCCATGCAGGCGCCGCCAATGGCCTTGCCGCTGTCAGTACCGATCCACGGGAACAGATAGACGAACAGGAAGAACAGGACGGCGATAAATCCGACCAGCGAAAACATCTTGCCTATAAGGCGTCTTGATTTGAGTCTTGGCGTAAAGCTCTTCATTTCAAAAGATTAACACAAGAAAGAATGTTATTCCATTTTGAAATGCAGTAAGACAGATTATCTTACTGGAGCTTCATGTCTCCTTCTTTGATCCACTTAAGCTTTCTCATGATCTCGCTGAAAACGAGTGAGAGAACTGCGGGAGCGATGATGCAGACGACTGCCATTCCTACCCAAGCCATGGGAGACAGGGTTCCGGACTTTGACATTGCGGAAAAGCATCCGATGGGGCCTACCAGACCGCAGGTACCCATGCCGGCAGAAACGCCTGTGCATTCAAGCTTGAATACGAGTGTCGAGATAGGACCGGTAATCGCAGCTGCAAGAGTTGCGGGGATCCAGATCTGAGGATGCTTTACGATATTGGGCATCTGGAGCATTGATGTTCCGAGACCCTGAGATACGATGCCGCCCCACTTATTCTCCCTGTAGGAAGCAACGGCGAAGCCGACCATCTGAGCGCAGCATCCCGCAAGAGCCGCACCGCCTGCGATACCGGTAATTCCGATGGAAGCGCAGATCGCTGCACTGGAGATCGGGAGCGTAAGGATAATGCCTACGACAACCGAGATGATGATGCCCATGAGGAACGGATGGAGCTTTGTAGCTTCGTTGATAAATGTTCCGAGCCAGTTCATGGCATATGCGATAGGACGTCCGCAGATGTAACCGGTAAAAAAGCCGAAGCCTAAAGTTACGAGCGGAGTTACAAGAATATCAACCTTTGTTTCCTTGGAAACGATCTTACCGAATTCAACTGCGATGATAACGGCAATGAAGACTCCCAGAGGGCCCGCTGCATAGGGCTTGCCCGGATAAGCATTTGCGAACTGTCCGACAACTGCGGCACATGCCATAACGAGCATCGGAGCCTTAAGGGCAGATGCAATACCTACGCCGATCGCGGCACCGGTTACTGCAGAAGCAAGTGAGCCTGCCTTGGAGATATAATGAGCGAGCCTTGCGATAGCCGGAACATCGATCATGCCGACATACTTGCCGAGCGTCGAAAGGATAGTTCCTATAAGGAGTGACGCAAAAAGGCCCTGGGCCATGCCGCTCATGGCATCTACGAAATATGTCTTCGCAGAGAAATTAATATCCTTCTTTTTCAGGAATTCCTTAAACGTCATCTTTTTCTTATCTTTGCCCATAACCGTCCCCTCCGTTATTAAATGCAATCAAATTCTAACAACGGTATTAATCTTGTTCAATGTAACTTTCGTTGAATTTAGACCCGTTTTACCTTGTTTTCTTGTTTGCTTTTATACAGTTTTTGCAATGCATGAAGTATGTCATTGCATAATCTCACAAAAGGTGTAAAATTACACTATAAGCAAAGCCAAATGAGGATAAGCACATGGCACGTAAACCTTCAAAAGCCCGCAAAATAATAACCATCGTTCTGACGGTTATCCTTGCCCATATCCTTACCATTGCTTTGCTTATCGGGGTTATTGTGATCGGAGCCGGAACTCCTCACAAAATGCACTTCAGCTATATCTATCTGACCAACAACAGGAAAGATGACGGCAAATATCTCTATCACGTAAGCGAAAAAGGAAGAGTGTCATACGTCAGATCCGATGTCGATCTTCGTGAGGTGTTCGGCCTGGACATTGATAAATTCGATGAACTCGGCGGACATGACCTTCTTGTCAGGGCCAAGGGCTTTGAGATCTACCGGACCGACATGTCGGGAATATTCGTCTCCTACCCTGTCATTTCATACGAGTATGTCCCCGAATAATTATTCCCAAGATACTTTTATACGAAATCAATGTATAATCTTGTGAGAAAACTCTGTTTCGACGAGTATTTTTGTGAGGGTTATACATGAAGACATTTTTGGTTACCGGCGGATCCGGTTTTTTCGGACAGATCCTTTCGCGTTACCTTGTTTCCAAAGGTCATCAGATCATAAACATCGATCTGGTTAAAAGCGAATTTGAAGATCCTTCATTCACATCATATCAGGGTGATATCCGCGATCTCGAACTTATGGAGAAGGTCTTCTCCTCTCATAAGATCGATGCGGTCTTCCATCTGGCCGCCATGCTCGCGCACGAGAGAAAGATGATGAAGGAACTTTGGAGTTCAAACGTTGACGGAACCCAGAACGTTCTTGATATGTGCATCAAACACAACATCGGCAAGATAATCTTCACTTCCAGCAATTGTCTTTGGGGCAGGAATTTCGATTATCCCGTAACCGAAGAGGAAGAGCCCGCTCCCGTCGAGATCTACGGAAGGTCAAAACTTGAGGGTGAAAAGATCCTCATGTCTGCTCCCGATAAGGTCAAGAGCATCATTTTCAGATGCCCTACCATTATGGATGAAGGCCGCCTCGGTCTTCTTGCCATTCTCTATGAATTCGTCGATGACAACAAGAAGCTTTGGATGGTCGGCAACGGCGAGAACAGATATCAGTTCATTTACGCCAAAGACCTGGCAAGAGCATGCGAACTCGCAATTGACTACGACAAAGCAGCCGTGTTCAATATCGGTTCAGATGATGTTAAGAGCTTCAATTACAACTATCAGTATGTAGTCGATCACTCGGAATCCAAGTCAAAGCTCGCACATTTCCCGCCCAGATTTGCGAAATTCATGATGAAGCTTTGCTATCACCTCGGAATCTCGCCTTTGGGCGTCTATCAGTACAACATGATATCTTCCACGTTCATATTCGACACGAGCAAGATCAAGCGTGAACTGGGTTGGGAACCCACTTTGAGAAACGAGGACATGCTTCTCAAATCTTATGAGTATTACCATAAGAACCGTGAGGAGATCCATAACAGGAAAGACGTCTCGGCCCATAACAGAGAAGCTGACATGGGATTCGCCATCAGGGTTCTGAAGTTCTTCTCATAAGGATATATGCATTCCGGGAAGAATAAGAAAACCGTATTCCTCTTTGCCGCGCTGTTTGCTTTGTATTTTGCGCTCGGAGTGTTTGCGGGGCTTCACCATGAGCCATGGGCCGATGAAGGCCAGTCATGGCTGATAGCCCGCGACAACAACTCGCTCATCGATATCATAAAAGCTGTCCGCTACGAAGGGACTTTTCCGACCTGGAGCCTGATAGTCAAGTTTTTCCAGCTTTGCGGGCTGAAGTATGAATACATTTTCGTTATCCCGCTCATATTCTCTTCCATAGGCGTGAGCATTTTGTTCATGAGCGATGCGCCGGCCGTTATCAAAGTATTTCTCCCCTTCTCCTTCTATACCGTTTTCCAAAGCGCAGTAATTGCGCGTCAGTACTCACTGGTCTTCCCTGCCATGATGCTGATAATGGCGGTATACAAAAAGCGTCAGGCGCAGCCTGTCAGATACCTGCTGGCGCTTCTCTTTTTATGTCTTACGAGCTCATACGGCATTATCATCACCGGCTCTTTCATGCTTTGGGATCTCATTTGCATGATAAACAAAAAAACTTCCGCAGATTTTGACAAGAGGTTTAAACTGTCTTTCTTTGCAGCGGCGGCAGCATTTCTCGCCCTCAGCCTGACGTTGATACCTCCCGCAGATGCGAGCTTTATCAGGACCAGGGTATCTTTCGCGGATTCTTTTGTCACCACATTTCTTTTCCACGTCGAAAACACCGTTTTGCAGTACGTCTTACTGTTCCTTATCTCGGTACTTTTGATCTGGTTTTTCAGGCACGATATCATTCAGGTGTCTGTCATCGTAATGCCTGTCATTCTTTACATGTTATTTTTCTATCACAGGCTATGGCATACGGCATATCTGTTCTACCTTGTGATTATCCTTGCGGCGATTCTGCATAAAGGCCCCGAAGATCAGCAAAAAGACTCCAAAAATGCCAAATCCTTCATGCCCGATATCGCTTTATGCGTATTCTTGTCTTTGCAGTATTTTGCAGGGCTTTATTCCATATACATCGATTACCTGAAGCCTTACAGTGCTGCAGGCAACGTTGCAGAATTCCTTACCCCTTATGTTGAATCAGGAAAGACAGTGGATATGTTCGGTTATCTTCCATTCGGTGTTCAGCCGTATTTTGATTCCAATATCTTCACCAACTATCACACTGACAAGGGTTACTTTATCTGGAATACCAGCCACAATCTGATAAAGCTTTCAGAGCAGGCTTCCGACGTGATCGTCTCATCTGAATACCTGTCAGACCTTTATGATCTCACGGGATACGAATCATACAGATTCCCCGCCCAAATGATCTTTAAGTTCAGCGAGGCGGAAAGAAGCTATGTCTACGTTTACGTCAAAGAGGATCTTGCCCCTTCTTCCCATTGATGAGCATCTGGCTCTCAATGTATCCCGCGACGTCAAAATCATAGACGTTCATCAGGCTTTCAGGGGTTATCACAGTATCACTCGGGCCATCAGCAACCACTTTGCCGTTCTTCAGGAAAACGGTCCTTTTACATACGCTCTTCGCCTGACCCAGGTCATGGAAGACCGCAACAACGGTATTTTTGACATCACCGTAAGGCGTTGACGTAGTCTTGCCCGCCCAGTCGCAAAGATAGTCGCAAAGCTCGGCTCTGTATTTGATATCAAGATTGCTTCCGGGTTCATCAAGAAACAGGAACGGGGTGCCCTGGGCAAATGTCCTTGCAAGGAGTACCCTCTGGAGCTGACCGCCTGAGAGTTCGTTTAAGAGCCTGTCCTTGTACTCATATACGCCGCAGGACTCCATCGCGGCTTTGGCGGCTTCCCTGTCTTCAGCCGAGAAGTTTCCGAACATGCCCGTGGATCTGGCATATCTTCCGAGGAGAACAGTCTGATAAACGGTGTATTGGAAATACATCTCCCCTGTCTGTGGCATGAGCGCAATAAGTCTGGCGACATTTTTGCGCTTCATTTTCGAGACATCGTCGCCGTCAATGGTGACGATTCCGCCATGGTCCATCAGCCCCGCCATAACACGCAGAAGAGTGGTCTTTCCCGAGCCGTTACGGCCCCCTATAAACACTGTATCGCCCTCTTTTATCGAGAGGTTGATGTCATCTAATACAAGTTCACGCCCGTAACCGGCCGATACGTTTTTAAGCAGGAGTTCCATCAATCACGCCTCCTTCCCTTCGCGAAAAACACATACGCGAAGAAAGGCGCGCCGACAAGAGCCGTAACGGCGCCTACCGGTATCTCTCTCGGTGAAAGGACCGTTCTTGCGGCAAGGTCGCACAATGCCATGAATGCGCCGCCGTAAATGAAAGACATCGGTATAACGATCTTGTGCGACGGACCGAAGATCTTTCTGACAACGTGCGGAGCAGCAAGGTCAATAAAACCTATAACTCCCGCAAATGCTACGGACACGCCTGTAAGAAGAGAAGCCGTCATGATCGCGATCAGCTTTGTCTTCTTTACCTCAACGCCCATTGATCCGGCCTGGAGTTCTCCGAAAGTCAGTATGTCCAGCCTGCCGGACAACAAAAAGAGAACAATGAAGCCTACAATTCCGCAGCCGAAGATTATCGCGCAGTGCGTCCAGTTTCTTGCAGAAAACGAGCCCGTCATCCAAAGCCAGAGCTGCTTGCTCTTGTCCGAATAGAAAGTCATCATCAGGTTCATTATGCCCGTGACAAACAAGGATAGGATCATGCCTATCAGCACTATCGTCTGATTGGATACGTTCCTGTCGATGCGCGATGCGAGCAGTATCGAAAATGCTACCGTGACCAGTCCGAAAACAAAGCCCGCCAGCGGCAGCATAAAACTCTCAAGACCGGCAATGCTTATCCCGCAGAGCAGGACCATTGCCGCACCCAGAGAAGCACCTGATGACACACCCAATGTATAGGAAGATGCAAGCGGATTCTGAAGGACCGCCTGCATGACCGCGCCGCTGACCGACAAACAGCCTCCGACGAGAAAAGCCGTGATAGCGCGCGGCATCCTTATCGACCAGAAGATCGAATCATACATCGGATCGACGTTGTCGGGTAAAGACTTGCCGGTTATGTGACTTCCGATGATCTTGATAAGATCGGGAATCGAAATGTATACGCTTCCGGTCCTGATCGCGGCAAGCAAAATAAACAGGCAGGCCGCCAGGGAAAGAACAATGCCAATCCCTGCGGCCTGTCTAATGTTGTTTCTTTTTCTGATGTCAGGCGTTCCCTGATCTTCCATCTGAGAATCGATCAGGCAGCTGCCTTTGTCTCCTGGACTCCTGCGATGTTCTTGATCTTATCGACAGCGTCCTTCAATGACTTCTCGAGAGACTTGGACATCTCTGTGAATATATCGGGATAAATGTCCTTGAGCCACTCAAGAGCAGCATCAACAACATGGTTGTTCGGCTGCATGCTGAGGTTTGCGTCAACCTTGTAAACCTCGCCGTTCTTGACAGCCTTTACATTCTCCCAGCCCTTAAGAGCCTTGATGTCCTTGACTGGATCTTCAACATAATCAACTGTTGTGAGAATAACGTCAGGATTCATTGCAACGGCGTCTTCAACGGAGATGGATACCCATCCGGACTGTGATCCGCAAGCGTTTTTCGCGCCGACCATTGTGAGCATCTCATCAAGATATGTGCCCTTGCCGAAGGAATAGATCGTAGGAGCATCCGAAGTCGGAATGCTCATCATGAACAGAACCGTCTTCTGCTTGTCTTCAGAAATGCTCTTTGTAGCCGTAGTAATAAGCTTAAAGGAAGCATTCATTGCAGTTGCGAGTGCTGTTGCTTCGATTCCCTTGCCTGTGCAGTTACCGATGAACTTGATGTCCTCTTCAATGTCCGCAATTGAAGCTGAAGAAGGGATATCCGCAACGCAGATGCCTGCGTCGATAAGAGACTTGAAAGGTGACGAACCGCCGACAGAGCTCATTCCCGATGTGAATACGATATCAGGCTTGAGAGCTGCGATAGCTTCGTTATCAGGTGACATCATGTCGAATGTCTTGACTCCGGAAGGCAGATATTCCTTGTAAGACATTGAATTTGTATCTACGGCAACGATCTTAAGAGCAAGACCGAGATCGATCAGGACCCTTGTTGTGGAAGGAGCAAGAGATACGATGGACTTAACTTCAGCAGGAACCTTGATCTCATTGCCGGAACGGTCTTTGGTAGGAGCTGTTCCGCCGCCCGTGATCTCCTTGACAATGTCCTTCTCGACAGATTCGAGACCGCTGACATCGGTATTTTTTGCCAGATCCTTGATCTGCTGTGCTCTTTCAGCGCTGCACGCGGTAAGGCAGGATAATGCCATGACGCCGCACAAAACAGCTGATATGAACTTATTTCTCATGTTTTTTCTCCTTATTCTTGAAAATCACCACAATTATAATAGATTCGAATTTTGAGGTATACTTTAAAAGTTATCAATAAATAACACTCTGAAAGGCAATATTCTATGAAGATTACCGAGATATTAAAGAGCACCGTACCCACGATCTCCTTCGAGGTATTCCCTCCGAAGCAGGAAGCGGGACTCGAGTCAGTAAAGGCTGCCGCAGGCGCCATAGCCGCGATGAACCCTTCGTTCATGTCCGTAACCTACGGTGCGGGCGGTTCAACGAGCAAGCTTACGGTCGAGGTCGCATCTGACATAAGAAATCTTCATAACGTTCCTGTCCTTCCCCACCTCACCTGCGTTGCTTCGACAAAAGAGCACGTCCGCGAGATGCTCAGGCAAATACATGACAACAACATCGATAACATTATGGCTTTGAGAGGCGACATGCCCAAAGACGGCATCGTCTGCAACGATTACAAGCACGCTTCAGACCTTATAGCCGACATCAGATCGATAGATCCCGATATCTGCATTGGCGGAGCATGCTATCCCGAAGGTCATATTGAGTGCGAACACAAGTCGGATGACATCAACTTCCTTAAGCTTAAAGTGGATGCGGGCTGCGATTTCCTTACAACCCAGATGTTTTTCGACAACAACATCTTCTACAACTTCCTGTACAGGATCAAGGACAAGGGCATTAACGTTCCCGTTCTGCCCGGCATCATGCCCATAACAACGGCAAAGCAGCTTTCGCGCTCGGTCGCCCTTTCCGGCACAAGCGTTCCCGAAAGATTCAGGGCGATCGTTGACAGGTTCGGTGATGATCCCGCCGCAATGCGCCAGGCAGGAATCGTTTATGCCGCAGAGCAGATCATCGACCTTATAGCAAACGGCATCACTCATATCCACGTCTATTCGATGAATAAACCCGATGTCGCAAAAGACATCCTGGCCGCACTTAACGGCATCATAGGCTGAGGAACCGGTCATGCCTTTAGGTGTAACGATTCCCGTAAGCGAAGTCAGAAGATACATGGGATTCAGAGGTCCCGTTGACAACTCGCCCGAGACTGATGCCATGATAAGCAAAGCAGTCAGCGCGCTCGAAAAGGACTGTAATCCCAAATACGTCTCAAAAGCCTTTCCCGTAAAGGTTGAGGGTTTCTCTGTATCTTTCGCTGACATCTGCATAGAAAGCAGGGCCCTTGCAAGAAATCTTGCAGGCTGCACCGAATGCATCCTCTTTGCGGCAACCGCGGGAACCGCCTGCGATATGCTCGTTAAACGCGCCTCCGTAACTTCTTCAGCATACGCATCCTGCTGCCAGGCTGCGGGCGCGGCGGCTATTGAAGCATATTGCGACTTAATCAATGATACGATCAGGAACGAATATGAAGCTAAAGGTCTTTATGCACGCCCGAGGTTTTCTCCTGGCTACGGAGACCTCTCACTCTCACACCAGAAGGACTGGTTCAGACTTTTAGACATCACAAAGAAAACAGGCATTGAACTGACAGACTCGCTGCTTATGGTGCCCACCAAATCGGTTACCGCCATCATCGGGCTCTCGCCCAACAAGCTCCCCTGCGTCAAACAGGGATGCGAGGTCTGCAGTATGTCTCAGACATGTGCATTTTCGAGGAAGGAATAACAAATGGATCTCAGAGAAAGACTAGGCAAAGAATGGCTTTTCTGCGACGGCGGAACCGGAACCATACTCCAGGAGAAAGGTCTCAAAGGCGGAGAACTTCCCGAGACGTGGAACCTTACCCGTCCTGACGATATTAAGTCTGTTGCGCGCGCATATTTCGATGCAGGCTGCAACATCGTAAACTCCAATACTTTCGGCGCAAACTCGTTCAAATACGATAATGTTGAAGAAGTAGTTAAAGCAGCTGTCAGGCTCTGTCAGGAAGCAAGACACGAAGCAGGACGTGACGGTGATGCTTATGTCGCTATCGACGTAGGTCCTACCGGCAAGCTTTTGGCTCCAATGGGAGACCTGCCGTTCAATGACGCTGTCAAAGTGTTTTCAGAGATAATCAAAGCCGGTGTAGAAGCCGGCGGTGACCTGGTACTCATTGAGACGATGAGCGATTCATATGAAGCAAAAGCCGCCGTCATTGCGGCTCACGAGACATGTGATCTGCCCGTCATCGTAACTACTGTCTATGACGAGAGCGGAAAGCTCTTAACAGGCGGAAGCGTTGAAGGCACCGTCGCTATGCTCGAAGGTCTCAAAGTAGATGCCATCGGCGTCAACTGCGGATTCGGTCCCGACAAGATGATTCCCATCGTAAAACGTCTTGCAGCGTGCTGCTCTCTTCCGATAGTCGTCAATCCCAATGCGGGACTGCCGAGAACCGAAGGCAACAAGACCGTTTTCGATGTCGGTCCTGAAGAGTTCAGCTCGATAATGAAAGAGATCGCGGCATTAGGCGTACACGTCATGGGCGGATGCTGCGGCACAACGCCTGCTCATATGTCAGCGCTTATCAAAGAAGTCTCTCCCCTGCCGTTCAAAGCTCCCGTCAGAAAGCACGGAACTTATGTAACGAGCTTTTCCGAATGCGTTGAGATCGGTCCTAAGCCCGTCATCATCGGCGAGAGGATCAATCCGACCGGAAAGAAAAGGTTCAAGCAGGCCCTTCGTGACAACGATGTCGATTACATCCTTACCGAAGGCTTAAAGCAGGAAGAAGCGGGTGCGCACATACTGGACGTTAACGTTGGTCTCCCTGAGATCGACGAGCCTTCCATGATGGAAAACATCGTATTTAAGCTTCAGTCGGTCACAACTCTCCCTCTGCAGCTCGACACCACGAACATAGAAGCGCTGGAACGCGGAATGCGCATCTATAACGGCAAGCCGATGATCAATTCCGTCAATGGTAAAAGAGAGATCATCGAAGCCGTAATGCCGCTCGTTGCCAAGTACGGAGGCGTTCTTGTAGGCCTTCCTTTGGATGAGGATGGTATCCCCGCCACTTCAGACGGAAGGATCGCGGTTGCGAAAAAGATCTACGAAGCCGCTGACGAATACGGTATTCCCAGAGATGACATCGTCATAGACGGTCTTGCCATGACCATCTCTTCCGACTCGTCTTCCGCTATCGCGACACTTGATACGGTCCGCAGGATCAGAGATGAATACAGCGGCCATTCGATACTTGGCGTATCCAACATCTCGTTCGGGCTTCCCGCAAGAGAACTCATCAACTCCCATTTCCTTACAATGGCAATGCAGAACGGATTATCCTGCGCGATAATCAATCCCTGCAATGACCACATGATGGCTTCTTACCGCGCTTACTGCGCGCTTATGAACAAGGATCCGCAGTGCCTGGATTTCATTAACGCATATGCGGAATATAAATCTGACGGAACCTTCGGCGGTGCTTCATCAGGCGCAGCCGGTGCGGCTTCCGCATCTTCAGCGGGCGGAGCAAAGCTTACGCTTGGCGAAGCCATTGAACGCGGCGTCACCGGCCGTGCGGCAGAAGCCATGGAAGAAGGCATAGCAGAAGGCCGTGAACCTCTTGCGATAATCAATGACGAGCTGATCCCCGCATTAGACAAGGTCGGTAAGGGTTTTGAGAAAGGAACCGTTTTCCTTCCCCAGCTTCTCATGAGCGCGGATGCCGCAAAAGCCGCTTTCGAAGTCGTCAAGAAGGCAATGGCCGGAAAGCCGAGACAGGTCAAGGGCAAGGTCATCCTTGCTACCGTCAAAGGCGACATCCACGACATCGGAAAGAACATCGTCAAGGTAATGCTCGAGAACTACGGCTACGACGTAATCGATCTCGGCAAGGACGTGCCGCCTGAGACGATAGTTGATGCCGCAATTAAAGATGACGTTAAGGTCGTTGGTCTTTCCGCACTGATGACGACCACTGTCGTCTCGATGGAGGAAACCATCAAGCTTCTTCGCGTAAAGAAGCCCGATACAAAGGTCGTCGTAGGCGGTGCCGTAATGACACAGGAATATGCCGACCAGATAGGCGCTGATGCCTATTCAAAAGACGCCATGCAGACCGTAAGGTACTGTGACGAAGTATTTGGAGTTCAATAATGAATAAGGAAAAAACACAAAAGTTCAACAAGACAGCCGGCATTATAAGCATAGTATTGGCGTGCGTTTTCGCCATTACCTTCATAACCGGAACATTTGTTGACATAAAGATCGCCCCCGTTTTGTTCTCAGACATGAACATGACCTGGCTCATAGTATCGACCGTGGGAATCTATATATTCTGCGCATTCTACGCATTCTTTTTCGGAGCGCTCCTAAGCCAGGCAATCAATCTTCCCAAAGAGAATAAGAAGCGTACGGGATACATAATCGCAGTTACCGTAATTGGTCTTATCGCGCTGCTCATCTGCGGCGGTTCGGTGTTGGACATCAACAATCTGGGCGGCATCTTCCCCATAGTTCACAGGGACGTTCCGCAGATGATAATAATGCTGCTGGCCGGTATGATGCCGATTTCCGCAATCGGTTATGCAGCTTGCAGAAAAAGAAAAGATGCCTTGCTTTCAAAGCATCTCATACTCGTTCTTTCGGCAATGACCGTATCGTTCCTTCTTTATGAGCTCGTCAAAATCGGACTCCCGCGTCCCAGATACCGTCTCCTTGCAAAAGGTTATGAGGGGATCGACTTTCACAGATGGTTTGACCCGATAAAGAACAAAGCCGAGCTGATAGCCAAGTACGGCATCAACAAGGATGATTTCAAATCATTCCCGAGCGGACATACATCCAACAGCATCATGAACATCACTCTCTTCCCTGCATTAGGGCTTGTTTATCCCAAATTGAAAGAGAAGTCCATGCTGATGCTCGTTTTGGGTCTTTGCGTCGGTATCGCGGTTCTTTTTTCGAGAATGATACTGGGCGCGCACTTCCTGAGCGACGTGTCATGCGGAGGCTTTACGGCTTCCGTCGTGTCGGCTGTCTACTACAGGCTGTATAAGAAGATCCGCTGACAGATCCTCAGCTTATTGAAATTACCTTATAGTCCTTGTCTTCAACAGCTTTCTTAAGGACTGCGTCATCAACGCTTCCGGAAAGAGTCACAACTGCTTCGCCCTTCTCATGGGAAACATCAGCCGACTCAACGCCTTCAACGGCCTCAAGAGCCTTCTTGACGGATGCTTCGCAGTGACCGCACATCATGCCTTCGATCTTCATTGTCTTAGTCATTTCCATATCCTCCGGATCGTCATTTGTTTTATATTTTACCGCCTTGTCATGCCTTGTGTCATACGGCTTTACAAGATTAAGCCTCAAGGCATTCATGCATACGGTAAAGCTCGAGATACTCATTGCCGCAGCACCGAAAACAGGAGCCATCGTTATGCCCAGAACCGAATACGCTCCTGCGGCTACAGGTATAAGAAGGATGTTGTAGAAGAACGCCCAGAAAAGATTCTCATGAATATTCCTGATGGTCTTTCTCGATATCCTTACCGCAGCGGCGACATCCTTCAGTGAAGCCTTCATGAGCACCACGTCAGCCGCATCCAAAGCTATATCCGTGCCGGTCGAGACCGACACGCCGATATCCGCTCTGGTAAGCGCAGGAGCGTCGTTTATGCCGTCTCCGACCATCATGACACTGCCTTGTTTCTTAAGCTTTCTGATGACCGCTTCCTTGCCGTCAGGCAATACTCCCGCGATAACCTCGTCAACACCTGCGATCTTTCCGATCGCATTAGCCGTACGCTCATTGTCTCCGGTCAGCATTATAACCCTGACTCCGAGTGCTTTAAGTTCTTTAACGGCTTCAGGTGAATCCGATCTTAAAGTGTCGGCAGCAGCGATCATGCCCAAATACCTGTCTTCCGAAGCGAAAAACATAGGCGTCTTGCCTTCTTCTTCGATCTTACGGACCTCATTTTCCACAGCTTCGGCAAGCTTAGTTCCAACCGTATCCCTGTTGCCGGCAAAAAACTTTATTCCGTTGATCATTCCGGTAACACCGCGTCCCGGTTCAGCTTTGAAATCATCAACAGGCAACGCGCTGATCCCCTTTGATCTGCAATAGTCGGCACAAGCCTTGCCCAATGGATGCTCGCTGCCCTGCTCAAGCGCGAATACAGTCTGAAGCAATTCGTTTTCCGTAATGCCTTCTGCCGTGATCACATCAGTTACTTCAGGAACGCCTTTTGTCAAAGTACCGGTCTTGTCGAAAACAGCAATCTGCGTTTTACCCACAGTCTCCAAGGAAGAAGCTGTCTTGAACAGGATTCCGTTCTTAGCCGCGACACCGCTTCCCACCATGATCGCGACAGGCGTTGCAAGTCCCAATGCGCAAGGACAGCTGACGACTAAAACGGCGATAGCGCGTGTAAGAGATGTCTCAACTCTTGCTCCTATCAACATCCAGATAACGAAAACTATGACCGCTATGATAATTACGGCAGTAACGAAGAACCCTGCAACCGTGTCTGCTATCCTCGCGATAGGCGCTTTCGAAGCAGCCGCGTCGCTTACGAGTTTTATGATCTGTGAGAGCGTGGTGTCCTTACCGACCTTCTCTGCCCTGCACTTTATGAATCCTGAACGGTTTATCGTAGCCGCGGAAACATGGTCTCCTTCACTCTTATCAACGGGAACCGATTCACCCGTCAATGCGGATTCGTCAACGGCGGCATTGCCTTCGATAATTACTCCGTCAACCGGGATCGATCCACCGGGTCTTACAGCGAAAACATCTCCGACCTTCACTTCATCTATTCCGACAGTTATCTCATTACCGTCTTTAACGATGACGGCAGTCTTTGGAGCAAGCTTCATAAGGCCTTTAAGAGCATCTGTAGTACGGCCCTTGGATATGGATTCAAGAAGCTTTCCTATCGTGATCAGCGTAACTATCATGGCAGCGGATTCAAAATACAATCCCGCATGACCGCCGTTGTTATGCGCCATGCCGATAAGCACAACAACACTGTATATAAATGACACTCCCGAACCCATGGCTACAAGTGTATCCATGTTAGGAGCCAGATGAACCAGGGATTTAAAGCCGCTCGTGAAGAACTTCCCGTTGATTACCATGCAGATCAAAGCAAGTATCATCTCAATGATGCCCAAAACGACGTGGTTGCCTGCTATTCCCGAAGGCGCGGGCCACCCCCACATCATGACTCCCATCGAGAAATACATAAGGATAAGAAGGAAGATTAGAGATAAGATCACCCTTCTTTTCAATACAGGAGTCTGTCTGTCCTTTAGAGCCTCACCATCTGCCAATGACGCTCCGTAACCGGCCCTATTCACAGCCTGGATTACCGCTTCGGCAGATGCGGTTCCTTTGACCTGCATCGAATTAGTAAGCAGAGACACTTCACAGGATGATACCCCGTCAAGCGAAGACACGGCCTTTTCGACGTGTGCCTGACACGCCGCGCAGCTCATTCCCGTTACACTGTATTTCATTGTTTTCTCTGCCATGATCATTTCTCCAGTTAGAATAGACTAACCGATATGCTTTCGTCAAATATATGATGTCTCAGTTATCGTTTATTTTCAATTTTGTTAACACAAATTTCTTTTATATTTTGTAAGATGAAATCATAGACAAATCCAACGGCAGGAGGGTGCAGATATGGATAACACTAATATCCCAGAACAGTTAACATCAGCTAATGTTGCAAACGCAGCAGAACAGACGGAAACTCCGGCAGTAACCGTACAGCAGCCTCAGGTGCAGCAACCGGTACCTCAGCCGAAGCCTGACAGGTCACAGATAACTATCAAAGGCAAAACGATTAAGATCACGACCGTGATCAAGTGGGCTGTCATATTGCTTGTCTTCCTCATTGTCACCAATCCGGGAATAATCCCTTTCCTTCCGGAAGATGTAAAAACGAACATAATCAATTCATGGAGCAAAGTCTTCGGTAATGTCGAGAAGATCTCCGGAACGTTCGTATTCAACTGGGCAACTATATTCCAGGTCATCGCGATAATCATGATGATGATCCTGGTAACATCTTTGATCCGTTTCATTGTCCAGCACATCCATCCGAAGACCGGAAAGGCCAAATCGGCTCTCTCCCTTCTCAATTCAGCACTCAGCTATATAACCGCTCTGCTCGGCTTCTTCTGGTGCCTCGCAGCGATCGGCGTAAACATTACGGCAATTCTGGCAAGCGTCGGAATAGTTGCTCTGATCATCGGCTTCGGTGCCCAGAGTCTTGTAGAAGACCTTGTAACAGGTATCTTCCTCGTTTTCGAAGATCAGTTTAACGTCGGAGACATAATCGAAGCAGGCGGCTTCAGGGGTGTCGTCGAATCGATCGGTATCCGCACCACAGCCATCCGCGACATGGGCGGCAACATCAAGATCATCAACAACTCGGATCTGCGAAACGTTCTCAACCGTTCCACTGCTGCAAGCTTCGCAACCACACTGGTAAGCGTTGCTTACTCCACGGATCTCGATAAACTTGCCCCCAAGCTCAACGAATTCCTTCCTTCCCTGAAGGGCAAATATCCCGAGATATTCCTCGAGGAGCCTTCTTACCTTGGTGTTCAGGAACTCTCTGACAGCGGTGTCATCCTTAAGATCGGCGCACGCGTACATGAGAAAGACATTTACAAGGCACCCCGTATCCTTAATCACGAGATCAAGGGATTCTTTGACAAGAACGGCATTGAGATCCCGTTCCCTCAGGTCGTCATCCACAATTCAAACAAGTAACTATCTGTACCTTATCTGACAGCAGATGCAATGATCATGGAGATCAAGAATTATGGCTGATGATAAATACAATGCATTCGACTATTACAACGCGGAACCGCCGCTTGAAGGTGCGGCATTGCCGCCGGAAGAAGCCGCTGCATCAGCTCCTGAAGACGAATTTAACGAACAGGTTCACGGTTCAGATGCAGTTAAGCGCGTATCCGGATCTGTAAGGTCAGTAGCTCTGGCTCTGGCCGTGGGCGGTATGGCCCTCTCTTTCGTGATCTCGTCCGGCAGGATAATTCCGGGCGGCGGTGTTTCTCCGGCAGAAAGCTCGGTATCCGGAACAACTGCGTCTGATGACGGAGGCGGCAAACCCGGAGAATCAGTAATCGAGACTTCTGTCACTCCATCTCCGAAACCTACGCCCTCACCGACACCAGCTCCCGTTCCTACGGAAGATCTCGGTCTGCGGCTCGACTCTTTCAAGATCTACCCTCTCTATAAGGATTTTCTTGCCGAGGTCAGGTTTACTCTTGCGACAAACTGCGGTATTGAGCTTTCTTCAATTGCCGGTTCCATCGATGCGAATCTGTCTATATATACCGGATATAACAGAAAGACGAACAAGGCAAAGTTCCGTCACGAGAAGTACAAAAAGGAGTTCTCGATGGATACAGCCAAAGCCGTCATCGGAAGCGGAGCTGACAATACGGATAACCAGTATGTGCTTCTGGTACCGGTTAAACTGGGTGACAGCGGAAACAGCGAAGATAAATTCTCGGTTACCCTGACGGTCTCAAATACACTGAACGGCAACAAGACCGAAGATAAGGTCGCCACGCTCAAGAACGTCGGAATTTGGAATAATCAAGGCGAATATTCTTCTGCGATGTTTGATGCCAAGATAACAAGGAATAAGGATAAGTCTTTCGATATAACCCTTATCCCCAAAGACGGAATACCGATAAGCAATCCCAGGGTCAATGGCGTGTATCTCTTCGGAAGAGGTAACAGCACTGCTTTCCTCCAAAAGAAGGATTTCAACATCACTAATTCGGGCAACACCTTCCATGTTACCTTCAAAAAGCCTAAAAAGGCCCCAAAAAAGGGTTCTTTCGGTATAGGTTTCTTTGCTGATTATGAGCTTTCTGATTCAAACGGAAATACCTATAAAGGAAGTGCCTATAAGCAGGTTACCAAGAAATACTGACAGGCCGTTTGTTTTTGAGAAAAGAGGACCTCCGTCATTATGAAGTGAACCCCAAAAGTTGGACGGTTTAAAACGAGTATAAGGACTGATTCCTTGCCTGGCAAGGAGTCAGTCCTTTAAGTTTGACCTGAATTCTTTCGTTGTTGTAGTAATCTATGTATTTTTCCATGGCTTTCTGAAG
>JAEEGL011505148.1_pt1 | contig 60800 bp, 51 predicted proteins | sample 9134231 | NCBI WGS metagenome assembly JAEEGL01 (sample SAMN16246548, study PRJNA631951) | gut metagenome | biome: gut microbiome; feature: rumen; material: fiber-attached | host: Bos | place: Iran: Karaj | collected 2018-10
TAAGTATGCCGTCAGAGGATGCGACGGCAGGATCACGCTGAAGAGCGATCCCTTCTCCCTAAGGAACGAAATGCGCCCCGCCAACGCTTCCGTCGTGTGGGATATGCCCCTTGATAAAATCGAAAATCACGAGCGCAGGCTTGCGCACGATAAGCCCATTTCCATCTACGAGGTCCATCTCGGCTCGTGGGAAAAGGGGCTTTCGTTTGTCGGCGCTTCCACAAGGCTCGTCGATTACTGCCGCGATATGGGCTATAACGCCATCGAGCTCATGCCGGTGTGCGAGCATCTGCTCGACGATTGCTGGGGGTATCAGACCAGCGGCATGTATGCGATCACCGCAAGATACGGCACTCCCGACGAGCTGCGGCTTTTCGTGCGCCGTGCGCACGAGGCGGGCATTGCCGTGATACTCGATTGGGTGCCCGCGCATTTCGTCAAGGACGAATGCGGCCTGCGGCGCTTCGACGGCTCCGCGCTGTATGAATCCGAAGATCCGCTCAGGGCGGAGATGCCGCTTTGGGGCACGCTGCTCTACGATTTCGAAAAGCCCTTCGTCAGGAGCTACCTCACGTCCAACGCGCTCTATCTGATAGAGCAGTACGGCGTGGACGGCCTCAGGGTCGATGCGGTCAGCTGTCTTCTGTATCTCGATTTCTGCAAGGCGGAATGGCGGCCCAATCCCGACGGCAGCAATGTGAATCACGCCGCGGTAAGCTTCATCCGCGAGCTGAACCATGCCGTGCACGAGCGCACGCCCGCCGCCATGATAGCCGAGGAATCCAGCGCTTATCCTTACGTGACCTCGGATAAGGGCCTGGATTTCGATTACAAGTGGAACATGGGCTTCATGAACGACACGCTCTCGTATTTCGAGCTCGACAGCGTTTACAGGAAGTATCATCAGGACAAGCTCACGTTCCAGATGACCTATGCCTTTTCCGAGCATTACATGCTCTCGTTCTCGCATGACGAAGTAGTGCACGGCAAGAAATCGCTCATAGGCCGCATGCAGGGCAATACGGAGGCAAAGTTCGCGCAGCTCAGGCTGCTTCTGGCCTATCGCATGGCCTTCCCGGGCAAAAAGCTCGAATTCATGGGCAGCGAATTCGGTCAGTTCGTGGAGTGGAATTTCAAACGCTCGCTCGAATGGTTCCTGCTGGATTACGAAAATCACCGCGCGATGCAGAATTTCTCCAAGGAGATGAACTGGTTTTACAGGAACGAGCCCGCGCTCTGGAAGGACGACGCCGCGTGGGAGGGCTATCGCTGGCTTTCCCTTGAGGACGCCGAGCACAGCGTGATCGCGTTCAGGCGGCGCGATCCCGAAACGGGCAGGGGGATCATCTGCGTGCTTAATTTCACCGCGGGCGAGCATGGGGAATACCCGATAAGCCTCGATCCCGTAAAGGACGAGGTCGGCAGGAAGAAGGCGCTGCCGTGCGTGTTCTCCACCCATCCGCGCATGGACGTCAAGGCGCGCATCGAAAACAACGTACTTTATGTACCGCTTTACGGTTATGAAGCGGCTTATTACAGGATCTGAACAAACACCAAGGAGGTATCATTATGCCAAAGAAAAAAATGATCGCTATGCTGCTGGCAGGCGGGCAGGGCTCGCGCCTCGGCGTTCTGACCAAGAGCATGGCTAAGCCCGCAGTTCCCTTCGGGGGAAAGTACAGGATAATAGATTTCCCGCTTTCCAACTGCGTCAATTCCGATATAGACACCGTCGGCGTGCTCACGCAGTATGAGCCTCTTGCGTTAAACGCGTATCTGGGCTCCGGGCAGCCGTGGGATCTCGACCGCATGAACGGCGGCGTATTCGTGCTTCCTCCCTACGTTTCGGGCTCCGACGGCAAATGGTACAGCGGCACCGCCAACGCAGTATATCAGAACATCGCCTTCATAGATCAGTACGATCCCGAATACGTGCTCATTCTTTCCGGCGACCATATCTATAAGATGGATTACGCCAGGATGCTGCAGTATCATCAGGCCATGCATGCCGACGCCACCATCGCCGTGCTCACCGTGCCCATGGAGGAAGCCTCCAGGTTCGGCATAATGAACACCGACGAGGGCGGCCGCATAGTTGAATTCGAAGAAAAGCCCAAGCATCCCAAAAGCAACAAGGCTTCAATGGGCATCTACATATTCAATTGGAAGATATTAAGGCCCTATCTCGTAAACGATGAGGAGGACAAGGCAAGCAGCCATGACTTCGGCAAGAACATAATCCCCAATCTGCTCAATGCCGGCGCCAACCTTTATGCCTATGGCTTCACCGGCTATTGGAAGGACGTCGGAACGATCGGCTCGCTCTGGGAGGCCAATATGGATCTGCTGGGCGCCAAGCCCGAATTCAAGCTTTCCGACAAGGATTGGCGCATCTATTCCAAGAGCCCCGCAATGCCTCCTCATTATATCGGCAGCGAGGCAGAGGTCAGGAACAGCCTGGTTTCCGAGGGCTGCGTGGTCTATGGCAACGTGGAAAAGAGCGTGCTCTTCACGGGAGTGCACGTTGGCGCCAATGCGGTGATACGCGATTCGATCGTCATGCCCAACGCGGTGATAGGCGAAAACGTCACGGTCGAAAAGGCCATAATCGGCGAAGGCGCGTGCGTTGAGAACGGCGCGCACATAGGCGCTGAAAGGCTGGAATCCGACGGCGATTATGACACAAAGCTCACCGGGGATATCACCCTTGTGGCCAACACCGTTACCGTGCCCGAGGGCAGGCGGATACCCGTCGGCATGATAGTGAAGTAAGGAAGGAGAAGCATTATGGAAAACGCATTCGGACTCATTTACACCGGCGACGCAAGCATGCAGCTTCGTGAGCTGACTTTTTCAAGGTCCGTCGCTGCGGTGCCCTTCGGGGGAAGATACCGCACGATCGACTTCATGCTCTCCGACCTTGTGAATACCGGCATCTATAACGTCGGCATAATCGCGCAGAAGAATTACCATTCCCTCATGGACCATCTCGAGAGCGGCAAGGAGTGGGATCTGCACAGAAAGCGCGACGGTCTGTTCATACTGCCGCCCTTCGTCACGCATGACAACACCGGCGTTTACCGCGGCACGGTCGACGCGATCCGCTCCTGCATGGGCTACATAAGGCGCTCCAGCCAGAAATACGTGGTGCTCATGGGCAGCCACACCATCTACAACACCACCTATAACGAGATGATCAGCGAGCACATCAAGTCCGGCGCCGATATCACTATAATGTATAACAGGACTCCCGTGTATGACCGCAAGGAGCAGTTCGACGATCTGCGCATCAAGTTCGATAAGGACGGCAGGGTGACGGATCTTGCGCTCAATCCCGCGATCACCGATACCGAATTCTGCAGCTGCGACGCGTTCGTGATGGAAAAGACCACCCTCGAATACCTCGTCGAGGACGCTTATGCACACGCGCTTTATGATTTCACCAACGACGTGCTCGTCAGCAACGTCGACAGGCTGAATATAAGGGGCTGGGAATACACCGGCTTCGTCGCAAGGCTCAATTCGGTCAACGATTATTACAAGCACAATATGGCCCTGCTCGACAAGGCCGTTTCCAAGGAGCTCTTCAGCCACGAGCATCCCATCTACACCAAGATAAAGGACGAATTCCCCGCAAGCTACGTTGGCGAAGGCTATGCGAAGAACTCCGTGGTGGCGGACGGCTGCGTGATCGAGGGCAGAGTTGAGAACAGCGTGCTCTTCCGCGGCGTGCACGTGGCGCCCGGCGCGGTCATCAGGAACAGCATAATCATGCAGGGCGCTTACATCGGGCCCGATTCCGTGCTCGACTGCGTGATACTCGATAAGGGCGTCAACGTGCTCGAAGGCAGAACGCTTTCCGGCCACGGCTCATATCCCGTCATTCTCAGGAAAGGGACAGTAGTATGAGGATACTCTTTGCTTCATCCGAATGCATGCCGTTCATCAAAACGGGCGGCCTGGCCGACGTTGCGGGAACTCTCCCCAAGGCGATGGCGGAGCTCGCAAAGGAGAACGAGATCCGCGTGATACTCCCCAAATACAGGCGCATCCCCGAAAAATTCCGCTATAATATGCGTCACGTGTTCGACACGTGGATCCACCTGGGCTGGCGCAGCCAATACCTGGGCATTGACGAATACGTGCTCGACGGCGTGACCTATTGGTTCGTCGACAACGAATTCTATTTCGGCGGTGATTACGTCTATGGCGAGGGCGATTTCGAGACCGAGCGCTTCTGCTTCTTCTGCAAGGCGGTCATGGAAAGCCTGCCCCGCCTTGGCTTCATGCCCGACGTGATCCACTGCAACGACTGGCAGACGGGCTGGATCCCCCTGCTCGTCAGGCAGTATGGCATAAGGCCAGATTATTCCGGCATCAAGACGGTGTTCACCATACACAACCTCAGGTTCCAGGGCATCGGCAGCCGCATGTTCGTGGACGATCTGCTCGCGCTCGGGCAGGACGCGCTCGACCGCATAGAGTATTCCGGCGGCGCTTCCGCAATGAAGGCCGGCCTTATGTACTGCGACCGCATAACCACCGTCAGCCCCACCTATGCGCATGAGATACTCACGCCGGAATACGGCGAAACGCTCGACTGCGTGCTGCGTGACCGCGCGGGCGATCTGTGCGGCATACTCAACGGCATCTCCACCACGCTCTACGATCCCATGACCGACCGCGAGATCGCCGTCAATTACGATAAGGATTCGCTCGAGGGCAAGGAAAAGTGCAAAAAGGCGCTCCTGCGCGAGCTGGGGCTTGCCGAGGATACCTCCCGTCCCCTCGTGGCCGTCATTTCAAGGCTGACCGATCAGAAGGGCGTCGACCTCATATCCTGGCTGCTTCCCAAGATCATGAACGAGGGCGCTCAGGCCGTCGTGCTCGGCATGGGCGACAGGCACTATGAGGAGCTTTTCGGCAGGCTCTCGTGGGAAAATCCCTCCTTCGCGTTCCGCTGCGAAATGAACGACGCGCTCTCAAGGCGCATCTATGCCGGCGCGGACATATTCCTCATGCCCTCCAGGTTCGAGCCCTGCGGACTTTCGCAGATGCTCGCCCTGCGCTATGGCTGCATACCCGTCGTGCGCGAAACGGGCGGCCTTGCCGACACCGTCAAGCCCTATAACAAGTTCGAGAACAGCGGCAACGGCTTCTCGTTCTGCGGTTACAGCTTCAATTCGTTCGATTTCGTCACCGAGCTTGCGCTGGAGCTCTTCCGCGACAAGGAGCGCTGGCACGATATGGTCGTCCGCGCGATGGAGTGCGATTTCGATTGGCGTGTAAGCGCCGGAAAGTACCTGGATCTTTACAGGGGCGTCATAGGCCGCTGGGCGTGATATGGTGGATAAGGTCAGATTCGCCGCGGCCTGCGCCCGCGCGCTCCTTCGCAAGCCGGAGGGCGGCGGGATAGGGCTCCTCGGCGAAAAAGCCCTCCATTCCGCATTGAAATATTATTACGAGCCGGACGCGTCCTGCCACGAGCGGGAAGCGTTCGGCTTCGTTGCGGATATACTGAATGAAGAGGGCATAATCGAGATACAGACCCGCAATCTGTTTGCGATGAAGCGCAAGCTCGGCGTGTATCTTGAGCAAACGCGCGTCACGCTGGTGCATCCCATAGTGCGCGCGCGCCGGATCATCTATATGGATCCCGAAACGGGCGAGCTCTCGCGTCCGCGGCTTTCGCCAAAGCGCGGGCGGGCCGAGGACGCTTATTCCGAGCTCGTGCATATACGCGAAGCGCTTGCGCATCCCAACCTTGAGATCGTGATCCCGATAGTCGACGCCGAGGAATACCGCGTGCGCGACGCGGGCAAAAGGAAGCGCCGCGGCGGGAACGCGGATCTCAAATACGAGCTGCTTCCCACCGAGCTTGCGGACGAGATCGTGATAGCGGCGCCGCGCGATCATTTGCGGTTCATACCGCCCGAGCTTGCGGAAAGGGAGGGCGGCTTCACTGCGGCCGAGCTCGCGCGGGGGATAAAGCTCCCCTGCCGCGCCGCTTCGGCAATGTGCGCGGCAATGCTTGCCGCCGGAGCGCTCGAAAGGGAAAGATCGGGCAGATCATATTATTACAGGGTAAAGAAATGAAGGTATCGCTTATTCAAATGAGCGTGGGAGAGAACAAGGAGCAAAACCTTGCCCGCGCGGCCGAAATGATAAAAAACGCCCGCGGCGCGGACGTCATAATGCTTCCCGAAATGTTCTGCTGCCCCTATGAGGCGGCGCGGTTCCCCGAATATGCCGAGGAGGCGGGCGGCAGGGTGTATCGCGCGCTTGCCGAAATGGCGCGCTCCTCCGGCGCGTATCTCATCGGCGGCAGCATGCCCGAGCTCGACGGGGGGCGCGTCTACAATACAAGCTTCGTTTTCGATCCCGATGGGCGCCTTGCCGCGCGCCATCGCAAGGCGCATCTCTTCGATATCGACGTGCAGGGCGGGCAGCGCTTCTTCGAGTCCGAAACGCTTTCCGCAGGGGATGAGCCCACCGTTTTCAACACGCGCTTCGGCCGCTTCGGGGTGTGCGTGTGCTTCGATATCCGCTTCCCCGAATTCATACGCTCGATGCGGGCGGATTTCATATTCGTTCCCGCGGCGTTCAATATGACCACGGGCCCGCTCCACTGGGAGCTCCTCTTCCGTGCAAGGGCGGTGGACGAGCAGGCGTTCACGTTCGGCTGCGCCCCCGCAAGGAACGAAAAAAGTTCTTACGTTTCCTATGCAAATTCCATCGCGGTATCCCCGTGGGGAAGGGTGATCGGCTCCGCCGGAGCCGGCGAAACGATACTCACCGTCGAAGCCGAAAGGAGCGAAGCGCTTGCCGTGCGGCGGCAGATCCCAACGGGCCGCTAAATATTCAGCAGCACGAGCGCGGCGATGATCAGCCCGTAGCCTATCGCCTTCCTCGCGCCAAGCTTTTCCTTGAAAAGGAATATGCCGGCCAGGCCGATGAGTATTATCGCGCCGACGTTATATATGGGGTAAACGACCACGGCGGGAAGCTGCCCCAGCGAAAGCAGCAAAAAGCGCGTGCAGAAATAATTCGGCACGCCTATCAGCACGCCGAACAGGACGTCCTTGGGCGTCACCGGATCGCGCTTGATCAGCGTGACCGAAAGCGCAAGCAGCAGAGCGACGGCGAAATTGAAGAAGAGGAAGTTGTCCTTTATACCGGGATCCCCCAGATTTTCATAGATGTTCGCCATGGATTCGGTCAGGCCGCTCACGATCAGCAGCAGTATCAGCCAGATGAAGGCGGAGCCGTGCGCGCGCTTGTCCGCTCCCGGCTCAAGATAGATCACCAGTATCGCCGCCGCCGCAAGCACAAAGCCCGTTATCTGCAGCCACGTGGGAGCTTCGCCGAAGAATACGATCGCCATGATCGCGGGTATCAGCACGCCCAGCTTCATGAATACCGAGGCCAGCACCACGCCGTTTTTGCTTATGCTCCGCTTTAAAAGCATGAAGCTGACAAGATAAAGGCACCCGCTCACAAGCCCAAGCAGCAGCGCGAAAGTCAGCCCGTCGTGCGGGGCAAACACGTTCTTGTTTTTTGCAAAGAGGAACGCGATCAGCGCGCACACAAAATAATTCGCCGAAAACATTGCGAAGTTATTCGTCACGTGCTTTTCCGAAAGCCGCATGATTATCGCCACGAGCGAGCTCATGACCACGGCGATGACGAGATAGAGCATATCGATCCTTTCCCGAAAAACCAAAGGGCAAGCCGCAGGGCCTGCCCTTTTTTCATAAAACCCAAATTACTTGATCTGATCCCTTACGGAAGCCTTGCCCAGCTCGATGGCCTGCTCATTCAGGGGAATGAGATGGGCCTTCTTTTCGCCGAGCTTATAGAGCAGGGCGTCAAGAACGCTCTTGGAATCGACCGCCTTGGTGGCCTCAAGGTATGCGCCGAGCATAGCCATGTTGCCGACCTTGGGATTGTTGAGGGAATCGGCGATCTCGTTGCAGGGAACGTAGTAAACGTCGATATCGGTGCGGGTGGCCTTTTTATCGATGATGGAGCTGTTGATGAACAGCTTGCCGCCGGGAAGCACGTTCGCCTCGAACTTGTCAAGGGAGGGACGGTTCATGGCGATAACGCAGTTGGCCATGTTGATGCAGGGGGAAGCAACGGGCTCGTCGGAAACCACGACGGAGCAGTTGGCGGTGCCGCCGCGCATTTCGGGACCGTAGGAGGGCAGCCAAGAAACGTTCTTGCCCTCATACATGCCTGCGTAAGCAAGGAGCTGGCCGATGAGCAGAACGCCCTGACCGCCGAAACCTGCGAAAATGTTAGTCCAAAGCATATTCAGTCCTCCTTATTCGTTTGTGATGTCCTTCTTAACGCCGAGGGGATAGTAGGGGATCATGTCGGACTTGACCCAATCCATAGCCTCGGACGGGCTCTTACCCCAGTTGGTGGGGCAGGAGGACAGGACCTCAACAAGGGAGAAGCCCTTGCCGTCAAGCTGGCACTGGAATGCCTTCTTGATGGCGGCCTTGGCCTTCCTGATGTTGGGGGTGGAATCGACGGAAACGCGCTCGACGTAAGCGGCGCCCTCGATGGTGGCGATCATCTCGGCGATGCGCAGGGGCTTGCCGCAATGCTCGGGATCACGGCCATAGGGGCTGGTGGTGGTCTTCTGACCGACAAGGGTCGTGGGAGCCATCTGACCGCCGGTCATGCCGTAGATCGCGTTGTTGATGAATATGGTCGTGATCTTCTCACCGCGGTGAGCGGCATGAACGATCTCGGCGGCGCCGATGGAGGCCAGGTCGCCGTCGCCCTGATAGGTGAACACAACGTTCTTGGGGTTGACGCGCTTGCAGCCGGTGGCGGCGGCGGGAGCACGGCCGTGAGCCGCCTCAACGCAGTCGATATTGAAATACTTATAGCCGAACACGGCGCAGCCAACGGGAACGAATCCGATCGTCCTGTCCTGAATGCCCAGCTCTTCGATGACCTCGGCTACAAGGCGATGCACGATACCGTGACCGCAGCCGGGGCAGTAATGCATTACAGTGTCCGTAAGAACGGGAGTTTTCTTAAATACAACGCTCATTTTATTACGCCTCCCTCGTCTTGAGAATATAATCGGCGATCTCCTCCGCGGTGGGAGTATAGCTGCCGGGCTTGCCGTAGAAGTCAGTGGGCTTTGCGCCGTTGATGGCAAGGCGTACGTCCTCGTGCATCTGGCCGGCGCTGATCTCAACCGTCAGCTCGCGCTTGACGGAATCCTGAGCCATGACCTCCTTCAGCTCCTTCTCGGGGAAGGGCCAAATGGTGATGGGACGAACAAGACCGACCTTCACGCCCTTCTCCTCGCACAGAGCGATCGCGCTCTTGCAGATACGGGCAACGGTGCCGTAAGCGCAGATGATGACCTCGGCGCCTTCGGTCTTATACTTCTCGACCATAACTTCCTTCTCCTGGATCTCCTTATAGCGGGCCTGGAGACGGTCGTTCATTTCCTGCAGCTCGTCCACCTCGATATAGAGGGAGTTGACTATGGCGCGCTTGCGGGTGCCGTTGGGATCATAGCCGGTAACGGCCCAGGGCTTCTCGGGAAGCTCGCGGGCTTCGTGCTCGTGGAACTCAACGGGCTCCATCATCTGACCGATGATGCCGTCGGCAAGCAGCATGACGGGGGTGCGGTAAATATCCGCAAGGTCGAATGCGTTGTGCATGAGATCGACGGCTTCCTGCACGGAGGAGGGAGCAAGCACGATCAGGTGATAATCACCGTGACCGCCGCCCTTGGTGGCCTGGAAGTAGTCGCCCTGAGAGGGCTGAATGGAGCCCAGACCGGGGCCGCCGCGCATCATGTTGCATACAACACAGGGCAGCTCGGCGCCGGCGATATAGCTGATGCCTTCCTGCTTTAAGGATACTCCCGGCGAGGAGGAGCTTGTCATTACCCTTGCGCCGGCAGCGGCAGCGCCGTAAACCATGTTGATCGCGGCAACTTCGCTTTCAGCCTGGAGGAAGCAGCCTCCCACCTTGGGCATACGGGCGGACATATACTCGGGGATGTCGTTCTGGGGAGTAATGGGATAGCCGAAGAAGAAACGGCAGCCGGCCTGGATGGCGGCTTCGGCAATGGCTTCGCAGCCCTTCATTAGTTTCTTTGCCATGGTCTTTCCTCCTTACTCTTTCTCGACGGTGATGACCGTGTCGGGGCAGGTCCACGCGCAGGACGCGCAGCCTATGCAGGCGGCCTGGTCGATGCACTCGGCGGGGTGATAGCCCTTTTCATTGAGCTTGGTTTTCGAGATCTGCATGATCTTCTTCGGACATGCTCTGACGCACAGTCCGCAGCCCTTGCAGCGGTTCTCGTCAACGGTTACTTTGGATACCATAAGCGATATGACCTCCTTGATATTAAGGTTTCTGTGCCCATCGCGAAAGGGCGCAAAAATCCCTTTATTCCAATCTCCATTATAGCACTTAAAGCGCCCCGGAAAAAGCCGAAAATAAAATATATTGACGCCCGAAAAAATATATTTTGGATTTTGCTCAAAATGCGTTTACTTTTGGGCAAAAAAAGTGTCTTTATAGGTGAAGAGCTCTTTCAAACCATCAGCAAGGAGGTAACGCCGATTGAATGACGAAGAGGTGCTCGCCCTGTATTATTCGGGCGATCCTTCCGCATCCGCCGAGGCCGACAGGCTTTACGGAAATTACTGCCGTTCCGTCGCCTCCAATATCCTTAACGACCCGCGGGACGTTGAGGAGTGCGTTTCCGACGCGCTCCTCACCGCGTGGCAGACCGTTCCCGAGGCAAAGCCAAAGCGTCTCGGCGCGTATCTTGCCAGGCTCACCCGCAACGCGGCGCTTAACAGATACCGAAGCTTCACCGCCGAAAAGCGCGGCGGGGGCGCGGCGGAGCTTGCCTTTTCCGAGATAGGCGAGATCGTTTCCCCCCACGGCAACCCCGAGGACGAGGCCGTCACGCACGAGCTGTCGGAGGTCATAAGCGAATTCATACGCGGCCTGCCGGAGGTGCAGCGCGAGATGTTCATCGACTTCTTCTGGTATTTCGAAAAGCCCGCCGAGATCGCGCTCAAACACGGAAAAACCAGGAACAACGTGCATACCCAGATGCGCAAAATACTCAAAAAACTCCAAAAATATCTTATCGAAAGGGGATTTTATCAATGAATGCCGATACTATCATAGATGCCATCGGTGATATCGACGAGGAGCTCTATGACCGCTCCGCAAAAAACCTTCGCACCGCCGCGCCCAAAGCAAAAGCAAAGGCGCTCGTATTCAGCTCCAAGCACGTCCTTCGCATTGCGATAGCCGCCGCGCTGGTCATCGTGATCGGCGTAGGACTTATGCTCACATCCTCCGCCAAGGGCGACGTGCTGCCGCCCGCAAGGTGGGGGAAGATCACCTGCGGTATAGGCGACAACTTCTTTGATATCAGCAAGTCCAAGGAGGAGAATCCGTTCATCGTCTGCATCGTGACCGTCGGGAACTGGATCGGAGAAACCCCCGAGATCACCTTCTATCAGGCGCACGTCGAAAGGACGCTCGAGGGCGAGATCCCGGAGGACTTCATTCTGTCCCAGTCGGGCTGCAGCGAATGGAACGGGGAGGACTTTCCTCTGTTCGTTCACGGCGACCGGCTCATGGTTTTCCTTACCAAGTATCAGGCCAAGGAATTTAACGTAAATATGGGATTCGATGAATTCTATTCCGTGAACTGCAAAAATCTCTTGATCGAAGCGACCGCAAAGGACGGGAAGGATTATGTGATCGATTATTTCCCCGAGAATCTCAGCTATCAGATAATGCAGCTCACCGATATCCGTTTCACGAATCATGCAGACGATGCAGAGCTCATGAGCGAGCTGCATGAGGATCTGAAGAATACCGATCCGGTTTACGAAGCCCGTATCAGAGACCATGAGGAGCTCTATTACAGCCTCAAGGAGACCTATGAGGATCTCGGGGTAATGGATTATAAAGCTTACACGCCGTCCGTTTACTCCGTTGACGAGATCGCGGAATTCTTCGCTTCCCGCTGATGAAAGGATGGGGGCATTATGCATGCCTTTCCGGGCATGAAGGATCAATAAAAAAGGACATGATCGAAAGGAGTAATCTATATGAAATCGTTTATTTCAATTCTTTTAGCGGCGCTTATGGTCTGCGCTTCGCTGCTGTGCTTTTCGGGGTGCACAAAGATATCGGCCGATACCGACGCCGAAGCTGTGAAGGATCCGGTCGAAGCATGGAAGGAGCCCGCGACCGTGCCCGCCGACGCGGTGCTTCCGCCGATGAGAATAGGCAGCGGTGAAGTAAAAACAAGCTGGGCCGAATTCCATAATTATGCCGAGGCGTACGAGGCAGCCGATGCTGTATGCATAGTCACGGTTGAAAATTGGCTCGAAGACAACTCGGAATGCTGCTATTTTGACGCGAAGGTCGAAAAGATCTATAAGGGAGAGCTTCCAGAGATGATCGTCCTGCGCCAGAATGAAAGCAAGGATTTTCACAGGAGTTCCCCTATATTTACATATGGCAACAGGCTCCTTGTATTCCTCAGGGAGTGGGAACACTGGGATGGAGCCGGTGAAGCATATTATCAGGACACGGGAGATTTGACAACACTGTATCTTGTAAATGACGCATCCGGGGAAATGTACCTTGTTGGGCTTAGCGGATTGGTCGGAAACAGAAGCCGGGGGCTGGGCTTGAAGGACAAATTCAGCCTCGAGCTGGCACAGGAACTCGGTACTGAGCTGAAAAAGAGCGATGAAGTCCTCGGAGAAACCGTGGAGCGCTATGCTCATGACGATCCTCCATACAGAATGAAAATCTATCTGTTCGATGATTTTGAGAGCTTTTTGGATTCGATGAATTAAAGGAGGAACAGCCAATAAGCGAATAAATTCAGAAAGGAATGGCGATTAAAATGAAACGAATACTTTTCCTTCTTCTCGCATGCGCCTTTGTTGTTTGTCTCACATCCTGCATTGAAAGCAGGCCGAACGAAGCATCTCCCTCTTTCGCCGACGCTGCCGCGGCAGACAGCTCGACAGAGCCACAGGAACAAAACACCGCCGTACCCGCTGAAACCGTGCCAGCTAATTACGAAGGCTTGAGCATTCACGACGTCGAAGCGGTCCGGGCTTTCCTCGATGCCCGGGGAGCGGACGGCAAGAGCAACGGCGAAAAGCTGTTCGAGTATTACGATGGGACCGCGCCCAGCACTTGGTACTACTATGAAAACGAGCGGGAGCGTGCCGAGGACCGCATGCGTTATATTGCGGAATGGGATGAGGACGGATACCTTACCGAGCTCACGATACCCTTCCCGGACGTTGAGCTTTCGGGGGCGCTCGATCTCACCGGCTGCGGGAGGCTCGAGCGGGTGAGCCTTAATACCCACGGCATAGCATCCCTTAACGTCAGCGGCTGCCCGCTTTCGCTCGGCCTAATCGTTGGCGATCCGGCGCTTCGTGAGCTGCTTCCGGAAACGATCGAGCTCTCCGGCCTATGCATCGACGAGACGTCCCTGACACGGATCGAATGGCAGGCTGTTCCCGCCGCCGAAAACGATCCTTCCGGGCTGGGCGGAAACTGGAGCTTCAAACTGACTCTCGAAGCCGAAGGAGGAGGCTCGGTGGGAGTGAGCTCCGCTGCGGGCGAGCATTACTCGGAGCTTGTCATTTACGCTTATCCCGCGGCTGGAAAGAGTTTTGTCGGATGGTTCGACGCGGAAGGGAAGCTCGTAAGCGGGGAAAGGATCTGGGAGCTGTCCTCGATCGAGACCGCAAACGATATGGACGGAGAATTCTGCTATACCGCACGGTTTGAATGATGAATGCTGAAAGGGAAGACCGGACAAGCGGAGGAACGACCTTCCCGCGGCACTGAACTGGCCCCCCCCTCCATACTTTACACCCCCCGGCGGACGGCTTATACACAGGGCCCCCGCCGGGGGAGCCTTTTTTGATGCGCGCCTCCGTAGGGGAAGGTGCGCCTCTGCCTGGCTTCCCTTGGGGGAAGCTGTCAGCCGAACAAAGCGAGGCTGACTGATGAGGGTCGATCAAAGGATTTCCCTTTTGTGGGAAATCCTATCATATTACACAGGGGAGGCAAGCAACCTCTCCGTCTCGTCGGGCTTCGCCCTCCGATCCACCTCCCCTTACACAGGGGAGGCATATTGCCGCGCGCTTTCACCCGTTTTCTTTGAACTTAGAATTCTGAACTTAGAACTTTGAACTTATACCTCTGTCCTCTCCCCGCCCCCTCCCAAAAATCCGTTTACAATCCGCCCGGATTGCGGTATAATCAGTATGAATATCCACACGGAAGGAGCATTTTATGATCTACATAGTCGAGGACGATACGGATATCCGCGAGATGGAAAAATACGCGCTGACCTCGAGCGGGTTCGATGTGATGGCCTGCGCCTCTGGCGCGGATTTTTTCGAGAAGATGTGGGACGACGTGCCCGAACTCATACTGCTCGACATAATGCTCCCCGGCGAGGACGGCCTTGAAATACTCGCCCGCGTGCGCGGGACCGAACGCATAGCGCACGTGCCCGTGATCATGGTCACCGCCAAAACGAGCGAGATCGACAAGGTGCGCGGCCTGGATCAGGGCGCGGACGATTACATCACAAAGCCCTTCGGCGTGATGGAGCTGGTCTCCCGCGTAAAGGCGCTTCTGCGCCGTACCCGCGCAAAGGAGCCCGATCACGAAAGGCTGATCGCAGGCGGCATCGTGATGGACTGCGACAAGCGCTCCGTCACCTGCGACGGGCAGGAGCTGGAGCTGACTTTCAAGGAATACGAGCTGCTTTACGCCCTCATGAGCAACAAGGGCACGGTGCAGAGCCGCGACAAGCTCATCAACACCGTTTGGGGCTATGATTTCGCGGGCGAAACGCGCACGGTCGACATGCACATAAAGACCCTGCGCCAGAAGCTGGGCGAGAACGGCAGATGCATCACCACAGTGAGGAACGTGGGCTATCGGATGGATTAAATAATATATTTCTCAGGGCCGCAACGACGGCCCCCTTTTTTGCATCTTATCAGGTGAAGGGGCAAAGGAAGGGCCCCGACGCTTGAGTAAGGGGGATACTCATGAACGACGAAGGGATCATATCTCTTTTGAACAAAAGGGACGAATCCGCAGTCGCCGCGCTTATGGATAAGTACGGCGCGCTTTGCCGCAGCCTTATCGGGCACATACTGCGCGACAGGCGCGACGTTGAGGAGTGCGCGAACAACGTGCTTTTAAGGCTGTGGGCAAGCATTCCCCCTGCTTCGCCCCGCGACCTTAAGGCTTACGTCGCCAAGACCGCGCGCAACGAGGCGCTTATGCGCGTCCGCAGCAACCGGGCAAAGGGGCTCGATTCTCAGATCCCCCTTGACGAGCTGGAGCTCTTTCTGCCCGGCTCCGAAAACACCGAGGAGGCGGCGGAGCTGAAGGACCTTATCGAGCGCTTCCTCAAATCTCAAAGCAGGGAGCGAAGGGTGGTTTTCATACGCCGCTACTGGCTTTTCGAGCCCGTGGACGAGATAGCGCGGGCGCTCGGTATGAGCGGGAGCAAGGTCAAATCCTTGCTGTTCAGAACGCGGAACGCGCTGAGAGAATATCTGGAAAAGGAGGGCGGGATCTATGGATAACGAACGCGAAAACAGGCTTTTGACGAGCGTCGAAGCGCTCACCGATATCGACGACGCCCTTATTTCGGAGGCGTTCGGGGCGAAAAAGCGTCCAAGCCCCCTTCGTTACGTTGCCGCGGCCGCCGCGGTGCTGCTGATACTTTGCGGCGCGTTTGCGGCGATAAGGCTGATCAGGCCTTCAGATCCCAACGATATTACCGTTATGCGGCCCTCCGAAGCCCCCGGCTTTACACAGGCGCAGACGAACGCGCCCGGGGCTCCGACGGAAGCCCCCACGCCGCAGCCGACGGAATATTTGCCGCGCACCGAAGCGCCTGAAACCACCGGAGCGCCCGTACCCACCGACGAGCCGGACTTCACTCCGCAGACGACGCAAACGGACGCCCCCAAAGCGACGGCCGCGCCCGCGTCCTCACCCACGCCCAAGGCTTCGCCCAAAGCAACGGGCACGCCGAACGCTGCGAGCACTCCCAAGGCGACGGGCAAGCCCGCCGGGTCGCCCACTCCCGGGCCAACGCAAGCGCCTGCCGACGCAACGAACGAGCCGGTCTGCTACGACTTTGACAGCGAGGAAGCCTTCGTTTCCGCCATACACGCCGCGGGAAGCGGCTCCGTACTCGGCGGCTTCACGCATTACTACGTTCCGGGCGCGCTTCCCGGCGGTGCAAAGCTCAACAACATCTCGGTTTACGACCGCGACGTGATATTCGGGTATTCCGGAGGATATGAGCTTGATTGGCTTTACAACTCCGACCCGGATGATTACCTTGCGCAGATCCAATCCCATTACCAAGGGCATTGGGAAGGCGGTCTCTATATCGTCGAGACCGGCGGTCTTCGCGCGTTCTGGAAGCAGGATGGGCAGGCGTTCAAAGCAAGCTTCCCTTCCGGTACCGATATCACCGTCATCAAAGCGTTCTGCGCGGCAAAGCGCGTGAACGTGTAACATTTCCATTCCGATTTGAAAAGGAGAATACAATGAAACGAATTATTGCCGTGTTGCTCGCGGTTTTTGTGAGCTGTGGTGCGGCGCTTGCGGGGTGCACCTCAAGCATGCCCGAAGCCGGCGTAAAAGCCGATGAAACCGAGATTATAGAAGTGACTATGCCCGAAGCGACCGAGACTGTCCCCGAGGCTTCGGAAGCGCCCGGCGCGCCGCCCTCCACCGTGCCCGATCCGCCCGAGGACTGCGGGTACCTGTGGCTGGTTTACAAGGGCAGGACATATGCGCCTTACGAGAACTTTATGTACGGGATGACCTATGCGGATAACGGCGACGGCGCCGGCGGCTTCATCTGCGCGGACGGCACGGCATTCTTCAACGGGTCGTTCGGTCAGGAGGATCTGCCCGAGCTGCCCGTCGTTGGGCCGGATTTCGAGACCGTGCTCTGGGCGGACTGCAGGATAGTGCGGATATCGCTCTACGATATCGATCCGCTCGAAAGGATCGCGTTCGATATCTCCCGCGAGGAGCTCGACGAGCGCATCGAAGGCTCCGGCAGGTATATGGCGGTCGAGATCCTGGTCGAGCACACCGGACGCTATATCGAGAGCGAGGACAAGAGCGAATACATGGTCAACAGCTATTCGTTCATCGTGGCTCCCGCGAAGCCCGACATGACCGTCTGCCCGGGCGGGACAGCGGCTTCCGCGACGAGCCCATGCGTCGGTACGGCGGTCCCGGGGGAGGCGACTCCCGCGCCCACGCCCACGCCCACGCCCAAGCCCGCCTCGCTCAGGCTCTCAGATATGAGCGAGGAGGACTGCATAAGGACGCTCCGCGAGTTCGGCGCGCAGATACCTGGGGGCAGGGAGATGGGCATTATGGCCATGGTGAGGGACTTCGAGGAGGATATCGACAGGCCCTATCCCGGCGACGTCTATTTTGACGACGAATACAGCCTCTATGAATCCGTCCGGGCGGCGGTAAGGGCTTATTACAGCTCCGTCGGCGCGGCTTTGGCTTCAACTCCCAAGCCAACGCCCGCGCCCACAGCGAGACCCACCGCCGTGCCCACCGCAGTGCCCACCGCCGCGCCCACCGAGGCTCCCGCGGAAGAGACGGGCGAATTCATCAAGACCGGCTTCCTCAAGGTCAGGGCGGAAGGACTGCTCTATACGCCTGTTGAGAAGCTCGATTACAGCAAGCTGTGGCTGGACGATATCGGCGGCTTCATTCACGGCGACGGGCTGTGGTTCGGCGGATATCTGAGCGACCCCGAATTTGCCGCAGCGCTTCCCCGCGTGCCGTACGATCCCGATTTCGGCTTCGTGCTGGCGGAAGGCTGCAGCATATATCGCATCGACGTTTTCGACGTCGATACCCACGAGCGTACTGCGTGGAAAATAAGCGAAAGCGAGCTGCGCCAAATGGCCGCCTCCGCAGAGGACGGACTGATCGCCGCCGTGTACGTGAGCTGCCGCGGCAGGTGCATAAACGGCGAATACGAATCGTGGGGCAACGCGTACGGCTTCCGCCTTGGGTGAGCTTGATCGATACCGATCTGCCTGCCGGGCGCGCCCGCGATATCCGTCACGCACCGCCCTGAAATCTGCGGCGATCGGAGATAAAAATAACGCCCCCGTGCGCGATGTGCGGGGGTGATATTATATATTTTACGGATGCCCCAAAACACTCTTTACATTATTATTGGAATATAGTATAATATATCGGTAAACATGTAAGAGGGAGGAAAAGCAGATGGCAAGATTTTCGTGCCTTACCAAGTTTATCGACGCGCTGGATATGGAAGATCTGGGGGAATGGATCACCGAGTATGATTCCTCGGGCAGGCTCGTGGGCACGCCCTATGTGGATTATTGGGACGTCGTGCACAGGTTCTGCGACGCGCTGCTTGATTTCTGCGATGACAACCCCGGCTATGAAGAAGAAGGAGCCTATCCCGGCTCCGATTATATCCACGCGCTCAAAAACGCGCTTGACCGCGAGGAACGCTGCCCGGGCGTTCTTCTGGGATACCTCAACAACGGCACCATAGTCGAGTGGCTCAAGGCGCTCGAGGCCGTGGACAAGCAGTAAGGAATAAAGAAAAAGCCGCGCCGGGGGATCTTCGCCCCGCGCGGCTTTGTTTTTGCCTTTACGCAAAGTATTCCCTTGCGTGGAACGTCTTGCAGATGGTCTTGTAATCGCCGAACACGGTAAGCTTGTCGCCCGTTTCGAAAACGGTGTGGGCGGTGGGCACGTCGATCTTGGCGTCCTTATGCTCCACGAGCATGACGAGTATGTCGCGCTTTTCCTTCAGGCCGGAATTGGCAAGATCCACTCCCACAAGATATTCGGGCACCTGATTCAGCGTGACCTGGGCGATGGTGCCCCTGCCGATATGGTCTATGAGCAGTATTGCGTTATCGTTGGCGTGGCCCGTAATATTGCCCGCCGCCTTGCTTATCACCCGGTCGAAAAAGCGGCGCACGGCGCGAATGCGGCTCAGGCCGAATACCAGCGCCACCGCCGCAAAGGGTATCAGCGCGCCAAGGAAAAAGTTTCCGAACTGAGCGCTGCTCAGGGAAAGGAAAACGTTGATGAACGCGGATACGACGGTTATGTTGAACACGTATCCGAAGAGCATCAGTATGCGCGCCAGGCGGCGGCGCGGCTTTGTGGAAAGCACCATCTCGCTCTCGCGGGTGGTAAAGCCCGTTCCGGTAAGTATCGAAGTGACCTGGAACCTTGCCTTTTCTTCGGGAAGGCCCACGAAACGGAACAGTATGGTGAATATTTCGGATATGACCCAGTAAACGAGTATCAGCAGCGCGAAAAGCGATGCGGCAACATATATGTTCATACGCTTGCCCGCCGGGGTTTACGGCGAAGCTCCCCCTTTCCATGCCTCGGTATATTCTTATTGTATCACTTTATTCTTTCCGTTTCAACCTGCGAGGGGGGATTATTCTTTATTATCGGAAGCGGCGCCGCCGGCGGGATAGGGAGTGATGCCGTACGTGCTGTCCACCGGCAGCGAAAAGCATATGCCCATGCCCTCCTTTACCAGCGAGGCGTCCTTGCCTATGGCCTCCATTATGGGCGCGCGGTTCTCGTGCGCGGCCAGTATAAGCACCAGCTCCTTTTCGGGCTGAACGACGGAGCCGAAGAATTGCTGCAGCTGATCCGAGCCGGTGCCGCGGCCGTTTATCACCGTGCCGCCGAACGCGCCCGCTTTTCTTGCGGCAGCCATCACGTCATCGGCAAAGCCGCGGTTGATCACGGTTATTATAAGATCGTATTTGTTCATTCGGCCTTCCTTCTGCCGCGCAGGCGGCCTTTTTTTGTTTCCTCGCGGGGCAGCGTGCCCGCCATCAGCTCGTATGAGGATCGGTAGCTTACCATTGCCGAAAGCGGTATCGAGAACGCCACTCCGCCTCCCGGCTTGTCTGCGCCTATCGCATGCCCCAACCGCCGAATCAGCTCTTCGACCCGCGGCTTTTCGACCGAAAGCAGCACCACGTCCCTGTCGGGCCCCGTGCCAAGCAGGCTCAGTATCTCCGAGCTTGCCGTGCCGCGCCCGCGAAGGAGCAGGCGAAAGCGAATGTTCTCCTCGGCGCACAAGCGCAGCAGCGTTTCGCCCCGTCCCCTTGGGAGTATGAACGTCACAAGCGATATACCGTCCATATCAGGCCTCCTCCCGATCGAATTCGATTATGGTCACAGTCTCGTCAAGGCTTCGCGCAAATGCCGCGGAGCGCTTCAGCTTCACCGTGTAAACAAGGCCCATGATCTGTATCAGCAGCACGGGCGTCATCGTGATCAGCGCGATTATGCCGAATGCGTCGTTAAGCACGCTTTCGACCGAGCCCGTCAGCGCCATGCACGCGCCCTTGGCAAAGGGAAGCAGGAACGAAAGCGCCATCGCGCCCGAAACGGCGCCGCCGGAATCGAATGCTATCGCGGTGAATATCTTCGGCACGAAAAGCGACAGCGCAAGCGAAAGCGCATATCCCGCAAACAGCACGTAATGCAGCGAAAGCCCGGTCAGTATCCTGAGCATGGCGATGCACATCGATACCGCCGCGCCTATGGAAAGCATGGTGGTCATGGCGCGCTTGGAAACAGCGCCCACCGTCTGCGCCTCGACCCGCTTGTTGAGCAGGGCAACAACGGGCTCCGCGGGCACCACGAACATGCCCATCAGCATGGCGGCGGGTATCACCGCATAGCTCCAAATGCCGGGCAGCGCCGCGATCGTCGAGCCAAGGTAAGTGCCCGCTGGCAGGAAGCCCACGTTGATGCCGCACAGAAAGAGCATATGCCCTATGAACGTGTAGATCAGCCCAATGCCTATCTTGGCAAGGCTGTGCCGCTTAAGGCGCAGGAATATGGCCTGGAATATGATAAAGAATACCGCTATGGGAACGAGCGCTATGGCAACTTCGATCATGAATTCCGGCAGCGCGAAAAGAAAATCGAAAAACGGTCCGTGACCGTGCAGACTGTGCGCCTCAAGGCCCTCGACGCCGGAAAGATCGTAATGCCCGAATATGCCGAAAAGGAGCATCGCGATGACGGGGCCGAGCGAGCATATGCCCACCAGGCCAAAGCTGTCGTCAACGGAGCTTCGCCCGCCGCGCACCGAGGCAAGACCTATGCCTATCGCCATTATATAGGGCACCACTATGGGGCCCATTGCGGTGCCGCCGGAATCAAAAGCCACGGCAAAGAAATTGCCGGGCTCAAAAAGTGAAAGAACGAATATGATCGTATAGAATACCGCAAGCGTCAGGGGCAGCGGCACGCGCCTTATCACGCGCATCACGCCGAACACAAGCAAAAGCCCCACGCCGCCTGCGGCGATCAGTATCATTTTCAGGTCGTCAATGCCCGGGAACTGCGTGGCAAGCAGGGCGATATCGGGCTCGGCCATGGTCACGAAGGCGCCGATCAGGAAACAGCATATTACAAGCAGAAGGTATTTCTTAGTCCTGGTAAGATACGATCCCATGCTGTCGCCCATGGGGATCATGCTCATTTCGGCTCCCACCTCAACAAGCGTCATCCCCAACAGCAGGAACGCCGCGCCTATCAGAAAGCGCAGGAAGATATCGTCGGGCATGCCCTTGTTTTCCGTTACGACGAGTATGAAATTAACAACGAGAACAAAGAGCGTCAAGGGCATTACGCTCTTTACGGCTTCCTTTAGTTTTTCACGCAAAGCCTCTCTCATACAGGTCGAGCTCCCGTCAGGAAAGTCCGAAAAGCAGGCCTATCAGCCTCACGATCAGCGCGGCAAGCCACGCTATCGCGCATTGCCATATGACCACGCCTATCGCCCATTTGTGCCCCAGCTCGCGCCTTATCGCGGCAACGGAGGCCACGCAGGGGGTGTAAAGCAGGCTGAAAACAAGCATCGCGGCGGCCGAAAGGGTGGTCATCACCGCGGCCGCGCTCTCGCCTCCGAACAGCACCTCCATAACGGAAACGACGCTCTCCTTGGCAACAAAGCCCGATATGAGCGAGGTGCAGATGCGCCAGTCGCCCAGGCCAAGGGGCTTGAAAACAGGCACCAGCAGGCCCGAGATATAGGCAAGTATGCTCGTTGAGGAATCCTCGACCAGCCTAAGATGCGGATCGAAGCTCTTTAAGAACCACACGATAATGGTCGCTATGAATATCACCGAGAAGGCCTTCTGCAAAAAATCCTTGGATTTCTGCCACAAAAGCTGCAGCACGCTGCGCGGGCTGGGCAGGCGGTAATTGGGCAGCTCCATCACAAAGGGCACCGCCTCGCCGCGGAACACGGTCTTCTTGGTCAAAAGCGCAAAGAGTATGCCCATCAGTATGCCAAGGAAGTAAAGACCCGTCATCACAAGCCCGCCCTTGCCGGGGAAGAACGCCGCGACGAAGAACGAGTAAATGGGCACCTTTGCGGAACAGCTCATGAACGGGGTGAGCAATATGGTCATCTTCCTGTCGCGGTCGCTGGGCAGCGTGCGCGTTGCCATCACGGCGGGCACCGTGCAGCCAAAGCCTATCAGCATGGGCACTATGCTGCGCCCGGAAAGGCCTATCCTTCGCAGAAGCTTATCCATGAAGAAAGCGACCCTTGCGATATAGCCGCTGTCCTCAAGCAGCGAAAGGAAGAAGAACAGCGTGACGATTATGGGCAGAAAGCTCAGCACGCTTCCCACGCCCTCGAATATGCCGTCGATTATCAGCCCGTGCAGCACGGGGTTCACGCTGCCGGCGGTAAGAGCGGAATCCACCAATGCCGAAAGCGCGCCAATGCCCTTTTCAAGCAGCTGCTGCAGCCCAAGGCCTATCACGTTGAACGTAAGGAAGAACACCAGCGCCATTATCAGCACGAACACGGGCAGGGCGGTGTATTTGCCGGTCAGCACGCTGTCTATGCGGCGGCTGCGGCGGTGCTCCCTGCTCTCGCGCGGCTTTATGACGCATTCGGCGCAGATCTTTTCAATGAACGAGAAGCGCATATCGGCTATCGCCGCGCTGCGGTCAAGGCCGCGCTCCTTTTCCATCTGGACTATGATATGCTCAAGCGCTTCCTTTTCATTCTCGTCAAGCTCAAGCTGATCGATTATAAGCTTGTCCCCCTCGACCACCTTGCTTGCCGCAAAGCGCAGGGGTATGCCAACGCGCTCCGCGTGATCCTCGATAAGGTGCATCACGGCGTGCAGGCATTGATGCACCGCGCCGCCGTTGTCGTCTTTTGAGCAGAAATCCTGCTTAAGGGGCTTTTCGCGGTACTGCGCGATATGCACGGCATGGGCGGCAAGCTCGTCCACGCCCTGATTCTTGGCGGCCGAAATGGGCACAACGGGCACGCCAAGCAGCTCCTCCATGGCGTTCACGTCCACAGAGCCGCCGTTGCCCGTCAGCTCGTCCATCATGTTCAGCGCGACGACCGTGGGCACGTCCATTTCAAGCACCTGCATGGTCAGGTACAGGTTGCGCTCGATATTGGTCACGTCCACGATATTGATTATGCCCGTGGGCTTGGAATCCAGCACGAAATCCCTTGATACCAGCTCCTCGCTCGAATAAGGCGACATGGAGTATATGCCGGGCAGATCGGTTATAACGGTGTTCTTGTGCCCCCTCACCGCGCCGTCCTTGCGGTCAACGGTCACGCCGGGGAAATTGCCCACGTGCTGCTTTGAGCCGGTAAGCTGGTTGAAAAGGGTGGTCTTGCCGCTGTTCTGGTTGCCAACCAGCGCAAAGGTCAGCTTGGTGCCCTCGGGAAGCGGATCGCCGCTGCCCTTGGGGTGGAATTTGCCCGTTTCGCCAAGGCCGGGATGCGGGGGCTTGCGCAGACGCTTTTCGGTCTTTTCCTCGGGCTTTTTGGGGATGGGCTCTATCGTTATCTTTTCCGCGTCCGCAAGGCGCAGCGTAAGCTCATACCCGTGTATGCGCAGCTCCATGGGATCGCCCATTGGAGCAAGCTTGATCACCGTTATCTCCGCTCCGGGGATAACGCCCATATCCAGAAAATGCTGGCGCAGGGCGCCTTCGCCGCCCACGCTCAGTATGCGCGCCGATGAGCCGGCGCTTAGCTCCTTAAGTGTCAAATCCTTTTCCTCCGAATGCTTCGAAGTCGTTCTTTCTTATTATAATAGCACTCCGTGCGGCGCAAATCAAGCTCAGTGTTCCGATGTGCCGTCGGGCCCGCCGGGGATATCCATTTCGTCCAGTATGCCGAAAAGCTCCAGCCGCTTCTCCTTGATCATGCCCGTGGAATCGCCCAGGCCCATCAGATCCTCGGCCGAGGCGTTCACGCGCCATTCGGGCAGCGCGCCGCCGTTCGGATCGCCCGTCTTTATGAAGTTCTCGAAATAGCTCATCATCTGATCCGAAAGCTCGCGGTCACGCGCATCGAAAAGCTTGGAATCGGCGGGGATATTGCCATAGAAATAGACCTCCTCGCCGCTGTGCCAGGGCCCCAGGCGCCCGTTTTGACGGGAGAAGAAGTATTGATACGAGGGCACGCCGCACTCGGTCTCAAGCCTTGTCAGGCGGTAGTGCGGATGATCGAAGAATATCGCGCCCCATATCTCCGCCCAGGCGTCAGCCGCCTCCCGGTCGGTCGTGACGGGGTATATGGCAAGCACCCGGTCGGCCTTGTCCTTGAAGTATTCGCGCACCTTCTTTTCAAAGTTCTTCAGGTTCGCGCCGTCGAATATTATGAAGGGCCCGCTTTCGCCGCTGTTGCAGCCGTGCAGCGCGGCTTCCTCGTTGTGCACGCCTTTTTTATAGGATTCGTAGGGAGTTTCGGTCAAAGCGTATCCGTCCGTGGTCATATGGTGCTGCGTGTAGGCCTCGTTCACAAGCTTTTCGGCGGGTATCGCGCGCAGCTCGTCCGGGCCCGCGCAGCCGTAACGCTCCATCAGCTCGCGCCCGCTCTTTATCGCCTCGTCATACGTGCGGAAGGAATGAGGCGGCACGGCGGAGGCCACGGTGGAGCTCTCCATTATCGCGCGGCGGAAAAGGCCTTTTGCCAGGGGCGAAGTGCACAGCGCGCTCACGCAGGCCGAGCCCGCCGATTCGCCGGCGATCGTAACGCAGTCCGGATCGCCGCCGAACGAGGCGATATTGCCGCGCACCCATTCAAGCGCCTTTATCTGATCGAGCAGGCCGTAATTGCCCGTGGTGCCGTTGGCGGATTCCGCAGCAAGCTCCTCGGCCGCAAGGAATCCGAACACGCCCAGACGGTAGCCGACGTTCACGACTATCATATCGCGCGCCGCAAGCCCCCTGCCGCTGTAATCGCCAAACCAGGGCTGCCCCGTCTGCAGCGAGCCGCCGTGTATGTAAAACAGCACGGGCAGATCCTTCTTATCCCCCTCGGGACGCCATATGTTCAAATAGAGCGAATCCTCGCTCACGGGCGGCTCGTAATTGTCGTCAAGCCTTATCTCGTAATCGTGATAGCCTATTATCTGCCTGAGCGAATTGTAAATGGGCGGATTGGTGGGCTGCATGCCCATCGGCGCGAACGAATCGGCCTCAAGCACGCCCTCCCAGGGCTCGGGATCCACCGGCTCACGCCAGCGCAGCTCGCCCACGGGCGGCTTGGCATAGGGTATGCCGGCAAAAAGCTCCACGCCGCCCTGCAGCTTCACGCCGCGCACCTGACCGAAGCTTGTGGAAACGACCTCCGTCCTTTCGGGCGAGGCGGCCTCGCAGGCGGGCACGCGCTTTGTGGGCGGCCAGGTGAGAAAGAATATGCCGATGAAAAGGCCTATCCACAAAAGCCACGCGCCCAGGCGCAGATACCAGTGCGTCGGCCCGACGACCTTGATAAAGAATATGACGTAGCCCGCGGCAAGCACCAGCGCAAGCGCAAAGCCCCAAAGCGTGTTCTTGTTCAGCTCAAGCACCGCCAGCATCAGCGCCAGGGTCAAAAAAGTCGCGATGCAGAATCCGACCTTGTTCATGGGTTTCTCCTTTTCGTCACTTGTGTTAAAATGATTTTACTATATCGCGCCGCCAAGGTCAATAGAGGGATGCGCAAAACGGCGGGAGGGCAATATATTGTAACGCTTTGTCACAATATACGCACGCGCGTATACCTGACCACGTTAAATATATTATTCTAACATGTGGATTTCAGACGAGGTAAAGGAAATGGTAAAACAGGCTGTTGCCGAAAGATTCGAAGAGCTTTGCAGGGAGCGGGGCATAAGGCCCAACGAGCTTGCCACCCTTTCCGGGGTCACGCCCTCAAGCGTTTACAGCATGCTCGATCCGCGCAGGAAAGAGGTCACCGTGAACCTTGTAAAAAAGCTGTGCGACGGGCTGGGCATTTCCCTTGCCGAATTTTTCTCCGCCAAGGTGTTTGACGAGCTTGGGCAGGAGATATTCTGACGCGCCTTTATGGGGTAACGCGCGTTCGCGTCTGAAAATGGGGGCTGTTTGGAAGCCGACCGATCGAGATCATTCTGAACGGACGGAATAATTATGCACGTGCTGATCTACACTGCTGATGACGGGGTCTTGAAAAGCGTCGCCCCGATGCTTATGACGCTTCTCGGAGGGAACGACACCGTCACCTGCATAAACGATCCAAACCGATTCATCGGCTATATCGAGGATTGGGGCTATACTGTGGACGTTCTTATGACCGAGCCGGACTCGGTCAATTTCGGCACGGCCGAGCTGCTCCCCTATATCAGGGAAAATTACCCCGCGATACAGTTCGTCTATCTGTATTCGGGCAAGGCGGTCGATTTCAGGAACCACTGTATCGCCCATTCCGCGTTGCTTCCCGTTCCGCTGGATATGGGCCTTGCCGCAGGCGTGATAAGATCATGCAGGGCAAAGGCCGATTATAACCGCAGCGCGGGGCTTTTTGTTTCCGATCGCAATATCACCACCTATATGCCGTTCGGAAACATAATCTACGTCGAAAGCCAGACCAGGGCCGTGCGCATTTACACGCCGGATTCCGAGCTGACCATCAATGAAAACCTTTCCGCCATCGAAAAGAGGCTCGACGGAAGGTTCGTAAAATGTCACCAGAGCTTCATCGTTAACGTTAACTACGTCCGTATGTATATATGCGATCCCGAGGATATGAACTATGCCTGCCTCGAGCTTACCAACGGCGAGCGCATACCCGTCAGCGTCAGGAAGCAGAAATCGACCAAGAGCTTTTTCGAGGATTACTGCAGCTCGCTGATGTTCGAGAACTCGGGCAGCTTCATCAAGCGCAAGTGATACGGGAACAAAAGGAAGGAGAGCAGGATGGATAAGGCAACTCTCACGAGAGTGGGCGGAAGGACCGTCAACGAGGACTGCGCCTCGTGCGCTGAAAGGAACGGCGCTTACTGCGTGGTCGTGTGCGACGGGCTCGGCGGGCACGGCTTCGGCGAGGTGGCCTCCGCGACCGCGGTCGAGGCGGTGATCAACGCGTTCAAAGAATACGGCGAGGCCGCGGATTTTGTTGAAAGAGCCGTGCAGGCCGCGCAGGACGCGGTGCTTAAAAAACAGGATTCGTCCATGCGCATGCACGATATGAGGACCACGCTCGTGGTGCTCAAGGTCGAAAACGGCATGGCGCGCTGGGCGCACGTGGGCGACAGCAGGCTCTATATGTTCCGCGGAAGGAACGTGATCGCGCAGACGGCGGATCATTCCGTGCCCGGCATGCTCGTCAGGATGGGCGAGCTCAAGCTCAAAAACATACGCAACCATCCCGACAGGAACCGCGTGCTCCGCGTGATAGGCGACAGGGATATGGGCCTGAAATACGATATTTCCGAGCCGACTCCCGTAAAGCCCGGCGACGCGTTCCTGCTCTGCACCGACGGTTACTGGGAGCTGATAGACGAAAAGCAGATGGCCAAGCGCTTAAAGAAGGCTTCAAGCGCCCTTGAATGGCTCACCTCAATGGCCGACGAGGTCGAAAAGAACGGCCGGGACCGGAATATGGATAATTATACGGCGGGAGCGCTCATCATCTGACGGGCGCCTTCGCCCTTTCTTTTTACGATTATGCGCTCTTTTTATACGAATTTGCATTTTTTAACATAAAATTATATTTTCTGGTAGTATTTGCAATGGAGGTGCACGACGCAGATGACCAAGATAGATTATTACGTGATTTCATCAACGGGCGGCAGGACGATCAATCAGGACCGCGCCGACGTGTTCGAAGCCGGCGGCGTGCACGGGTTCGTCGTGTGCGACGGCGTGGGAGGGTGCAGGTTCGGCGATGTTGCGTCAAAGACCGTTTGCGAGGAGTTCCGCAAGCCCTTTATCGAGGGCGCGGGCAGCGTGGACGACTGCATCGAAAAAGGCGTCGATTCCGCCGAGGCCGCGCTTCGCGCGCTGCAGCAGCAGGCGAACGACCCAAGGGCTTATAAATCCACCCTTGCGGCGCTGCTGCTTTCCGGTGACGACGTCTGCACCGTACACGTTGGCGACAGCAGGATCTATCATTTTGCCGACGGCAGGCGTCTCTGGCGCACCACCGATCACAGCCTTGCGCAGATGATGGTGATGACGGGCGATATCGGGCCCGATGAGATCCGCACCTGCGAGGACCGCAGCGTGCTGCTTCACGCAATGGGCTCCGCCAGCGAGACCTTCAGGTTCCAAAGCAGCGAAAGAAAGCTGGAAGGAAGCGATTACGACGCGTTCGTGATCTGCTCCGACGGCTTCTGGGAATACGTCACGGGCGAAAGGATGGCGCGCCTGCTGGAGTTCGGCAGGAGGAACCTTCCCGAATTCACCGCCAGGGATTGGCTCAGCGCCATGTGCGCCGGCATGGAGCCCGAGGCGGGCAATGATAATTTCACGGCGATCGCCGTTATATGCGATAAGAGGTAATTCAAATGATAGTCAGGTGCCCCAACGGCCATTATTATGACGACAGGAAGTATCAGAACTGTCCTCACTGCAAGATCGACCTCAACGCGTTTTTGGCGGATGGGGGCAGGAGGGGGATGAGCTCCCGCAGCGACGAAAGCAAAACGCTCGCCTTCGACGCTCCCGATGAATCCAAAACGCTCTCCTTTTCCGATCCCGATGACGATCAGGTGACGATCTCGTTTTATGAAAAGAGCATGAAGGCCGAGCCCGTCGTGGGCTGGCTCGTTGCGATGAGCGGCCCCGAAATGGGCAGGGATTTCAGGATCAAGGCGGGCAGGAATTCGATCGGCCGCGCCAATTCCAACGATATCGCCGTCAACAGCGATCCGCGCATATCCAAGAAAAAGCACGCCGAGGTCATTTACGATCACAGATCCAACAGGACTTTCCTTGCGGGGGGCAATTCGATGGATCTTATGGCGGGGGGCTCCGTCGTGACCGATCCCGTCGAGATACATGACGGCGAAAGGATCACCATCGGCGAAACGGAATTCATATTCTCCGCCTTCTGCCGCGGCGATATAACCTGGGACGCTTTTATCAATAAGGACAACAAGGAAAAATAAATACCGATCGTTTTGGAGGGTGACATGAAAAAGGGGCTTTCATTCGTACTCATATTCCTCATGCTTGCGGCGCTCTGCGTTCCCGCGTTCGCGGCGGGCGGGGTGGCTCAGCTCAGGCTCGAGCAGTATTACGCCGATATGCCCGATATCGACGTGTGGTTCTATCCCGTCGACGCCGACGGAGTGGGCGTTCCCGGCTTCGAAGCGTCGCCCGCCGATATCGAGGCCAATCTTGACGGCAGATCGCTTTCCGTGATCTCCGCGGAGCCCGCTTCGCAGGATCCCACCGTCTACGTGCTCCTGATAGACGTTTCACGCTCCATCGGCGCGAAATTCTTCGACAATATCAAGGCCGCCATACTCGATTGGGTCCCCACCCTCAAGGCCGAGGACAAGCTCGTCTTTATCCCCATGGGCGATACGATCAGCACCCTGCTCGAGGGCAATGAGGACAGGGCTGCCGCGATCGCCGCCATACAGGGCCTCGAGCAGCAGGAGCAGTCCCGCACCACCAAATATTACGAGGCGCTCAATAAGGCGATCGACAAGGCCGAAAGGCTCACCGACGGCACCCGCTGCGTGATGATAACCGTTACGGATGGTCTCAATTCCTCCTCCGGCATGTATACCGGCCCGGGCACCCTCGAGCGGATGCAGAAGGCAAAGCTGCCCATGTTCACCATCGGCGTCGGGCGCGACGACAATCACGAGGCCAGGCAGGAGCTTGCCTCGTTCACCGAAAAAACAAACGGCACGTATTTTGACATTTCCAAAAATGACCGATCCGATCCCGACAAGGTCAGCCGGCTCTTCAAAGACGTCACCGATACGCTCGATTCCTGCTGGCTCATAAGGCTCAGGGCGCCCGCCAATTCCGTCACCGGCAGCACCCTCAGGCTCAAGGTCAACAAGGAAGGCGGCGCGGCAAATCTCACCATCAAGGATTTCAGGATCGATTCCTGGCAGTCCGATACGCAGGCCCCCTACGTGGATTCGGTCGTGGTCAAAAATCCCTTCGCACTCAAGGTGCATTACAGCGAGCCCGTCGTCGGCGCGGACAAGATCACAAATTACGTCATAACCGATTCCGAAGGCGTGCCCCTCGTGCTTGACAGCGCGACCTATGATTCCGCCGATAATACGGCAACGGTCAAGCTCAAGGACGAGCTTTACGACGGCACTTATTACTTAAATCTCATAAACATCACGGATGATTCTATCGAAAAGAACGCGGTGGCGCTCGATCCCTCCGCGCTGCCCAAGCTCACTCAAACAGGCAATCCCAGGCCCGTCGAGCCCGAGGAGCCCAATACCAACTGGTTCCTCGCCTTCGGCTGGATAATACTCCTGGGCCTTTTGATGCTGGGTCTTCTGATAGTCATACTCGTGCTCGTTGCTTTAAGGAGAAGGCGCGGTTCTTCGGGCGAAGCCGAGCCCGCCGGTACCGATTATAACGGAGCTCCCGGCTCGGCGATAGGCGGCGCAAAGGTGAACCTTGCCGCGGTCGACGGCAAAAACGTCGAACTCACCGTGGTCGAAAGGAACGGCGTCAGCCGCTCCGTCACCATGTTCATTGCCGACAGCTGCATAATAGGCCGCTCCGCCGCGTCCTGCGATCTTGCGATCGAGGATCAGCGCATGTCCAGGCAGCACTGCGCGCTGTGCTTCTCGAACGGCGATATACTTATAAACGACCTCGGTTCCTCCAACGGCACCACGGTCAACGGCATTCCCGTCAACGGTTACAGAAAGCTGTTCGTGAACGACGTTATCGAGATCGGCAGCACCAAGATCATGATCAGGGCCTGCTGAGGCACGGGGAGCCATCATGAAAGAAGCTTTTTGTCCAAACTGTTTCGGAAGGCTGGCGCCGGGCAGCACCCGCTGCCCCTGCTGCGGATTCGATCTTTCCGCCAGCGATCACGTTCAGTATGCGCTTCCGCCCTTCACCGTGCTCAATAACCGCTATATGCTTGGCAGGACGCTCGGCGCCGGCGGCTTCGGCATAACTTATCTTGCCTATGACACCAGCACGGGCAGCCGCGTTGCGCTCAAGGAATATTTCCCCAGCAGCATCTGCATCAGGAACACCGCCGAGCACGTCGAGCCCCAGCGCTATCAGGATGCTTACGAGGCAGGCAAGCAGAAATTCTATAACGAGGCGAACCTTTTGGCCTCGCTCCGCAACTGCCCCTGCGTGGTAAGGGTCGCCGACTTCTTCTATGAAAAAAACACCGCCTATATCGTCATGGAATACGTCGACGGCATCACGCTCAAGAAATACGTCAAGAATCACGGCGACAGGATCGATTACGAGACCGCGCGCAGCATGGTGATCGACGTTGCGATGAGCCTTGCGCAGGTGCATAATCTCAACGTGCTGCATCGCGATATCAGCCCCGACAACATAATGGTCTGCAATAACGGGCAGGTCAAGCTGATCGACTTCGGCGCCTCAAGGGATTACGTCAACAACCGCTCCGGCGGGCTCTCGGTAATATTAAAGCCGGGCTTCGCCCCGCCCGAGCAGTATTCCAAGGTCAATCCCCAGGGCCCGTATACCGACGTTTACGCTCTTGCCTGCACCTTCTACCGCATCGTGACGGGCGTTAACGTGCCCGATGCGAACGACCGCCTCTCCGGCAGGCAGATCCCCACCGTAAAGGAGCTCTGCCCCGAGGTGCCGCAGAACGTGTCCGACGCGATCGACAAGGCGCTGCAGCTTCGGTATAAGCAGAGGACTCAGGACATGATCGGCTTCATATGCGATCTTACCAACGATACCACGGTGCCGCCGCTTCCCAAGAACAAGCCCGACAGCGGCATGCTCAGCGTGTATTACGGCAATCGCGTGGCGGCGACCTTTGAGCTCACGGACGGGGTGGATTACGTCGTCGGCAGGAGCAGCCAAACCTGCAATATCCTGGTCAAGAGCGATATGCGCGTCAGCCGCTCCCACTGCCGCATAAGGTATAACGCGTCACGCGGCACGGTCACCGTCACGGATCTTTCCACCTACGGCACGTTCCTGATCGAGGGCGGGCAATACCTTAAAAAGGGCGTCCCGATCGAATTCGCGACCGATATCACGCTGCAGCTGTCCTCATCGGACGTGTTCCTCGGGATCAGGCGCTGAAGGCTTTGAGCCGCGATCCCGATATGCCGCGGGCGGCGCGCGGGGGATCCGCGCAGGCAACAGCGCCAAATATCATCTGAAAGGTTGACTTTGCCCCGCAAAGTCGCAGGATCAAGTGAATGGACAATACAATAAGCATTCTGCTTTTCGTGTTAGGCACGCTCATACTCGTTGCAGGCATAGGCCTTTTGATGGTATCCTTGCTGGGTCTGCTCAATAAGGACAAGGCCGCAGCGCGCAGAAGGAAGCTCGATAAGGAGATCTGCATCTACGGCGATACGACCATCGGAACGAGGAAGTATCAGCAGGATTCAAGCACCATGTCGCCCAAGGACGACCCCTATTTTATCAAGCATAACGGCCTTTTTGCCGCCGTGTGCGACGGCATGGGCGGCATGCAGGGCGGTGAAAGGGCAAGCGCGCTCTGCGCCGAGACGCTGTATAAGAGCGTCATAAACCGCGGCTCCGTGATCGACGATCCCTGCGCGGTCATGAAGGACGCGGTGATAAGGGCCGACAGGAGCATCTATGCGCTGACCGACGAGAACGGGCAGAGGATGAGGGCGGGCACCACCGCCGTCGCGGCCGTTATCTCCGGGGGCCGCCTTCACTGGATCTCCGTGGGCGACAGCCGCATCTATATGTTTGAAAACGGCGTGATCACCAAGGTCACAAGGGATCACAACTATATGCTCGAGCTCATGACTCAGGTCGAGCAAGGCGCCATCACCCTCTATGACGCGGAAAATCATCCCCAGGCCGAAGCGCTCATAAGCTACGTGGGCATGGGCGGCATAAAGCTCATCGACGAGGGCAGCGTGCCCTTCAGCGAGGGCAGGCTGTGCATACTCTGCTCGGACGGCCTTTATAAGGTGCTCACCGATCTCGAGATCGAATCGATAGTCAAGGATAATCAGAACAATTTAAGAGCGCTTCCCCGCAAGCTCGTCGAAGCGGTCGAAGCAAGACGCGGCGTCCGCTCGCTCGACAACACCACCGTTGTAGTTATCGGCTACGGCTACTAAGCCCGCCGAAACGATAAAACCAATCATTTTCAGGAGGTTTACTATGGATCTTAAAAGATGCCCGAACGGCCATTTCTACGATGGCGAAAAGTTCCCAAGCTGTCCCCACTGTGCGGGCGGCGCACCCGCGGGCGGCGGCAACGTGACCGTGCCCTTCAACGAGATGGGCGGCGGCGCTCAGAGAGGGGATATGGAGACCGTGACCATGCCCGCCGACGGCATTCCCACTCCGCCTTCTCCTCCCATTCCCGTGCCCCCCAAGCCCGTTCCCACCGATGACGCCAAGACCATCGGCTTCTTCGGAGTGGTTCCCGGCGCCGCCGGCGAAGCGGCCGTCGAGCCCGTAGTTGGCTGGCTGGTTTGCACCGAGGGCAAGCGCAGGGGTCAGGAATACCGCCTCAAGGCCGGCAGGAACTTTATCGGCCGTTCCCCCAACATGGACGTTGCGCTCGAGGGTGAAACTTCCGTCTCCCGCGAAGGCCATGCGATCGTCGCTTACGAGCCCCATCAGAGCATTTTCATCGCTCAGCCCGGCTCCGCCTCCGAGCTCTTCTACCTTAACGGCAACGTTGTGCTGAGCGCTGTTCAGATCAAGCGCAACGACAGGCTGCAGCTCGGCGACGTTGAGCTCATGCTCATCCCCTGCTGTGACGAAAACTTCAAGTGGGAAAAGAAGGCCGAATAATCAAGGAGCCTGCCGATGAATACGAAAACCCTCAGGATCATACTCGGAGTACTGTGCATAGTTGCCTTCCTGGTCGCTGTGTTTACGCCGCTTGCCGATATCGGCCGCGTTGACCTAAGCCTTTGCGAGCTCATCTCGCTCAACAAAGCGGGCTTGACCGGCGGGGCTTCCGGCGTCATTTCCGGAGTGGCCGAGGGAGACAGGATGATACTTGACGGCGTTACCGTCACGGTCATTCTCGGGTTCGTAGCGTCCATGCTTGCGCTGCTCACCTCGTATCTGGCGCTCATCACGTCCATCGACAAGCGTTTCGCGGGCTTTTCGGGCCTTACCGCAAGCATCGCGGGGGCCGCGTGCGTCATATTCCTCATCGTTTATTCGGGCAGGATCAACGCGCTTTTACCCGCGGCAAGGCTTGCCTCGATCGGCTGGGGAGCGATAGCGCTCACCGGGCTGTGCATGCTCGTCACGGTCGCCTCGATACTGCTGCTGGCGATAAAGGACCGCAGAAAGGCGCGCGGCGCGGCCGTGAAACATGCGGCGCCCGTCGAGCCCACCCACAAGGATCCCGTGCGTCACGCGGCGTCGACTTACAGGGAAAGCGGCCCCGTCCCGGGTTATGCCCGGGCAGGCGCGGCGGCCGATCACGGCAGCGTGACCGCGCCCAAGCCCGCGCAGGAGCCCGCAAGGCGTTTTTCACCCGTTTACATAACGGGTCTCGAGGGCGCATACAAGGGCGCGCGGTTAGACGTTTCCGATGGCAGCACCGTCAATTTCGGCCGCGACGCAAGCGTTTGCCAGGTCGTTTTCGACAAATACGACACGCTGATCAGCCGCCGCCACTTGAGCATCCGTTACGTTCCTCAATACAATATGTTCGAGGCGATGGATATGTCCAGGAACGGCACCTTCGTGGACGGGCTTTCCAAAAAGCTCCCCGCGTTCGAAGCGCAGCTTCTAAGCCGCGGCACCGTGCTGCTGATCGGCTCCGAAAAGGAAGCGTTCCGGCTCGACTGACGGCTCGATCGATCTTTTCACCCACAGAACAAAGGAGGCACCATGAACCTTACAAGATGTCCCAAAGGGCATTTCTACGATGCCGAAAAGTACCCCGCCTGCCCCCACTGCGCACCGGGAGCCGGCAGCGACAACGAGACCGTCTCGTTCAACGGCGGCGGAGTCTCGGATGAAGGCAAGACCATTTCCGGCAAGGACCTGATCGAAGACCGCGGCGGCATCGGCTCCGGAGCATCGACGGGTGAAAATGCCGGCAGCGGCTCCGGCGGCATTCGTGAAACCGGCGGCTTCACGGGCAAGTTCAGCGATGATCCCCCTCAGCCCGTCGTGGGCTGGCTCGTCTGCACCAAGGGCAGGCATATGGGCAAGGATTACCGCCTGGTCACCGGAAGGAACTTCATAGGCCGCTCCGGCACGATGAGCGTCGCGCTCGAGGGCGAGAATTCCGTATCCCGCGAAAATCACGCGATAGTCGCCTATGAGCCCCGCCAGAGCATTTTCATTGCTCAGCCCGGTTCCGCGTCCGAGCTGTTCTATCTGAACGGCAGCGTGGTGCTCGATCCCGTTCGGCTCAAGCAGGGCGACAGACTGCTGCTGGGCGAAGTCGAACTTATGCTTATTCCCTGCTGTGATGATAAATTCAAGTGGGAAATCAAGAAATAATCAAAAAATAATCAAAGGAGAAAAACCATGAACCAAAAGGTACTGAGGATAATCCTCTGCGCGATCTGCGCAATTGCTCTCATCGCATTCGTTTTCGCACCCTGCGTTGGCGCGGGTATGGGATATTCCCTTAACTTCTATGAGCTGCTCTTCAACACCCCCGGCACCCCCGTCGTGATCTGCATCCTCGGCGTCATCGCCATGCTGCTGCTCATCGCCACCATCGTGTTCTCCGTGGTGTTCAAGATCAACAAGAACGTCGTCGGCTCGCTCGCGCTGCTTGCCGGTTATTTCGTACTCACCACCTATTTCTGCATCCCCGTAGGCGTCACCGCCACTTGGGGCTGGGGCGCATTCGTCTGCATGTTCCTCGGCGCGGCCATATTCGCGATCGGCCTTTGGCTGCTGCTGCTCCATGAAAAGGCTGTGGACAAGGTACCCGAAAGGAATCCTCAGCCCAAGGTGTACATCGAGGGTATCAGCGGCGCTTATCAGGGCGCAAAGTTCGACGTCTCCGACGGCGCCCGCATCGTATTCGGCCGTGACGCTTCCACCTGCCACGTCATATTCGATCAGTTCGAGACCGCTATCAGCCGTCAGCACTGCACCGTGACTTACATCGCCACCACCGGCATGTATGCCGTAAGGGATATGTCCAAGAACGGCACCTACGTCAACAGCATGAACAACAAGATGCCCTCCAACGTGGAGCAGATGGAGCCCCGCGGCACCGTGATCTATCTCGGCTCCAGCAAGAACGCCTTCAGGCTCTCCTGATCCGGCCGAACCTTCTGCGATAATACCCGTGCGGGGGCGTCCCCGAAAAGACGCCCCCGGCGGGGACGCAAGCGGCATTACCAAAGAACGTTTTCTGACAGAGGATTTGTATTATGGCAAGACAGAACCCCAACGCTATCCACAGCTTTCTTGAAAAGCCCTATATCGTCGGGCTCGAAGGCCCGTACAGGAATTCAAAATTTGATTTTCCCGAGGGCTCGCGCATAGTCTTCGGGCGCGATGAGGCAGCCTGCCACATCGTTTTCGACCAGTTCCAGACCGCCGTCAGCCATCAGCACTGCACGGTCACGTATATCAAGAATCTCGACATGTATTCCGTCAGGGATATGTCCAAGAACGGGACTTATATAAACAGCATGGAAAACCGCATGCCCTCCAACGTGGAGCAGATGCAGCCGCGCGGCACGGTGATCTATATCGGTTCCCCCAGGAACGTGTTCAAGCTCATGTAAAATCAACGCCGCTAAAAAAGGGATGCCAAAGGGCGGCATCCCTTCGGACGGCGCTGCGGCAATTTCGATCGAACGATACTGTGGGCGCATTCCGGCCCACGTTCATGAATATCATCCACATTTTCAATACGGAGGTCAGCGATGAACAAACCCGATATCTGCATGTCGTGCATGCAGCCCATGAACGGCTTTGACGTCTGCGCCCACTGCGGCTGGCAGAGGACCAACGAGCAGAGCGATCCCTGCCATCTTCCCATGGGAACGGTGCTTGCAAACCGTTACGTGATCGGCAAATCCCTCGGCGCGGGCGGCTTCGGCATAACTTACGTTGCCTGGGACGACACCCTAAAGCAGAAGATAGCCGTCAAGGAATACTATCCCGCAGGCCTGGCCAGCCGCATTCCCGGCGAGGCCGAGGTCGTGGTATTCTCGGGCTCCAAAAAGGATCAGTATTACGGCGGCCTGCAGCGCTTCCTTGCCGAAGCAAGGAACATGGCCAAGTTCAGCAGCGATCCCAATATCGTCAACGTCATAGACTTCTTCGAGGAAAATCACACCGCCTATATCGCAATGGAATACCTTGACGGCATAACGCTCAAGGAATACCTCAAAAAATGCGGCGGATCGCTGCCTCTTGACGTTGCCCGTCAGATAATCAAGCCCGTTTCCGACGCGCTTTCGCATATGCACGCGCAGGGCATAATCCACCGTGACGTCAGCCCCGATAATATCATGATCACCTCGCAGAACGTGATCAAGCTGATCGACTTCGGCGCGGCCCGCCTCTCGCTTGGCGAGAAGGAGGAGACCCTTTCCGTAATGCTCAAGCCCGGCTTTGCGCCGCCCGAGCAGTACAGGACCAAGAGCCGCCAGGGCCCGTTCACGGACGTCTATGCGCTCGGCGCCACCTTCTATCGCATGATAACGGGCAAGATGCCCCCCGAATCCACCGACCGTATGCTGGAGGACGATATGGCGCTGCCCTCCTCCATCGATCCGTCCATACCCGAAAGCGTCGACAGGGCGATACTCCGCGCAATGGCGTTGGATTACACCGTCAGGTTCAAATCCACCGACGAATTCGTGAACGCACTGATGAGCGGAGAATCCGTTCAGGTCCCCGAAGAGGTCGTCAGGCGCCGCAAGACCAGGAACATACTCCTCGTGCTTGCCGCCGCGCTTGCCGCCATCGCGGGCTGCGCCGCGCTCTTCTTCGTCACAAGGAACAGGGACGTTATAAAGCCCGTCACGCTGAACGTGTGGATCCCCTTCGCTGCGGCGGAGGACGGAAGCAATCTTTACATGCCCCTTATCGAGGAGGCAAAGAAGGCCGTCACGACCGAATATTCGCAGATCACCGTTGAGATCAGCGAGATCCCCGCGGAAGAATACGCGTCAAAGCTCCATCAGGCCGCGGCATCGGGCAATATGCCCGACGTCTATGCGCTCACCGTCTATGACGCCAAGGCGATCGGCGGCGCTTCGATAGACACCGCGGACAGCTTTATTGACGGCGATCCGCTGCTCACCTCTGCCGCGATGCCCGTTTCCGAGGCCGTTGCGGATATCAGCGGCGATCTTGAGGGCTATTATTTCCTTGCCGAATACACATCCGATCCCGGCCGCAAGTGCCTGCCCACTTCCTTCCGCCTGCCCATACTCTTTGCCAATATCACGGGCGAAGTGAGCGAGGACGCCATACGCGCCTGCGAGAATATCGCCGACGTCAACGCATACGTATCATCCATCGAAAAGGATTGGAAGATATCCGATCAGGCCGCGAATATCATCTATGAGGATTGCAGCGAAGCTGAAAAGGCGCTGATCGACGCCCACAGGATAAGCGCCGGCGAGGCGGCCGCCTATACGCCGGGCGAAGATCCCGTCTATATCGGCCTTTCCACCGATCTTAAGCTCAGGACGGCCACCATCAAGATGCTTTGTGTTCCCGGTCACGAATACTGCTGCAGCGTTTCGGGCATGTGGTGCGTTGCGAACAGCGCGGATAATAACCGCGCAAGGGCTTCCAAGCTGATGCTGGTCAAGCTCCTCAACGCCGGCGTGCAGGAAAGCATAAGCTCGGCAACCAACTGCTTCCCCCTCAAGAAGGATCAGTGCGGCAACCTCATGAGCTATTCCAGGATCTCCCTCGGCAAGGCCGGCGCGGAAGAGACCGCAGAGGTGTTCATGAGCAAGGCAAAGCTCCGCTGAAGGAACGCTTTTTGAAAGTAAGAAAGGAGCCCTTTAGTCCCGCTGCGGACGGGGGGTCATGAGGTATGAATAAACAAAACACGGTCTCAAACATGTTCAACGTGAGTGCGCTTCCGCAGTATGCCTCGCTGGAAAGAGGCTACAGGCTCATCGAAGAAACGTCGAGGAACGATCTTTTCATATTCTATAACGCCTTCAACGAGCTGAACGGAGTGGGCTGCGTGATAGCCGAATTCTGCCCGGTCAAGCTCGTTTCAAAGCGCAAAAACGATCGCATCGTCCTTGGCAGCGGCGTTTCTCCGGAGGAGTTTGCCGTTTTGGTGTCCGACCTTAGCCTTGAAACCGACGTGCATTCGCGCCGCAAGCCCCTGCCGGGCATCGCGCGCGCATACGATTTCATCACGGCGAACGGCACCGGCTACGTGGTCTACGACCTTCCGGAAGCGAACGCGCTTTCCTCCAGGCCGGAGCTAGGCATGGATCAGGAAGGCGTTCAGGCCGAGTTTTTCGATCTGTTTTCCTCGCTTGCGCAGCTCCATTCCGAGGGAATATTCCACGGCGCGGTAAGCCCCGCGTGCATATTCGCCTCCGGCAGGAACGGCTGGCAGCTTGCAGGCTTTGCCGAATCCGTCGCCCTCGGCGCCTCGGGCTGCCTCATGCAGCATGACGACCCCTATAATTGGCTCGATAAGCATAAAAGCTATAATGATGAAACGCTTGCCACCGCGGACGCTTATTCCGCGGCGGCCGTGTGCTATAAGCTGCTCGGCGGCACTCCGCAGGGCATGGGCGCAAGGAATTCGGATACGCTCGTGCCTGTCGCCGACATAAACAAAAGCGTCGGCCAGGCCGAAAGCGCCGCCGTCATGGAGGCGCTCGAGCCCATCGGCGTGAACGGATCCTCCTATAACAAATTCGTCAACGGCTTCTTCGGCCTCAACCTGCCCGTTTCCGCGGCAAAGCCGGCGGAGCCCGAAAAGAAAAGGATCAAGCCCGGTATACTGCTGACTTCCGTGCTCATGATGCTGCTTGGCGGCGTGCTGCTTGCGCTGTTCATGATCCGCGGCGGCTTCAAAGAGACCGCCACCATCGATAAGGACGTGTTCTCCGAAAGGGTCTCGGCGCCCAACGTGATAGGCATGAGCGAGGATGAAGCGGTCTCGGCTTATCCCGATTGGAGCTTCATAACGGTCGGCAGCGCCGAAACCGACACGGTCCCCGTCGGCTGCATAATGCAGCAGTCGCCCGAATTCGGAAGCTCTGTTTCGCTGAATGAAAAAACCATGCAGGTGGTAGTCAACCGCGGCGCGGCGGTCGAGGAGGATATCATGCCCTATCTCAGGGGCACAAGCCTCGAGGAAGCGCAGGCGATGCTTGCCGATTATACCGTCTCGGTCGAGCCCGCGTATGACAGCACCGTCGAGGCGGGAAAGATATCCGCGACCGAGCCCGATTACAACGCCCCCGTGACCAAGGGGCAGGAGATCAAGCTCGTCGTCAGCCGCGGCGGCCTGCTCGAGGATATCGAGCTGCCCATGGGCGATGATCTGTCCACAAGTATCGAAAACGACCCGATCCCGGTCGGCAATCTCTATAATATCCTCCCCGCGAACGTCGATCCCTCCAAGGTGAGCGTCAGCGCGGAGCTTACAAGCGGCGAGGAGCATGCCTCCATACAGGATGGATATCTGGTGTTCGATCCCGGCATCAGGGAAAGATGGACGGCAAATATCGGCATAAAAGCGGACATGGTGAACGAGGATACCGGCGAAACGGTCAGCGTGAACAAAACGGTGACGGTCCTTTGCATAAGGAAGCAGATGATCACCGAGGAGCCCACCGTAACCGCGGCTCCCACCCCCAAGCCCACCTCGAGGCCCGCCGCGCCTTCCAACACCCCAAGGAACACAAGGACGCCCAGGCCCGCAACGCCCACGCCCAAGCCCACGAATACGCCCAGGCCTACGAATACGCCCAAGCCGACTGCAACGCCCACGCCGAGGCCGACTCCGAAGCCAACCGCCACGCCGACAGCAAAGCCGACGCCCCCAATGACGCCGATGCCTATACCTGTTCCCGCCCCACCCGCTAACCCCCCAGATAACCCCTGACGCTGCACCTTGCCAAACCGAACCGTGATTTCCCCACAGGCGCCGATCCCGCGCCGCACACCGACAGAAAGAGACCTCAGATGAAGCTTTGTTTTGACTGTGCAAGGATAATCGAATACGGCGATGTTTTCTGTCCCTATTGCGGCGCCGACACTCAGCACAATTCGGCGCCGAAGGAGGCTTATCATCTTGCACCCGGAACGAAGCTCAAGGATAACCGCTACGTGATCTGCAGAGCGATCGGCTACGGTGGGTTCGGCGTGACCTACGCCGCCTTCGATGCGCTCCTTGAGCGCCGCGTGGCGATCAAGGAATTCATGCCGAGCGATCTTTCCACAAGGACGCCGGGTACAACGATCGTAAACGTCTTCGGCGGCGAGGAAAACGAGGCAAATTACATAAAAGGCCTTCAGAGCTTCATGGATGAGTCCGAGAGGCTTGCAAAATTCAATGAGATCGACGGTATCGTCACGATACTGGACTGCTTCTTCGAGAACAACACGGCCTACATGGTAATGGAGCTGCTTGACGGAAGAACCGCCAAGGCCCTGCTGGATGAAAAAGGCAGGCTTTCATACGAAGAAACGCTTAAGATAATGCTCCCGGTACTGGACGCTTTGGAGCAGGTGCATTCAAAGGGTATAATCCACAGGGATATCTCGCCCGACAACATATTCCTCACCGACGACGGTAAGGTCAAGCTGCTGGATTTCGGCGCGGCCAGGTACGCGGCGGCCAACGCGTCAAAAAGTCTTTCGGTCATATTGAAGCCGGGCTACGCGCCAACGGAGCAATATCGTACAAGGGGCAGCCAGGGCGCGTGGACGGACGTTTACGCGTGCGGCGCAACGATGTATAAGTTGCTGACGGGCGTAACGCCCGAGGAATCGCTTGAAAGGGCTGCGAACGATTCGCTCAAGCCCCTTTCGAAGATGGGCGTGAAGATATCGAAAAATGCCGAGACGGCGATAATGAACGCACTCGTGCTCGATCCCAATTACAGGACGAGGTCTGCGGGAGAGTTCAAATCGCAGCTGCTCAGCGACACTCCGGTAATGGAGATAGTTCCGCCGAAAGAAAAAAAGCCCTGGTCGCTGCCCAAATGGGTCTATGGCGCGCTTGCGGGAGTGCTTCTGCTTGGCGGAGTATTCGCGGCTTTGATGCTTGCCGGCGTTATCAGATTTGGCGGGAGAGCAGGGATAGATAAAGACGTGTTTTCGGAAAGGATATCCGTTCCGAATATAATCGGCATGACCGAGGAGGAGACCGCGGAAAGGTATTCCGACTGGAACCTCATAATGATCGGCAGCGCGGAAACGGACGCGGTTCCGGTAGGCTGCATTATGCAGCAGTCGCCGGAGTTCGGAAGCGCTGTCTCGCTGAATGAAAAGACCGTGCAGGTCGTAGTAAACCGCGGCGCGGCGGTCGAGGAAAATATCATGCCCTATCTCAGGGGCACGAGCCTTGAGGAAGCACAGAGCATACTTTCGGACTATACCGTTTCGGTCGTATCAGCGTATGACGGCACTGTCGAAGCCGGCAAGGTCTCTTTGACAGAGCCCGATTACAACACGCCTGTGACCAAGGGGCAGGAGATCAAGCTCGTCGTCAGCCGCGGCGGCCTGCTCGAAGATATCGAGCTGCCCATGGGTGATGAGATCACCGTCAATATCGAAAACGACCCGATCCCGGTCGACGATCTCTATAATATCCTTCCCGTAAACGTCGATCCTTCAAAAGTTAACGTTGAAGTGAAGCTTGAAAGAGGAGAGGAGTATGCTTCCATACAGGACGGATATCTGGTGCTCGATTCCGATATCAGGGAAAGATGGACGGCGGAGATCGGCATAAAAGCGGACATGGTGAACGAGGATACCGGCGAAACGGTCAGCGTTAATAAAACGGTGACGGTCATCTGCATAAGAAAGCAGAAGATCACCGAGGAGCCCACTGTAACCGCGGCGCCCACCCCTAAGCCCACCTCGAGGCCCGCGGCGCCTTCCAACACCCCAAGGAACACAAGGACGCCCAGGCCCGCAACGCCCACGCCGAAGCCGACGAACACGCCCAAGCCCACGAATACGCCTAAGCCGACTGCAACGCTGACTTCACCGCCGTTCGTTACGTTCTCGCCGTCGACTCCGACTCCCCGTCCACCCATGGTGACTCCGACTCCGAAGCCAACCGCCACGCCGACAGCAAAGCCGACGCCCGCAATGACGCCTGAGCCTATACCTGTTCCCGCCCCACCCACCAATCCAACGGCTAAACCCTGATAATTCACATTGCCAAACCGAACCGTGATTTCCCCACAGGCGCCGATCCCGCGCCGCACACCGACAGAAAGAGACCTCAGATGAAGCTTTGTTTTGACTGCGCAAACCTTATAGATCACGACGTGGATACCTGCCCGTACTGCGGAGCCGATACCGAAAAGGGCCGATGGCCCAAGGAAGAATGTCAGCTCGTCCCGGGCACCATGCTCTGTAACGAGCGTTATATGGTCGGCCGCGTGGTGAACAGCTATAAGTACGGCGTTGTGTACGCCGCCTTCGATACCTATGCGAATAAGCGCGTTGCGATCACGGAATATTTCCCCGAGGGCATCGCCGCAAGGGTGACCGGGAAGCCCAACGTGCTGATACACCGGGGCAAGGGGAACGAGGACGCGTATTTAAGGGACCTCAGGCTGTTTGCCGAAAGGAGCGAACGGCTTGCGGCGACCGTGCCGGACGCAAATTCCGACGCCGTGGTCGATTGCTTCTTCGAAAACAACACCGCTTATGCCGTGAGCGAGCCGTTAAGGCTTCCCGGAGAGCGCAAAAAGCGCTCCGGCAAATGGGTCTATTGGCTGCTGGGCGGTATAATCGCCGCCTGCGCGGTGCTTGCCGCGCTGATACTCACCGGCGTTATCAAATTCGGCGAGACCGCCGGTGAGGAGCCCGAGCCGACCGAAAGCATATTGCTCAACGTGCCCGATCTTGTGGGGCTCACGGAGGAGCAGGCAAGGGCCGCATACCCCGATTGGCCGCTCATATTCGCCGAGCCCGTGCAGACGGACGACGTGCCGGTCGGCGTGATCGTGCGGCAGGAGCCGGAATACGGCAGCTTTGCGGAGCCCGATTCACCCATCGAAATAACGGTCAACGTCGGCGTCGCCCCGAGCGAGGGCGAAATGCCCTATCTTCGCGGAATGAGCATAGCCGAAGCGCGTGAAATGCTGGCGGGATATCCTATCCGCGAAACCTATGAATACGACAGCGCAACGCTCAAGGACGCGATAGTCAGCACCGAGCCCGCTTACGGCGAGCCGCTTGCCGATGGGCAGGAGGTCAGCCTTGTTGTCAGCCTGGGCGGTCTGCTCGAGGGAATAGAGCTCGACAGCTCCGAAAAGAGCATCAGCCTCACGTCCGGCAGCATGGTGTTCGGGCTGACCTGCCGATTGATCCCCGCCAATACGGATCCCGGCGCGGTCACGCTGGAATGGTTCGTCACGGGCGATCCGGGAGTATCGGTTTCGGGCGGCGCGGTCACGGTATCCGCTCCCGGCAACAGCACCATCACGGTGCTCGCCTCCATGACCAATGCCAAAACGGGCGAAACGGTGCATGCCACCGATTCGTGCAGGCTGCGGGCGGTGGGCTCAAGCGGCTCTTCGGGCATACCCGCGGCAACCGGCACGCCCGTGCCCACTGCAAGGCCGACCGCAACCCTCAGAGCCACGCCGCTGCCTTCCACTCCCGCGCCAAGCGCCTCGGCCACCCCGCGTGCCACGGCAACTCCCCGGCCCTCCGCGCAGGCGCCGGGCACACCGCAGCCGACTCCGCTGCCTTCCACGCCCGCGCCGACCGAGATCGCAACTCCCATGCCCACTCCATACTCAAGGCCCACGGCCACGCCCGGGCCGACCCACGCGATAACTCCCGTGAATCCCACCGAGGCCCCCGGCAAACCGACGGAAGAGCCTTCCCCGACCGACCCCTCCGCAGGCGATTGAAAAATACTATTCTGAAAAGGTGAACCGATATGAAGATCTGCTTTGACTGCGCCAACCCGATCAAGGATGACGTCAATATTTGCCCGTTCTGCGGCTCAAATATTGAGAACAATCACGCGCCCAAGGAAGCGTATCAGATGACGCCCGGCACAACGCTCAGAAACGGCCGCTACACGATAGGCCGCGCGCTCGGTTACGGCGGCTTCGGCGTTACCTATGCCGGCTATGACAACGTGCTCGAAAAGCGCGTTGCCATAAAGGAATACCTTCCCAGCGATTATTCCACAAGGACGCCCGGCACGATAAGCCTCAGCGTTTTCGGCGGCGAAGAGAACGAGATGCAGTATATGAAGGGCTTGAAGAGCTTCACCAACGAGGCGGAAAAGCTTGCCAAGTTCAACAGGATCGAGGGCATAGTCACCACCTATGACTGCTTCAACGAAAACAACACCGCCTATATCGTGATGGAGCTGCTTGACGGCGAAACGCTCAAATCCTATCTCAAGGGCAGGGGCAGGCTGTCGTATGACGAAACGCTCAGCATCATACTTCCCGTCCTCGATACGCTTACGGAGGTGCACAAGGAAGGGATCATCCACAGGGACATCTCTCCCGATAATATTTTCATGACCAGGGACGGCAAGATAAAGCTGCTGGATTTCGGCGCGGCAAGGTATGCCACGGCGAACGCCGGCAAAAGCCTTTCGGTCATATTGAAGCCGGGCTACGCTCCCGAGGAGCAGTACCGCTCCAGGGGCAATCAGGGCTCCTGGTCGGACGTGTACGCCGTCGGCGCAACTATGTATAAGATGCTCACGGGCACCGTTCCCGATGAGGCGCTGGAAAGAGCGGCCAAGGATACGCTCAAGCCCCCGTCCAAGCTGGGCGCAAAGCTGCCCAAAAGGGCGGAGACGGCAATACTCAACGCGCTTAATATAAATGCCGGCGCGCGCACCCAGACCGCCGCCGAGCTCAAGATGCAGCTTCTCGGCACCACCGAGGTAAAGAGGATCGAGGACGTCAGGGCCAAAAGCCCCTGGTCGCTTCCCAAGTGGATCTATTTCGTGCTGGGCGGCATATTCCTGCTGGGCGCCGTGTTTGCCGCGCTCATAATGAGCGGCGTGATAAGCTTCGGCAAGGCGGCCTCCATCGACCGCGATTCCTACAGCGGCTTCAAGCTCGTGCCCAACCTTGTGGGCATGACGGAAGAGGAAGCCAAGAGCAGATTCAGCGACTGGACCTTCGTAACGGTGGCCAGCGACGCGACCGACGCCGTGGCGGTCGGCTGCATTATGGAGCAGAATCCCGGCTTCGGCGCATACGTCGCTCCCGGAAAGCCCATCGACGTCGTGGTCAACCGCGGCACCGAGGTCAAGGAGGGCGAGATGCCCTTCCTGCGAGGCATGAAGCAGGCCGAAGCGGAGGCCATGCTCACCGCTTACAGCGTGAAGATACTCACCGAATATGACGATACCGTGCAGAGCGGCAGCGTTTGCAGCACCGTTCCCGATTACGGCGAAGCCGTTTCGGAAGGGCAGGAGGTCACGCTCGTGATAAGCCGCGGCGGTCTGCTCAGCGGCGTGAATATCGATTGGACGGAGAACGAAATATCTTTGAAGAACGGCCAGGATCCGCTTAGGGTGGAAGCCGTTGTCACTCCCCGCAATATCGAGGAGGGCAAGGTGAAGCTCGAATGGAGCGTTGACGACGCAAGCGTCGCGTCCTTCGCCGACGGCATGCTCACTCCGGTCAAGGTGGGCGAAACGACGCTCAACGTCAGGGCGTCCATGACCGATGAGACGACGAATGAGGAAAAGGTTTTCACGGCCTCCAAAAAGGTCGTCGTGAGCGAGCAGGCGCCCGAGGCGACCGAGATACCCGAAACGCCCGCTCCCACGCCGGCGCCCTCCGGCCCCGACGCGGCAGTGACCAACATGCCCAAGGCGACCAAGACCCCCAAGCCCGCAACGCCCACGCCCAAGCCCACCAAGACTCCCAAGCCCGCAACGCCCACGCCCAAGCCCACGGCCACGCCCAAGCCGGCAACGCCCACGCCCAAGCCGGCAACGCCCACGCCCAAGCCCACGGCCACGCCCAAGCCGCAGCCGGTAACGTTCGTCGATTCCAGATTCGAGTCGGCGTTCAGGAGATCTCAGGGGCTTTCAAGCAGCGATCCCATCACGCAGGAATACCTTAACGGGATCACAAGCCTTACGCTCACCTCGAAAAACCTCGAGAATATCAGCGATATTTCCAAGTTCCCGAACCTCACCTCGCTCAATCTGGCGGGCAACAAGATCAACAACGTTTCGCCTATGAAGAACCTCAAGAAGCTCGAGACGCTGAATCTCGGCAACAACAAGATCAGCAGCGCGCTTGACCTAAAGGGGCTCACAAGGCTCAAGAAGCTCTATCTGCTGGGCAATCCCGTCGCGTCCGACGAGTCGCAGATCGCACAGCTCAGAGCCGCGCTTCCCAACTGCACCATCTACGTTTGATAAGATCGCGCTTCCGGAAAGCCCGGCCTTCCGGAAGCGTATTCCCATTGCACCGATCACCGCGGCGCGTATTGTACGCGCCAAAAAGATTATTTATCGGGGGGGCAAAATGAAGCTTTGTTATGACTGCGCGCACGTGATCAATACCGATCAGACCGTATGCCCATACTGCGGCGCCGACACCCGCGCCGATCCGTCCCCGCGTGAAGCCTATCATCTCACTCCCGGGCAGATGCTCAAGAATTATCGCTATATAGTCGGCCGCGCACTGGGTTACGGCGGATTCGGCGTTACCTATGCGGGCTTTGACGCGCTGCTTGAAAAGCGCGTGGCGATAAAGGAATTCCTCCCGGGCGAGCTTGCAACAAGGCTTCCCGGCACCGTAAAGGTCAGCGTCTTTCCCGGCGAAGCGACCGAAACACAGTTCATAAGCGGTCTGCAAAGCTTTATGGACGAGGCCGAAAGGCTTGCCAAATTCAACAGCGTCGACAGCATAGTGAACATATTCGACTGCTTCGTTGAGAACGACACCGCATATCTCGTCATGGAGCTGCTTGACGGGCAAACGCTCAAAAGCTATCTGGATGAACGCGGCCGCCTGCCCTATAACGAAGCGCTTGAGATCATGATCCCGGTGCTGGATGCGCTCAGGCAGGTGCATTCACAGGGCATCATCCACCGCGATATCTCTCCCGACAATATTTTCTTAACGAACGACGGCAGGGTGAAGGTGCTGGATTTCGGCGCGTCAAGATACGCCTCCGCCATTTCCGAAAAAAGCCTTTCGGTCATTTTGAAATACGGCTATGCGCCCAAGGAGCAGTACACCACCAGGGGCGATCAGGGTCCCTGGTCGGACGTCTATGCGGCCGGCGCCACGCTCTACCGCATGCTCACCGGCAGAAAGCCCGATGACGCGCTTGAAAGAGCCGCGCACGATACGCTCATACCCCCTTCCAAACTCGGGGTAAAGCTGCCCAAAAACGCCGAAACGGCCATACTCAACGCGCTCAACGTGGAGGCAAGCTGCCGCACGCGCTCCGCGGAGGAGCTTTTGGATCAGCTTCGCAGCACCGTCACGGTGGTGCGCTATACCGACGTCAAGGGCAAAAAGCCCTGGTCGCTCCCCAAATGGGTCTATTGGCTGCTTGCGGGCGTGCTCAGCGCGGGCGCCGCTTTTGCCGCGCTCTTGCTCACGGGTGTGATAAGCTTCGGAACGCCCGCGATATCCAGGATAACCAGCGGCAATATCACCGTTCCCAATATAATCGGAATGACCGAGGACGAGGTGCATTCCGCTCAGCCCGAATGGGAGCTGAGGACGGTCGGCAGCGATGTTTCCGAAGACGTCGCGGTCGGCTGCATCATGGCGCAGGATCCGGGCTTCGGCGATTCGGTGCCTCCGGGAACGCCCATCGATATAATAGTCAACCGGGGCGTCGAAACCGCGGCGGGCATTATGCCGTATCTTCGCGGCGAAAGCCTTGAAGCCGCCCGGGGCAGGCTCGCCGGCGCGAATATAAGCGTCAGATATGAATATGACCGAAGCGTCGTTTCGGGCAGGGTGAAGGGCAGCGCGCCCTCCGCCGGAGCCGAATTCCGCGATGGCGACGGCGTGGAGCTGATAGTCAGCCGCGGCGGTCTGCTTGAGGACGTGCGCTTCGATTACGAAGGCAGCACGATAGAGCTCGATATCCGAAGCGGAAGGGCCGAGGTGCCCTACACGCTCATCCCCGCAAACATAGAGGACGGCAAATGCAGCGTCGTGTGCGCCTCCGAAAACGAATCGGTGGCAAGATTCGTCGACGGCATATTCACCCCCACGGGGGTCGGCGAAACCTATATAACCGTCACCGCGTCCATGCGCGACGAGTTCACCGGCCGCATGGTCACCGTTTCCGACAGGCGCAGGGTGGTCGTCACCCGCGCGGCTGCGGCGCCCACCGTATCCCCCGATTCGCCGGACGCGATAGTCATGTTTTCCGACGCCGCGTTCGAGCGCGCGGTCAGGCAGGCCTGCGGCTTCGGCCCCGTCGTGCGCAACCGCGATCTGTGGCAGGTCAAAAAGCTCGTCCTAAACGATCTGGGCCTTACAGATATAAGCGACGTTGCCAAATTCAGGAATCTCTTCCTGCTCGAGCTCAAAAACAACCGCATCACGGACGTATCTCCCATAGGGGAGCTTCATGAGCTCACCACGCTCATGCTCAACAACAACCGCATCACGGACATATCATCGCTCGGAACGCTCGGCAAGCTTCGCGCGCTCGAGCTCAGGGAAAACGATATCGCCGATATTTCGCCCCTTGCGGGTCTTACCGAGCTCACGGCGCTGGGGCTCCAGAAGAACAGGATAGGCAATATCGCTCCGCTTGCGGGGCTCACAAAGCTCGAAAGCCTTATATTGGCCGATAACCCCATCACGCAGGGCTATGAGGCGCTCAGCGGGCTTGTCAATATGAAAAAGCTTTATCTCAATTCGACGGGGATAGAGGATCTTACTCCCCTTGCGGGCATGACCGGGCTCGAGGTGCTTCATGCAACGGGGAACAGGATAAGCGATATCTCGCCCATAATCCCCCTGCCAAAGCTCAACGAGGTGGAGCTGAGGAGCAGCGGCGTAGATCGCAGGCAGTACACCGAATACAGGGCGATGCACCCCAACGGGGTCATCGAGTAAGCACAGCGGAGACCGATATGAAGATTTGCTTTGACTGCGCGAGAATGATAGAGGACGCCGATGGGTTCTGCCCCTTCTGCGGCTCCGATCTGAAAAGGAATACGGAGCCCAGGGAGGCGTATCAGCTTGCGCCGGGAACGTGGCTCAAAAGCGACCGATACATTGTCGGCCGCGCGCTCGGTTACGGCGGCTTCGGAGTAACGTACGCGGGCTTTGACGCGGTGCTCGAACGCCGCGTGGCGATCAAGGAATATCTTCCCAGCGAGTTCGCCACAAGGACGCCGCGCACGGTGAAAGTCAGCGTTTTCGGCGGCGATGAAAGCGAAGCGAGCTATATAAAGGGCTTGCAGAGCTTTGTGGACGAGTCCGAAAGGCTTTCAAAATTCAGGAGCATCGACGGCATAGTTTCGATCTATGACTGCTTCTTCGAAAACAATACGGCCTATATGGTCATGGAGCTCCTTGACGGAAGGACGGTCAAGGCCATGCTCGAGGAGGAGGGGCCTCAGTCGTTTGCGGATACGATGAACGTGATCGTACCCGTGCTTGACGCGCTCTCGCAGGTGCATTCAAAGGGCATTGTCCACAGGGATATCTCGCCGGACAATATTTTCATAACCAACGAGGGCAGGGTCAAGCTGCTGGATTTCGGCGCGGCAAGGTATGCAACGGCAAACGTCTCCAAAAGCCTTTCCGTAATACTCAAGCCGGGCTATGCGCCGCCCGAGCAGTATCGTTCCAGGGGGAACCAGGGCGCCTGGTCGGACGTGTATGCGTGCGCCGCGACCATGTATAAGATGCTCACCGGCGTAACGCCCGAGGAATCGCTTGAAAGGGCTTCTAACGACACGCTCAAGGCCCCGTCCAGGCTTGGGGCGGATATCCCCGCAGGAGCGGAGACGGCGCTTCTCAACGCGCTCAATACCAATATCGACTGCCGCACGCAAACGGCGGAAGAGTTCAAAAACGAGCTTCTCAGCACCGGAGTCCCCAGAAAGGACGATAAGAGAGAAATGAAGCCGTGGGCGCTTTCCCGGTGGGTATATGCGGCGCTTGCCGGCGTGCTCCTGCTGGGCGGCGTGCTTGCCGCGCTGCTGCTCAGCGGCGTTATCGACCTTAAGGGCAGCGTTTCGATCGACAAAATAGCCAGCGGCAGGAAGACCGTGCCGGATTTTGTGGGGCTGACCGAGGACGAGGCCAAGACAAGATTCGGCGATTGGAGCTTTGCGATCACCGGCAGCGAGGAAACGGACGCCGTCGACGTGGGCTGCATAATGGCGCAGGACCCGCGCTATGGGGAGCTGGTCATGCCCGGCACGCCGATCAATGTGACGGTCAACAGGGGCATGGCGTCCGAGCAGGAAGAGGGCGTGATGCCCTATCTCAGAGGCACAGATCTTAACGAGGCAAATGCGCTGCTGAGCGGCCATGCTGTGGATCTGATCTATGAATATGACGATACCGTGAGCGCGGGCGTTATAAAGGGAACGGATCCCGATTCCGGCGCTGCGCTTAAGCCCGAACAGAGCGTTACGCTCATTGTCAGCCGCGGCGGCCTCCTTTCCGATATCGAGCTGCCCTTCGGCAGCAGCATTGCGATGGACGCCGACAGCGATCCTTTGCGCATCTCGGATATTTACAAGCTTGTGCCCGCCAACATAGATCCCGCCAAGGTCAGTGTGGACGTGACGAACGACGGAACGGAGTATTCCCGCATCGAGGACGGGTATCTGATCGTTGACGTTGAAAAGCTGACGGATACTGCAGTGCAAAGCATCACTGTCGCAGCCTCCATGTTGAACGAGGATACGGGTGAAACCGTTTCGATCGAAAAGCAGGTGAAGGTTACCGTTTACATAGTGCGGGAGACCGTATCCGATTCGCCGGAGCCGTCGGACACTGCTTCGCCCGAGCCGGAAACACCCGAGCCGACACCCGAGCCGACGAGCACACCCGTGCCCGAGATAACAGTTACGCCCCACACGCCCGCAACTCCCTCTCCCACGCCTGGCGCGACCCCGGAAACATGGACCCCGATCCCCGAGCCGGATATCGCGGTGCGCTTCCTTGGCAACGGCGGCACGCCGGAAAGTCAGATAAGATGGTATTACAGGGGCCGCAAGCTTGGCGAACTGCCCACAGTGACGCGCAGCGGCTACAGCTTCGGCGGCTGGTGGACGGAGGCCGCCGGGGGGACGCAGGTCAGCAGCAATACGGTGGTCAACAATTCGTTTACCGTATATGCGCATTGGGAAAGGATCGTCACGCCCATACCGCATTTCACCATACGCCTCGACCCCAACGGCGGACGTGTTTCGCCCGCTTCGATAGAGGCGCAATACGGTCAGCCGATAGGCAGCCTTCCCGTGCCGATCCGTGATTATTATGGGTTTGCGGGGTGGTTCACTGCCGACGGCGAGCAAGTGCATTCAAGCACGGTGTTCAATACGACTTCGGATATCACGCTGACCGCCAGATGGAACCCGAACCCCGTATCCGGCTGGGTGCTTTATGAAAACATGCCCTCCGACGCACAGATCGTTGAGGAAAAGTGGACATACACCAAGACCACCACGATCGAATCCTACGAAACCTCCATGGAGGGGTTCGATCGGATAGGAGGCAGATGGGTGGAGGCCGACAGGGGAAGCTTTAACTATTCCAATGAATTCCCCTCGGGCTTCGATACGAGCCACAGCCTTTATTCCGCTTATAACGTACAGCCCAGGACCGACTATGAGACCGAGACCGAAAAGCAGACCGTGTCGAATACGCACAAGGGCTATATTTACTGGCATTGGATGTATGACGTTTCCTATGCAAACACGACAACGAGGGCGATCTCAAGCAAGCGGGGCTTCTGGGATTATAACGGCGGGCAAAGCTCAAGCGCCTTCAACTACAAATACTTCACAGCGATAGCGTCGACGGAGGATTGCCCGTATCTTGACAATTACTACTGCTGCAGTCAGAATCTTCCCAGTTATTACTGCCACAGCATAATAACGGATACGACCCATGTCGGCACGCCGCGCATGTTCAGATTCAAGTATTATGAATGCAGCTGGACCAGGTACAGAATGCTGTTTACATATCAAAAGGTAGAGGACCTTACGAGCTATTCGCCGGTATCGCCGTCCTCGACCATAACCAATGTGCAGCACTGGGTCAGATACCGCGCAAGATAAGAAGGATATCAGCGAACACATTTCACACAGGAGGGACTTATGAAAACAAATCTCAAGAGGGCGATCGGCATACTGCTTGTGCTGATCATGGCGGCGGGCCTTGCGGGCTGCGGCAGGGGACTGCCCGGTCCCGGCGCGCAAAGCTCCGACAGCGCCGAGCTCGATATCAGCCTTGCCAATGCCGAGTTCAAATGGGGCGACGTGCTCACGTTCGATATCAAGGCTAAGAACGTGAGCGAAGAGGATATAACCGGCGTCAGGATAGAGGCCTCCGCGGGCGATTTCGCGCATTTCGGCAAGGCCGAGATCTCGCCCGAGGCAATACCCGTGCTCAGGCCGGGTGAGGAGGGCGAATTCACCGTCAGCTATCCCACAGCCGTGATCAACCCGAACGCGGCAAACGAGAGCGCGGTTCCGCGCACGGCGATCAATAAAACGGTCTCGCCCTTCACGGGGACCGCGTATGAAGCAAGGATCGGCTTTGGCCTGGGAACGTATAAGTTCACGTTCAGGCCCGTGTATTCGGGCGGAGGCGCGCCCGCACAGCCCGCGCAGCCCACTCAGCCCGCGCCGGCCGCTCCCACCGAGCTTCCCACCGGCAACGACAGATTCGCGTTCCTCGATCTGTATTCCGATATCAGAGACGTGCACGTGGGCGAAAGCGCGCCCGTCACGTTCTTTGCCGAGATGATGTCCGAATATCTTGTCAGCGATACCGTCAACCTCACGTCCGATGCTGACGGCAGCGTGATAGGTCAGCTTCGCGACGACGGCGCCGCGCCCGATCTGTTTGCGAACGACGGCATTTTCAGCGGCACGTTCAACCTTTCCTCCGACGCAAGAAGGAACGTGTCCTACAGGGCCTCCTGCGCGGATATCGCCAGCAAGCCCGTTGATATCTGCTATTTCAACGATCTTACTCAGAACGATTTCAACACTGCCAACGACATAATCGCGTCCATTCAGTCCCTTGGCAGCTTCGGCGAGGTGTCGGATTTCCTCGAGGAGAATATCGAGATCGAATACAGCATCGAGAACGAAGAGACGGGCGAGATCACCTTCACCACCAACGCGGGCATAACCTGCGTTTGGGATTCCAAGTTCGACGATGGCAGAAAGGGCGGCTGCGCGGCCTCTGCCGAAGCGATCAACGCGGCAATGATCCACACCGCCTCCATGCTTGCGCAGGAGAGCGCGGCGGCTCCGTCCGACAACAAGAACATAGCCGTAATAAGGCCCTTCAGGGGATCTCAGTTCCAATATGACGACTTCAAGGATTGTGCCGAGATCATTTCCGAAAACCTCGGCGGAACGGTAACTGTCAGGGATGACGGCAGTGCGGATCTCGAATTCCTGAAGACGCTCGGCGATTACGGCATAGTGCTGTTCGACAGCCACGGCGCCAAGATCGATTACGTTGAGAACGGCTATACAAAGACCGATCCGTATCTGGTCACGGGCGAGATCGCGCAAAATATAAACGATCCCAAGTATTCCGCGGACGTCCAGGCAAGGCGCATAGTGATATTCGCCAACGACGGGCACGTTGCGATAGGGCACAAGTTCTTCGATTACTATTATCCCGATGACGCCTTTGACGATACGCTGTTCTTCCTTGGCTCTTGTTACAGCGCGTATAACGTTTCCCTGGCATATTCGCTTATCGTCCGCGGCGCATCCGTGGTATACGGCTTCTCCGATGCGGTCAGCGTCGGATACTGCAATGCGGCGCTTGAAGAGATAATGACCAATTCGATGACGCTTGGCAGGACCACCTCAAAGGAGGCGTTCGAGAATGCGATAACGGCGCACGGCGCATTCGATCCCACCAACAGAAACTGCGCGCTGATGATGTACGGCATGTGGGATTACCGCATAGCGGTCGGCTCGGGCAGGATAGCGGGCGTCATAACCTCCAATGCTTCCGGCGAGCCCATCAGGCGCGCTCTCATGCAGGTGTTCGATGCGGAAGGCAGGCTCGTCAGGGAGCTGCGCTCCGACGAGGCCAACGGCAGCTTCGAAATAAAGCTTCCCGAGGGCGTCTATTCCATCACCATCTCCGCCTATGGCTATCTGTTCAGGCGCGTGAACGAAGTGACCGTCACCGCGGGTGAGACCACCTATATCTCCGATTCCGTGATGCTCGATCCCGAGGGCGGGGCTGTGGCCGGCGGTTACGTGATCAACACGTTCACCGGCGCTTACGTTCCCGGCGCGGCGATCAGATTCAGGCCGGGCCACGACACCAGGACCGGCGATTACGTCAGCGTCGACGGCGCGGTGCTCGAGCTGACCTCGGATGAGAACGGCGAATTCTACACCGACAAGCTCAAGGCGGGCTATTACACCGCCGAGGTCATGCACGAGGACTATATCACGGCTTTCGTCAACGTCGTTTCCGCCGGCGAGGCCGTCGATCAGGCGCTGCCCCTCACCCCGACCATAGCGGCGGATCAGATCCGCATCGTGCTCACCTGGGGCGAGGTGCCCTATGATCTCGATTCGCATCTAACGGGCTCCACCGCTTCCGGAAGCGGCAGGTTCCACATCGCCTTCTACGGAAGGACTTATTCGCATGACGGCACCGTCTATGCCGATCTCGACAGGGACGATACCGACAGCTACGGTCCCGAGCAGACCACCGTCTATAAGAAGAGCAGCGGCACTTACAGCTATTACGTGCACGACTTCTCCAACAAGGCCAAGAGCGATTCCAACGCAATGGCAAGGTCGGGAGCAAAGGTGGTCGTCTATTTCGGCGATTCGTTCAGGGAATTCAACGTGCCTCCCACCGCCGGCGGGACGCTGTGGCACGTGTTCGATTTCAGCTTCGACACGGGCGTGCTCATCCCCGTAAACGAGGTAAGCTATCATAACGATCCCAATACCATAGGCGGATAAGCAAGGCGCTCTGCCCGGGATGCACAAGCATCCCGGGCTTTTCACTGCCGCCGAATTGAAAAAACGGCCGATTTATGGTATAATTATTATAAAGAAAGAAGGGAGGGGCGAAATGACTGTTTCCGAATTCATGCAGGCCAACGGCCTGAAACGCCGCGCAACGGTCATAAAATGGCTGGAATCGGGCTGGGTGCCCGGGGCCGTAAAAAGCGGGGACGAATGGGATATCCCGCGGCTTGCAAGGCCGCCCTATTCGCGCGCAAGAGCCAAGACCGCTTCGGCGGTATACGTGAGCATCATCGAGGCGTGCAACCAACGAAGGGGCGTGTGCGCCGGGCTTTACAGGATGCCCGAGGAGGAATTCGATTCCTATATCGCCTGCCTCGAAAAGGAGGGGCTGATCGCCGTCAGAGAGGAAGCGGGGGTGAAGTATTATTATTCCACGCCCGACAGCATGAAGTACGTCGATGACAGAAAAGGGCTCGAAAAGCTCATAAAAAAGCTTTCGCCCATAATACTCCCCCTCGTGCAGACCGTCGTCACGGCCGCCGCGCAGGGAGCCGTTACCGCGGCCGTCGGAAGCCAAGGGTGACGCGGGCGCTTAGCAGCTTCGGAACCATCCGGAGCTTCTTTTTTACACGCAAAATTACTGAGTGGTTGTCCGTATTCACTTTAAGCGCTAAACTGATACCGGGGGAGACGATACAGAGAGCGAGGGATGAAAAATTGACTGAGTCCGCTGTACGAAAGGCGATATTCCTGATGGGCCTTTCGCCAAGGCACAAGGGCTTTTATTACATCAGCATGGCGCTCTGCGAGTATATCCTCAGCGGGGAAAGCGACGTTCCCAAGCCTTGCAGCGAAGACGCGCTCGTAAGAAGGCGCATGGAGCGCTGCATGAGATACGCGATCGAATATGCGTGGAACGTGACCTGCGGGGATATCCGCAGGCTGTTTCCCAATTCCAAGCTCCCGCCGTCCCCAAGCGAATTCATAAGCGTCATGCGATGGGAGCTGGCAGACACCGAAGAGCGTAAATAAAAAAGGGCGGCTGCCCTTTTTATTGTATGTCCAATATCTTCTCAAGCTTTTTTCTTATCCTTTGCAGCGCGTTGTCCACCGATTTCACGCTGTGATCCAGCTCCGAGGCGATCTCCGAATATGAAAGCCCGTCAAGAAAGCATTCCAGCACGGCGCGTTCCAGCGGCGTGAGCGAGCTGTTAACGGCCTCCTCCACCGAGCGGCTCAGCTCCTGCTTGATATAAAGCTCCTCGGGATCCAGCGCGGAGCTAATGCTTATCACGTCCATCAGCTGCTTTTCGGAATCCTCGTCGTAAACCGTGCTGTAAAGGGATTCGTATTTGTTAAGGGGAAGGTGCTTAAAGCGCGTGGCCTGCTTGATCGCGGTCAATATCTGACGCACTATGCATATCTCGGCAAACGGGCGGAAGGAATCGTTCTTCTCAAAGTTGTAATCGCGTATCGCCTTGAACAGGCCTATCATGCCCTCCTGGATCAGATCGTCCCTGTCGGCGCCCGCAAGGAAATACGGCCTCGCCTTGCCGCGTACGATGTTCTTGTAGCGGTGATAGAGCTCATCCGAGGCGGCGCTGTCAAACTGCTTGGCAAGCGCCACAAGCTCCTCGTCGGACATGCTTCCGTATTCGGGTGTCGTAATATCGCTCATAAGCCCTCCCCGGGGGCGTTTTTTATTTGGCCTCCTGCCTTACCTTCTCAAACATTATTACGGCGGCGGCAACGGAGGCGTTGAGGCTCTCCATCTGCCCCTTGAGCGGCACGGAGACTATGTAATCGCATTTTTCCTTGACAAGGCGTGAGATGCCCGCGCCCTCCGCGCCAACGACCAGCGCAAGGGGCCCCTTGAGATCCGCCGAATACATGGGCTCGCCGCCCATATCCGCGCCGGCCACCCACACGCCCGCTTCCTTCAGACGCTCTATCGCAACGGGCAGGTTGACGACCTTTGCGATCTTCATATGCTCGGTCGCGCCCGCGCTGGTCTTGACCACGGTCGCGGTGACGGACGCCGAGCGGCGCTTGGGTATCACCACTCCGTGCGCGCCCGCGCATTCCGCGCTCCTTATGATCGAGCCGAGGTTGTGCGGATCCTCTATGCCGTCGAGCAGCACGACGAAGGGATGCTCGCCGCGCTCCTTTGCATAGTCGAGTATGTCCGAAAGCTCGCAGTACTGCGCCTCGGGAACGTAGGCGATTATGCCCTGATGATTGCCCGGCCTGCCGTTGTGGCCAAAGGGCATGCAGATCTCGTCCAGCTTGCTCCTGTCCACGTTGCGCACGACGAGCTTGGCGCCGTATGCCAGATCGAGTATCTCGTTCAGCGAGCCGTCGTGCTCGTTCACAACGAGTATGCGGTCGATCGAGCGGCCCGTTTTGATGGCCTCCTTGACGGGATTGCGGCCCATTATTATGTTGGGCAGCTCCTCCTCGCGCACCTCGGGTATGTCCTGGGGCAGGGGCTTTAGGTTCTCATAATGCTTCTCGCGGCGGGGAGGACGGCTCTGCATGCTCTCATAGCTGCGCTCAAGCTCGTCCGCCTTGCGCTGTATGCGCTCGTCGCTGAAGCGGCGGGGCGCGCCCTCATAGCGGCGTTCGGAGCGGAAATCGCTCCCGGGCGCTTCCCTGCGTTCGCCGGTGTATTCACGGCGGAAATCGCCCTGCTTCCTGCCATATGAGCGTTCGTCGCGGTTCCCGCGGTCAAAGGAATGACCTTCCCCGCGCTGCTCCAAGCCGCCTTCCTTCCTATTATAAGGACGCTTGAAGGATTCCCTGTCCTTTCCGCCGCGCTCGCGGTCGCCATAGCGCTTTTCGCCGTCACGGCGCTCACCGTCACGGCGCTTATCGTCGCGCTCGCCGCGGTTGATCTTCTTGTAGACGGGCTGACCGTCCTTAAAGCCGACTACGCGGCCCTGATCGTCATTCCTTCTGTAACCCATTGTTCCCTCCTGTTTATTCCTCTGAAAGTATTATCGTCATAAGCTCGCTTATGCGCGCGTCGCAGCCCTTCAGATAGAGCCAGCCTATGACGGCCTCAAGCCCCGTCGCCGTGCGGTAATCGGCGATCGAGGCGTTCTTGGGTATCGTGCCCATGTGCCCGTTGCGGCCGCGCCGGAATACGGCAAGCTCATCCTCGGTCAGCGCGCCCTCGATCCTTTTGAAGGCGGAAGCCTGCGCGCCCGCGCAGACGCGCTTCGCAGCGGCCATATGCAGTCCGTGCGCGGTAAGGCCGGTTGTCAGCACCAGCTGCGTGCGCACGTAAAGGTCGTAAACCGTATCGCCTATATAGGCAAGCACCAACGGCCCCAGCTGAGTGGGATCCTTGGCGCGCACGTCCGCGGCGGGAAATGCCGCCGAAACAACGCTCATTATGCTCAAATCCATATAATCATCCATTATATCCATAACTATATTATACATAACAAAAGCGGTAAAGCAAGTGTTTTTTGAGAGCCGAGCGGGGAAACGAAAAAAGAAAACAAATTTCTGCCGGAAACAGCGCCGAGAAAAGTTTCCAAAGTTTACGTGCGCTTTGGCAGGTACTACCTTTACACGGGACGAAACGAGAAAAAAGCGAAAAAAAGCCCAATATACTTTTAAATATAATAGGAACACACATTCGAAAATACGGGTAAACGAAGCGGCAAAAAGTCAGGTAACGCAAGGGAAAATCGGGGGCGTAAGGGCTTCGGAAAAAGGCGTAAAAAAGTTTGAAAAAAAGTGTTGACAAAGGGGGGCGGAAGTGCTATTATACACAAGCTGTCACGAACGAGCGAGCGCAAGCCCCTCGAGCCGACAGCAGAGTACCTTGAAAACCGTATAGTGA
>JAEEGL012226020.1_pt1 | contig 60791 bp, 42 predicted proteins | sample 9134231 | NCBI WGS metagenome assembly JAEEGL01 (sample SAMN16246548, study PRJNA631951) | gut metagenome | biome: gut microbiome; feature: rumen; material: fiber-attached | host: Bos | place: Iran: Karaj | collected 2018-10
AGCATTCCTCTTCTTGGCACGTTTGCACTCCATTGCGTCTGGCAACGGTACTAAGCACCTAAAATACAGGTGCTAAGTGCCGGCCGCCGCAAAGGGCCTGCGAGAGAGGAACTGCTTTTATCTAATTCCTGACTCATTCAAGCTCTAGAAATTTACAAATCTAAGATGAAATATGCTTCAATGCACATGCCCGTATCATTCAAAAAAGTATATGTTTTTAGGCGGAAATTTCTTTTTCATGGAGCTGCTGTATCTCATCGACAGCTGAGAGCAGTGGCTTAATGTCCTTGCCGTGGATCTTTCTGTCCACGTAGTTGCGGGTGATCTTCATGACTGTTCCACTAAGTGCAATGACTCCGATAAGGTTGGGGATAGCCATAAGTCCGTTGAAGGTGTCGGACAGATCCCAGGCAAGGGTCAGGTCCATGGTGGCGCCTATAAGGATGAATACCACGAAGACTATCTTAAAGAGCTTTGTGGATCTGGTGCCGAAGAGATATTCAAATCCCTTGCTGCCGTACTGGCTCCAGCCAAGGACTGTGGAGAAGGCAAAAAACAAAATGGCAATGGCGATGAAAGCGGAGCCTGCTCTTCCGTATACTGTGGAAAAAGCTTCTGCCACAAGAGCAGTTGACACCTGGTCGGAGAGAACAGCGCCTGTATTAAGATCCACAATTCCGCTGGTTAGAACTGCAAAAGCGGTGAGAGAGCAGACTATAATAGTATCAGCAAAGACCTCAAAGATTCCCCACATTCCCTGGACTACAGGCTCTCTGACGTTGGAGCTGGAGTGTACCATAACGGAGGAACCAAGACCTGCTTCATTTGAGAACACGCCTCTCTTCATTCCCCACTGAACTGCGTATGCCACGCCGCTTCCGACGATTCCGCCGCCTACTGCCTTCATGCCGAAGGCACCTTTGATAATGGAGACAAAGACGGGTCCGATCTTGTCGGCGTTAAGGACAACTATAACCAGAGCACCGACAACGTAGATAACAGCCATAAAGGGAACAAGTCTTTCAGTTACGGAAGCAATCCTCTTAAGTCCGCCTACGATAACCAGTCCTGCAAGGACCATGAGTATCAGACCTGATGCAAGATATGGAATACCAAAGGCTGAGTTCATGTTGACTGCAATGGAGTTTATCTGGCTCATGTTCCCGATACCAAAGGAAGCCAGAACGCAGAAGGTACTGAACATCACTGCAAGGGCAGCACCGAGGAAAGCACAGCCTTTCTTTTCTCCAAGGCCGTATTTGAGGTAATACATAGCACCGCCGCACCACTCATTTCTTTCATTTCTTCTTCTGTAAAAGATACCAAGAACGTTTTCAGAGAAATTTGTCATCATTCCAAAGAAGGCAACGATCCACATCCAGAAAATTGCTCCGGGACCTCCGGACAAAATAGCTGCAGCTACACCTGCGATATTACCTGTACCAATGGTGGCTGCAAGGGCTGTACACAGACTCTGGAACTGGGAGATCTGCGTATCCTCCCTGTCTGTATGTGCAGTTACATGCTTGTCCCTGAATATACCGCCTATGGTATTTTTAACCCAGTGGATGAAGTGGGTGACCTGAAAGACCTTTGTTAGAATAGTCATCAGGATACCTGTTCCCACTAAAAGGATCAGCATCGGAAGACCCCAGACAAATCCGTTAACTGCGCCGTTGACCTGTTCAACTGTACTGACAAAATTACCCATTTAATCTCCTCCTGAAATTCATTTTAATTATAGAAAAAAGGCGTACGAACCTGATCGAAACGCCTTTGTTTTGGTATATTTTACACTATACTTTAATGGTTTACAACTTTATTCTGATAAAATATTTAAATATCTGCTTCTTTTAGCGCTGTTTGTGCTTAAAGCCATCGATCATGACCGCGGTGATGATGATGGGTCAATACGCCATGCAGCAACTCGGAAGCAGAGCTTCCTTCGTCGCGGGCTGTCGCTTAGGAGCGGAACAGACATTTTAAAACATAGAAAGGAAGGCACTTCTAAGCCACCAATTTGAATTGTCACCCACTTTGTCACCCAGTTTTTGAAGCTTACAGGAATCAGTTGAGAAAAGAATTTTGTATGATATATGAAACGGGTGTTTAATATCTGTAAATATCGAGAGTCAAATAAACAAAATGTTTACAAACAGAAATTATTTTGATAAAATAAACACAAGAAGGGGTGATGGATACATGTTTGAGAAGAATCTGAAATATTATCGGTTAAAGAAGCAAATGAGTATGAAAGATTTGGCAGAAGCATGTGGAGTGTCATCAATGGCTATTTCTAACTATGAGAGTGGTAAGAGAAGGCCTGACATTGAAACTATAAACAAGCTGGCTGAAGCTTTGGATATTCATGTGGTCGATTTCCTCGCATCACGGAATGCTGGGTTATCTTTTGAACATGGTGAATTTAGAAAGCATTCTTCTTTGACAAAGGCACAGCAAGATTATGTGAAAGAAGCAGTTGAGGAGTACTTTGCCAGATTTTTTGATGCTGTTAATTGTTTAGGCGGTAATCCTTTGCCCGAACCTCCAGAGTGTCATAATCTTATTCATTCCGGAGATATTGAGAAAGATGCCATTATGCTCAGAAATCATCTTGGTCTTCAGGAAGAAGGGCCTATTGATGAACTAATTAGTGTACTAGAGAATAAGGGCATCTTAGTGATCCAATTAGATATTGATAATGAACACTTTTCGGGTATGAATGGTTCTGTTAATGGTTATCCATATATTGTAATTAACAAGAATATGCGTCCAGAGAGAAAAAGGACAACCATAATCCATGAATTGGCGCATGCGCTTTTTAAGGATGATGAGAGTCGAGATGTTGATGTTGAAAAGGAAGCAACAGCTATTGCAGGAGCTACATTGATTCCTAAGAATGACATTATACGGGAACTTGGTATTCGTAAAACTGCGATTACAAAAGATATGGCTCTAGTTTGCAACGAATATGGGATTTCTATGCTTCTTCTTGTTAAAAGAGCTTCCCAGGTTGGTATAATATCACCTACGTTGGAGAGAGATTTTTTTATTCGAGCTAACAAGGTGAATTATAAGAATTCAGAACCGCCACGCGCGAAGGTTGAGGAACCGTTACTGTTTAAGCAACTTGTTTATAGAGCGGTCAATGAGAAGGAAATAAGCATACAACGAGGAGCTGAATTATTAAGAATTCCTGTATCCGCGATGGAAGAATACTGTGGTGTGGAGGTATAAGGCTTGGAATACATTAGTAGCGACACCAATGTTTGGCTGGACTTTCATGCTATTGATAAAACAGATCTTCCGTTTCGGCTCCCTTGTACATTTATAATGTTTAAGGAAGCATTGCGGAGTGAAATAGTATCGCCGCCTGAATTACTGCATAAGTTACATGAAAATGGGCTGGTCGGCGTTGATATTACAATAGAAGAGTTCTACTATGCTATTGATTTAGGAAACAGGTATAATAAGCTCTCCGGATATGACAGGATTGCTCTTTCGATTGCAAAATACCGGAATATCAGGTTGCTTACCGGTGACAATGCCTTAAGAAAGGCAGCGGCTAAAGAGAATGTTGAAGTATTTGGAACAATAGGATTATTAGATGAGTTATATCACGGAAATCATATTGCCAAGAATGAGTATGAATACTGTTTAAAGAAGCTTTTAGAGAATCAGGAAAGGCGATTACCGCATGATGAACTTCAAAAAAGAATTGAAGACATATAAGAGTTTTCACAAATCATAATATAGAAAAAACGCATAAGGTAAGTACAAATGACGGAGGAAAAGACAAAATAGTATCTAAGAAGGAAGGGTACAAAACTGATGGTAAGGAAAAAGCAACGATTTACTTCGCAAGGAGGAAGAAAAAATGACCAGTTTATTTAGCGAAAAGATTGTTCCCTATCATGGGATAGACACTATAACACTTGGAATGACTCTTTCGGAGGTCAGAAACTATTTGAAAAATAATAAAATCCCATTTAACCAGGCAATGGAAAGTAATAAAGAATGTACGCCTCCTATTCCTTGGATTTCAATTACGGTAGATGACTCTTTGTCTATGAGCTTTGTTAAAGATATTTTGTTTGAAATGAGTTTTGAAGGCAAATGTTCTGGCAGGCTCCCTAACGGTGTTGGGATAGGAACAGAGATGAAAGAACTGGAAAGACTTGATCCTTCATTGGAATATGATGATGACGATGAGGTTTTTGTTTCCCAAGATGGTTATTGGATTATAGATGATATTGATTCAGGGAAAGTAAAAACTATAACAGTATTCCTTGAAGAAGTGGAATCTGACGATTTCTTTGATTATGAGTGGACCAACAAGTATTTAAAATAACGACTGATGAGGGGTACAGATGGTACCCCTCTTTACGATTAATGAATTATATCAATGTATAACTTAATTCGTACTCATTGTTATACAGTTGCTAATGAAAAGAGTCCCTGACAATCCTTTCCAGATATTCCTTTTTGGAAAAGTCGTTCCCATCAGAAAAGTATGCGTTATATGCGACTAGAGCTGTTCTGACATATCTGGCATTATCTTCAAATAGCTTTCTGTTAATGATATAGCCCTGATCATCGATGAATGGTCTCCTTCATCTTATATTTTTTGTCCAAATATTTTTTGGCGTCTTCCATGGTAACTTCGCCGCGTTTTTCTTTTTCAATATATTGCTTAAAATCTTCAGTTGGCTCAAGACCATCAACTTTTATCATTCCAATAGCATAGTCCCATGCCTGTTCATTAGTCATAATAATGTACCTCCATCTCTTGGTATCATTATATCAAAAAAGAACTGTTCAAGTATATTATGCGGGGAAAGATTGTGCATCAGAAGAACGGAGATCATTTTGAGATAACTGGAACGATAGTACAAAAGCGATTGATTAGAAATCAACTATTGTAATCCACGCTGGATAGGCGCTGCCCGGATAACAGTTCATTGATACTGATATCAAGGATTTTGCAAAGATCAGGCATTATGGAAGTATCTTGGTGAGTAAGCTGTCATGCACGAACTCGGAAGCAAAGCTTCCTTCGTCGCGGGCTGTCGGTGCAGAAAAAGACTACAAGCCATGCGCGAACTTGGAAGCAGAGCTTCCATCGTCGCGGGCTGTCGCCCTATAAAAAAGAATACATAAAAGCTCTCTTGTGAGTAAACTCCCGTCGAGCTTTTATGTATCCTTTTTTGCATGGCTTGTAGCCTTCGCGAATGTTCCCGACGGGATTCGAACCCACGACCTTTCGCTTAGGAGGCGAACGCTCTATCCTGCTGAGCTACGGAAACACGCAACAATTATATTAACATAAAAGAGTTCATAATTCAAGGCATTAAAATGAATGAGACTTTTTGATGTGTTTTTCGTTAAACAATCATAAATTAAACGTAAAATCACAGATACATAATGGTTAATGACACAAAGGTGTAGTAGAATAATAATATATCTGCGCTTATGAGGATATCGTATGAGAAGTTCAGATCCTGTAAAAGATAAACAGTCCACATATAAAAGTTCAGGAAGCCTGATATTCAGGTTTGCTGTTGTTTTTGTTGTATTCACAATTATCACACTTATTCTGTGCGGTTTGATAGCTTATGGAGTGCAGGCCAGGATGTATAGGTCCTACGTTGAGGATGATACCCGGACTGTGGCAGAGTATCTTTCTAAGGTTCTTTCTGATAAGTCGCTGGATTTTGAGAATCATCAGAAGTACCTTATCGAACATGCGGATGAGATAGACATTCCCTACGATTTTGATCACAACTACCTTCCCGCCAAACAGGAGTATGAGGCCATGTTTTCCAGGGAGTTTCCCGGAAAGGTTTACGGCAGGGATGTTTCTTTTGACCAGATGAGCGATGAGCTCAAGAGAGCAAGGGCAGTATATATCCAGGAGTACTGCATCAGGGTATTTGAGCAGGCAAGGGACAGCTTTGGTCTGGCCTATACCTACTACATGGTTCCGGTTGAAGAAGAACACTGCTGCTATTTTGTTATCGATGCCTTAAGGGATGAGCGCAAGGCAGATGGAAAGAGCTTCATCAAGCTTTCGCTTTATATTGATGAGAATCTTGACGAGGTGCCTGTGCTGTGGAAGGTCTGGGATGCGGGGAATCCTCTGCATGAGTTTGATATCTATGACAATGAATTCGGACATACCTATGGCTATTACTTCCCGCTGGTCATCGACGGAAAGCCCATTGGTCTTATTGCTGTGGACCGTGAGGTTGAAATAGTCAACAGGTACATATTGCACAATGTCATGTTTCTGTGTATAGGCATGGGCATAGTTCTTGTTCTGACAGTGGCTATCCTTCTGATAGTTATCTACAGAAAACATCTTAAGAGACTTCAGCGTCTGGTTAACAGTGTTCAGAATTATACCACCGACAAAAAGGTTGATATCGCTAAGGAGATTGACCTGGAGATAAAGGGCAGCGATGAGGTTTCTGATCTTGCCAAGCATACCGCCGACATGATAAGGGAGCTTGATGAGTACATGAAGAACCTGACCAACACTGCAAAAGAGCTTACGGAGACAAGGCAGCAGGCCAGGGATCTTCTGGCTCTTTCCAACAGGGATTCACTTACGGGTATCAGGAACAAGGCAGCCTATGAGGATGAGATCAGGAAGCTCCAGAGGGAGAAGGTCCAGGGACTTGACAAATTCGGCTTTGGCATGGCATCTTTAAACGGTCTGTCCGTGATCAATGATAAGTATGGCCACGACAAGGGCAATATTGCAATCAAGAATCTCTGCAGGATAGTCTGCAGCATCTTTAAGCACTCGCCGGTATTCAGGATAGGCGGAGATCAGTTTGTTATAATCCTTCGCAATGAGGACTTTACAGAAGCCGACAGGCTGATAGTTGAATATTACTCCCAGATCATGAAAAATCAGAACGATGAGACTCTGCAGCCCTGGGAGAGAATATCCGCGTCTTTAGGAGTGGCTCTTTTTGATGAGGACAAGGACAAGACTATAGAGGATGTTGTCAAGAGAGCAGAGGAATATATGAAAGAAGACAAGGACCGTACCAGAGAATCAAGAGGTTAGTCCATATCCATGACTAAAAGAGGAAAGAAAAGCACCATCAAAAAAATAGCGAAAACTTTAATGGCAGAAGCAGTGATGCTTCTGCTTTCCTCATGTGGGAATACTCAAAGGCAGACGGCCATAAGGGAGATCTCATAACGTCCCCGGTGTCTCACCCCCGATGTCTCGTTCAATGTCTTACTTTTATGGTATCATTATTCTGTTGAATGTTTTTGTATTTATGGAGGATATTATGGAAGACAGACCGGTTGGAAGAAAAAAGAACGTGACAGAGGGCGGAAGTGGCGTCCACAAAAGAGGTGAAGGCCTTGGCACAGGCCCGGTATCCAGTACAGGAGGCAGCCCGTCAGGAGCGCCAAAGGGCGGCGGACCACAGAGATCAGGCCGGGGTATGAGCCCCATTATGCTTATCGCAATTGCACTGGTGGTGCTACTTGGAGGAGGCGGAGGACTTTCAAGCTTCCTTGGAGGCGATGGATCAACAGTTACGGATACAGGCACCCAGTATCAGACCACAACTCAGACTCAGCAGACAGGCAGCACCGGAAACAGTACAGTATCCCAGAGCTCCGGTAGCCAGAGCTCTTTATCCGGCCAGGGCGGCGGATCAGCAATGTCGATGCTGGGGTCACTTCTTGGGGGCTACAGCGGCTCCTACTCAGGGGCAAGCAGCGGAGCAGGAGCTTCCTGGAGCGGAGAAGCCAACACAGGAAGGCTCAACACAAGCGTATCTCCTGCTGCAAGAGCAAAGCGAACCGTAATCAAGGGCGGCGGACAGGATACTGTAACCATCATGGTATATATGTGCGGAGCGGACCTTGAATCCAGAAGCGGAATGGCTTCAAGGGACCTTCAGGAGATGCTCTCCGCAGGAAGCTCCGACAAGGTGAACCTCATAGTTTATACAGGCGGAGCCAAGCAGTGGCAGAACAACGTTGTGTCCAGCTCCACCAATCAGATATATCAGGTTAAGAACGGCAAGCTCACTCTCCTTGAGGACAATCTGGGAAGTGTTCCCATGACAAAGCCTGACACTCTTTCAGGATTTATTAAGTACGGGGCAAAGAACTTCCCTGCCAACAGAAATATCCTTATCTTCTGGAACCACGGCGGCGGATCGACAGGCGGCTACGGATATGATGAGAAGTTTGCAACAGCAGGCGCCATGTCCCTTGGCGGCATCAACAAGGCCCTTAAGGACGGCGGAGTTACCTTTGACTTTGTGGGCTTTGACACCTGCCTTATGGCAACTGTAGAAAATGCCCTTCTGGTATCAAACTATTCGGATTATCTGGTGGCATCCGAGGAGACAGAGCCCGGTGTAGGCTGGTACTACACAGACTGGCTCACAGCTCTTTCCAAGGATACCTCCATGGAGACATTGCAGATAGGCAGGAACATCATCGACAGCTTTACTGCCGAGTGTGAGAGGTCCTGCCCCGGACAGAAGACAACTCTTTCTCTGATCGATCTGTCAGAGCTGTCCCAGACAGTTCCCGCAGAGCTTACAGACTTTGCAAAGACCACCTCTGAGCAGATAAACTCCAATGAGTACAGGGCTGTATCCAGCGCCAGAAGCTCGTCCAGGGAATTTGCATCCAACAAGATAGACCAGGTGGACCTGGTGGATTTTGCCAACAAGGTAGGAACAGAAGAGGCAAAAGAGCTTTCTCAGACTCTGCTTGATGCCATCAAATACAACAGAACCAGCTCCAACATGACCAATGCCTATGGCCTTTCCATCTACTTCCCTTACAGGACTGCAAGGAAGGTGGACTCCATGGTCAACACCTATGAGGACATCGGAATGGATGAGGAGTATGCAAAGTGTATCCAGAGCTTTGCATCCATGGAGACTGCAGGCCAGGTGGCAGCAGGAGGAACATCTTCCCCCATGCCATCGATCTTTGGCGATATGACGGGTTCTTCCTCATCTTCAGGCGGCTCATCAGCAGAGCTTATCGCCCAGCTCCTTACAACCTTTATGAGTAGCGATTTCAGCAGCGTTTCAGGCCTTACATCCTCCAACACCTCTTTCCTTGGAAAGAGCCTTGATGTGGAGAAGGCAGCAGAGTATATATCAGCCAATCAGTTTGACGCATCCAACCTCTTCTGGACCAGCAATGCAGCCGGAGAGGATGTGATATCACTTCCACAGGACCAGTGGAGCCTTGTGGAGGATCTTCAGTACAACATGTTCTACGACGACGGCGACGGATACGTGAACCTTGGTACCGACAACATCCTGGACTTTGATGATGAGGGGAACCTCAGGGCTGAATGCGACAAGACCTGGATATCAATCGACTCGCAGGTTGTGGCCTACAACGTGGTGGATGTACAGGGCAATTCAGACAGCTATATGATCACAGGCCGTGTTCCCTGCTTCCTCAACGGCGACAGGTGCGAGCTCATCATCGTGTTCGACTCGGAAAATGAGGACGGATATGTGGCAGGAGCCTGCTATGACTATGTAGAGGGCGAGACCGAGACCATAGCCAAGAACCTGACCGAGATTACAGAAGGTGATGAGATCGACTTTATCTGCGATCACTACGGATACGACGGAAAGTATGACAACACCTATTACCTTGGGGAGACAATGACTGTGGATAAGCCCATGTCCGACATGGTCATCAGCAACACCTATGTGGGGGACGGAGAGGTTAAGCTCACTTACCGCTTCACGGATATCTATGGCCAGAACTACTGGGCAAGTGCACTTACTTACTGACCTATATGACGGGCCTGGGATAAATAAGATATTTCCTGCGAGAGCTGAAAATTTATTTATCCCAGGCCCTGTGTATCCGCATAATTTAACAAGTATAAACCAGACTAAAAGAAAGCAGTTCATAAAATGGAATTTCAGTTAACAACACTTTGCTATATAGAAAGAAATGACGAATACCTCATGATGCACCGCATCTCCAAGAAGAACGACATCAACAAGGACAAGTGGATCGGGGTGGGAGGTCACTTTGAGGATATGGAGAGCCCCGAGGAGTGCGTCAAAAGAGAGATATTCGAGGAGACAGGATTTGATATTGCAGCTGAGGATATCAGGTATCGCGGTATCATAACCTTTATCTCCGACAAGGGCGACTATGAGCTCATGAGCCTCTTTACTGCCCCCTGGCCGGGAAAAGAGCCAATTCCCTGCAGCGAGGGAGTCTTTGAGTGGGTAAAAAAGAAGGATGTATACAGCCTCAACATCTGGGAGGGAGATAAGATATTCTTCAGGCTCCTTGAGGAAAGAGATACATTCTTTTCCCTGAAGATGGCCTACGACCTTGATGACAACCTAAGGGAAGCGGTCCTTGACGGAAAAGAACTGGATATATGGAAGCTGAATCAGTCAGGAATTTGATAAGTGCAAACGTACCGGGAAGAGGAATGCTTTTATCCAATTACTGACGGACTGGAATTTACAGGAGAAATAAGTGGAAGAAAAGAATAGAACCTTTCTTGCAGGCAGGATAAAGGACCTGGCGGAGAGGGCGTACAACAACAACTATGTGACCAGCACGGAGTTTTTGTCACTGTCGGAGCAAAATGACTTCTACAGGATCCTTGCCTCAGAGGGTATAAGCAGTAACAGCGATATGTACCATGGGGCCAGATATGTCGTATATGGGGGCTTTGAAGACGCCGAGAGGGCCAAGGTATGCTTTCTGCCACAGTACCTGGACAGGGAGAGCTTTCTTATGGCGGAGAACGCCGAGCCCTCTGTACTTGCCTGTGTTCACATAGAGCCTGTAAACGCGAGGTTTGCAGATGACCTGACCCACAGGGACTACCTTGGGGCTCTTATGAATATGGGAATTGAGCGGGACCAGATAGGAGACATCCTGACTGGGGACCAGGAGGGGTACGTCTTTGCAACGCCCCAGGTGTCCGAGCTCATGGTAAAAGAACTGATAAGAATAAGGCACACCTCAGTAAAATGTACTGTGGTGTGCCCTTCTGAATGTAATATAAGGCCCTCTTTTTCTGAAGAGAGCGGTTCTGTTGCTTCTGAAAGAATTGACGCCGTCATCGCCTTTGTCTATCACCTTTCAAGGTCCGAGGCCCAGAAGCTCATCGAGTCCGAGTCAGTGTTTATTGACGGACGGACAGCCTACAGCGGCGGCTATGATCTAAAGCCGGGATCCCGGGTGTCCGTAAGGGGCCATGGCAAATTTATCTACGACGGCCCACAGGGGACAACCAGAAAGGGACGGCTCTTTGTAAAAGTAAGGGTCTTTCAGTAAGCTTACTGCAGTGCTGCGACTCCGATCACGGGGTCAAAAGTCACTACACTCTCAAAGTAATCGATTCGGACCCGCTTGGTTCCGGTGACTATCTTGCCGTTTTTGAGGCAGATGAGACATTCGCTGCCTGAACCAACAGGCAGATACGCATATCCTGAGGCAGGGGTTCCTGTATCATTGCCTTTGTAGGAATAATTTATTGAAGTTATCCTGCCGCTGGCATTCCAGCAGATGTTGGCACTGTCATATGCACTTTGACTATCAGAGCCACTGGCCAGCTCAATGCTCATACTTCCTGCGCTGCCGCCTGAAACATCGTAGGTCACATGCCAGGATCCTCCGATCTTTATTATGCTGGACATCTCTTCGTATAGCATTCCATATTTGTTGGTGTGAATATCAAAGCCCCCCAGATCAGCGGTTGTACTCTTAAGGATTCCGTCCTTGGAGGCATACACTCTAAAGCCACCGGAAAGGGTCTCCCCTGAGTAGGTAAGGTACTTCTCGATGGAGTCAATATCTGCTACAGGAAGCGCAGAGTAGTCTCTTATTACGTATACAGAATTGCCTCCCGGTATGACAGCACCCTTTACAACATAGTATTTTCCGCCGCTCTTTACCATGGAACAGGTTGAAACAGATTTTTGCGGGCTGTAGCCGTCTTCCTCAAAGTAAAGGCCTGAACCACCGATCTTTGCTGCCACAGCTGCAGAAGCCTTGTAAACACCTGTCACAGGAAGAGCGTTTTTGCCGAGGGCGTAGTAGCAGTCTCTCATAATGATAACTGTATTCTTTGCGCTGAAGCTTTTTATACTTCCGTCTTTATTAAAGGTTGCTGTGACAACATTTCCATCCAGATCCTTTACGGATAAATCGTCTCTCATTTTCCCGTTTGAATCAAAATAGAACCACTTTTTGCCAACCTTACGAAGCACGCTGGTCTCCTTCTGGTGCGTTCTTGGAGAGTAATAGGTGCTCTCGTAAACACCTGACTTGTTGATGGCTTCGCTTACGCTGGTTCCGTCCGGGGCAAAGTGATAGGTCTTGCCCTTTATCTCCATGTCTGTATTTCTGACAAGAGCTCCCTTGTAGAACTGGGGTGTTGCCGTTTCATTAAAGTAGAGCTTTGCCGTCTTATCGGAAGCAGATACCTTTCCTGAGGAGCTGATCACAGGCACGGGAACAGTTTTCCAGCCGGTAGTTGCAGCATAGGTTTTGGGATCAAAGTAATAATATGAGTCAGTCCTGATCACTGTGGTGGAGTAGTCAAAAAGGTCACCTACGCTGGTGCCTGCACTTATTTTCACCCATCCTGTCCTGGCGTGGCAGTCTGCACCAAAGTAGTATAAGTTGTTCTTATCTATGATAAGGGCGTCATTATCAGCCTGGCGGATCTCGCCATCAAGCGCAACGCAGGGTTCACCGTCCATGCGGTAGAAACCTGTATAGGCTGTGCCGTCCTTGTTTACTACAAAGGTCCTTCCGTCCAGAGTCATGTGCTGAAGCTTGCCGGTAAAGAGATAGCAGTCTTTAGCCTGATCGCTGCTTATGGGCTGACCTGCGTGATTGCAGATGTAAGCTTTGCTGCCCATCTCAAAGGTGTGGGTCTCGCTGGTCTGATAGTAATAGTCGTTGCACATGCCGCCGTAACATAGGCTGGCCCTGTTGAAGTTGTTGTGCAGGTCGTTGAAATAGTAGGTCTTTCCATCAATGACAGTCTTTCCGACAGCAAGGGTTCCGTCCTTGTCCTTTATGTAGTACCAGCGACCTACTTCTTTGGTGGAGCTGTCGCCTATTGGCAGGTATTCCCAGCCTGTTTTTCCGGTGATGATCTGGCCAAGACGACCTTTGGCCATGAGATAGGTCTTTCCCTTGTACTCCACAACACCCTGTCCGAAGATCACAATGCCGTTCTCATCAAAATAGTAGGTGTCGCTGCCTATCTTGCGGATTCCGGTCACCTGGTTGCCGTTGCCGTCAAGGTATGCGAGAGGATCATTAAGAGGTCCTATGGGGTCGGCATATAAAAAGCAGTTGGTAAGCTTTTTGGTGCACTTGGCATCAGCATAGTAGTAGATTCCCGCAGAGGGCTTTTTGGAGTCAGCACTCTTGTAGTATGCGGTCTGAGGCTTGCCGTCCAGGTCATAGTGGAAATCTGAGGCGATACCTTCCTCTATAACAGTAAGGGAACTGTCTTCGCCAAAATAGCACATTTTGCCGTTGATCACCCTTGCGGTGTTTGTGATTGCGTGGCCGTTTTCATCGAAGTAGTACTGCTTGCCGTCGTAGGTCATCAGCTTGTTTCTGATAAGACTTCCGGATTTGTCGGTAAAGTAGCGGGCGGGATATTTGTTTTCACCGTCGGAATAGTAGTTGAAGGTGAAAAAAGCGTTTATCGGAATCGAACCTGAGCTAAGAGAGCTTCCGTCGGCAAGAGTGATCCTTGCGGGTGCTACCCAGTATTCTGTGCCTTTGTAAATAAAGGTCTGGGTCCTTGCTGCCCCTGTCGGAGATGAGTAGGGGTCAAAGAACATGGCATATTTTGCTGCTGAAGCAGACACCTGCTTTCTGTTTGCATCAAAGTATACAAAGCCTGTCTGGGGTTCACCGTTCTTGAAAAAGTAGGACTGTCCGCCGATGTTCATAATACCATCTACACACTGTCCGTGATAGTCAACATAGACCATCTTGCTGCCCCTGGGAACGAAGGACTCTCTCACAAGTAATCCCGACTGAGGATCAAAATACCTCTCTTTGGTCTCTCCCTTTATCTTTTGCCATCCGCTCTTAACCTCACCGTACTTATCGATGCAGATCTGCTCTGAAGAAATGGACATAAGTATGTTGCCATCTCTTTTGGCCGACTTCTGGAGATAACCGTTAATGAAGTAATAGAACTTTGAGCCTATCTGGTAAATGCCGTCAGCCATCTCATGGGTAGCAGGCTCAAAATACACGGTATATCTGGCATTTAAGTCAATCTTGCCGACACTTAAAAGAGTATCCTGACTGGCGCAATTGGCAAAGCCCTCTATGGGAGCACCTTTGTAGTAGCCGACTTTGTTATTTATATCTATACCGTTCACCACAAGGGTAAAAGAAACCTTGGTCTGTCCGGTGAGCCATGAGGAGCCGGAAGTAGTGGTCTTTATTGTGGCTGTGACAGTATAGGGACCGACCTTTCCGTCCTTTACTGAAAAGATGGAATTAGTGGTAACACCTGATTTATCAAAATCTGTCCTTGTGGACTGCCATGCTAAATGAGCATAAGACGGATTATCAGAGACCTCCCAGGAAACATAAACAGGCTGTCCGTATATCTCTTTTGGTGCATACAACTTTAATTTCACAGTTCCGAATCTGTCTATCTGTACAAGTGAAGATTCGGCTTTAAAAGAGGTTACTTCAAAGGGCGCCTGTGCTGACACAAGATCATCTGCATCCTCTACAGCTTCGGTTACAGAGCCGTCAGCTGCGCCCTCGGGAAGAAGAGCTTCTTCAGGGGATATTAAACCCTCTTCGGATTCAGGGTCAGATTCTGAGTCCTCATTGGCAGCATTGCTGTCAATGATTTCTGTAGCATCAGTATTATCGGAATCCGGTGCTTCTTCATCGTCCGTCGAAGCGGATGTATCTTCGGCGGAAGACTGATCCTTGTTTTCAGAATCCTCAGGAGCTGAAGAACCTTCAGAAGAGGAGGATTCGTCCTCCTTTGAGGCAGCATCTTCATCTTCCTGATACTCTGATGCGGCAGGAGAATCCTCTTTTTCTGTATCATCATAAGACCCTCCCTCGGATCCCTCTCTGGTTTCCGTCGGGGAAGCCTCCTCTTTTTCAGAAGCCCCGGTCTCGTCACTTTTTTCACTTTCCAGAGCCTTATCCACATCCTCTAAAGAGGCTTCCACAGTCGTATCTTCCATGGCGTAGGCCGTAGCGGAAGGGAGAGCCCCTCCAAAGGAAAGAGACAGGCTAAGAAGTAAAGCCAGTAGTTTTCTCTTTTTCATACAAATACCTTTCCTATCACAATATTTCAAAAACAAAGCAAATATAAATTATATATTAAAATTATAAAAATTTCATTAATAAAATACCGCAAAAAAATGCCCTCCGGTTTATCCGGAAGGCATGTGTGTGGAAGTATAGTAAATAATGGAGGAATCAAATGAGTTTCTCAACGCAGGCAGCTACATTCTTCATGTCCTCAGTGGGCTCGAAGCGTGCAACTACGTTGCCGTCTCTGTCAACTACGAACTTGGTGAAGTTCCACTTGATCTCAGGATTGTTCTTGTAATCCTTGTCGATCTTCTTGAGCATTACGCTCATGGCCAGGGCCTTAGGTCCCTTGCCGAAGCCCTCAAAGCCCTTCTGCTCCTTGAGGAATCTGTAAAGGGGGATCTGAGTCTCGCCGTTTACATCAGTCTTCTTCATCTGAGGGAACTTGGTATTGTAGTGAAGCTGGCAGAACTCATGGATCTCATCGTCTGTTCCGGGAGTCTGGCCTGCGAACTGGTTGCAGGGAATATCAAGAACTTCAAAGCCCTGATCGTGGAATCTCTCATACATATCCTCGATATCCTTGTAGTGAGGAGTGAAGCCGCAGCCTGTTGCTGTGTTGACAACAAGGACTACCTTGCCCTTGTAGTTCTCCATGGAAAAATCATTGCCCTGCGCATCTTTTACTGAATAATCATAAAATCCCATTGTAATAACCTCCGTAATTAAATCATTGTGTATTGTTATCAGTTAAATAATTGGTTGCGTTCAATTTAATTGTATTATATTGTGCACAATCTATTTTGTCAACACTTTTTTTCAAGGACTTTTAATGGCTGTGATATAATGGTTACAATTCCGTTGCAGGACACAGCGGTTTTGGCAGGAAAGCCAAATGAATAGTAATCTATAGTAAGACAAACAATAATAGCAAGCAAAATAATATCAGGCAGGAGCAGAATATGATTTACAAGCAGTTTGAGATAAAAGAAAATGGTTCTTTACCCGGCAGCAACCTGACTGTGTTCATTCAGGAGTCCTCAGAGAAGTTTAAGATCAAGGAAAGGCCATTGATAATCATCTGTCCCGGTGGGGGCTACAGCTACACCTCCGACAGGGAAGCAGAGCCCATTGCATTTTCTTTTCTTGCAAAGGGCTATCATGCAGCGATCCTTCGCTATTCATGTGAGGGAGCCCATTATCCCACAGCACTTCTGGAGCTGGCAAGATCTGTTCTTATAATAAGAGAGCACGCCGGGGAGTGGATGGTTAAAGATAATGCCATCGTGGTTCAGGGATCCTCTGCAGGAGGTCACCTGGCAGCTTCCTACAGCTGCATGTGGAAGGATGAGCTGTTTAAAAAGGAGCTTGACCTTACAGACAATGAGATCTTAAGGCCCAACGGACTTATGCTGAGCTACCCTGTCATCACCTCAGGGGAGCACGCCCACAGGGGATCCTTTGAGAATCTCTTGGGGCCACGCTATGACGAGCTGGTGGATAAGATGTCCCTGGAGGGGGCTGTAAATGAGAACGTGCCCAGAACCTTCATGTGGCATACCTTTACCGACCAGGCGGTTCCCGTGGAGAACTCGCTTTTATTTGCAACGGCTCTAAGAAAACAGGGCATAAACACAGAGCTCCATATCTTCCCTGAGGGGTGCCATGGACTTGCTCTTGCCAACCGCCTGACAGAAGGGCCAGATGGAAAAGAGATCGCTCCCTGCTGCGAGGTGTGGATAGACATGGCAGCCACCTGGATGGAGCATTATGCTGTTTAATAGACATTATTTTGTACTTTATATTTATAGAACTGAGTAAGATATGGGTAATTTTATTGTATTTGACCTGGAGTGGAACCAGGGAGATGCGCCGTATACAAGGGAGGATGGCAAAGTCCTTACCTTTGAGATAGTGGAGATAGGCGCAGTTAAACTTAATGAACGAAGGGAAAAGATTGGGGAGTTTTCAAGGCTCATAAAGCCCCAGATCCATACCCACATGCACAGGATTACAGGAAGGCTCATCCATCTTTCCATGGAGGATCTGGAGCAGGGCGACAGATTCCAGGACGTGGCCAGGGACTTTCTGGATTTCTGCGGAGATGCCCCGATGTTTTGCAGCTGGGGACCGCTGGATCTGACTGAGTTTCAGAGAAACCTGGATTTCTTTGGCCTGCCGCCTCTTTCGGACAGACCCATTGCCTTTTATGACGTGCAAAAGCTCTTTTCCCTGGCCTATGACGATGGCAAGTCCAGAGTAGGCCTTGAAGCGGCTATAGACCAGATGGGCATACCCAAGGACATACCCTTTCACAGGGCCATGGCGGATGCAGCCTATACCGCCAAGATCTTCAGGACCTTTGATGAGAGGACCCTTTCAAAGGTTTCCTTTGACTGCTTCATAACGCCCAAGTCCAGAAAGCAGGAGATCAAGATCGTCTTCGACAACTATGCCAAGTACATCTCCAAGGAGTTTCCTTCCAAGGAGGACCTGCTCAGGAACATGGATGTCATGAGCACCAGGTGTTATCTGTGCCACCGCAATATAAAGCGCAAGATCAAATGGTTCACTCCCAACGGCAAGCACTACTACGCTGTGGGGCTGTGCGAAAACCACGGCTTCATGAAGGCCAAGGTCAGGATCAAGAAGGCGGAGAACGGGAACCTCTATGCCGTCAAGACCTGCAGGTTCATCTCCAACGAGGACGTGGAGGACATGAAGAGAAAACAGCTCAAGATAAAGAAAAGACAAAAGCCGTAATGGCCTTTGTCTTTTTTAAAATCCGCCGTTTTTAAATTTCTTGTGCCTGAACTCTTTTTTGCGCCTGTTGTATCTGATGCGGTCTCCCCTGGTGGGGCGGCTCCTGCCGGATAATGCGGAGGAGAGCACAAGGCCAAAGACCGTGAACAATATGATCAGTACAGCAGCTGCGATGAAGAGGTAAAAAACATTTATATAGATCGTTCTGGAAAGGTTCTGGGTCTGCGCGGATGCTGCAGTATCTGCCTTGTTGTAGCAGATGTAGGCCTTCCCAATGGGCTCGCCCCCGAAGGTGTAGTCAACACGGGCTAGGGCGTCGGGCCTTTCGCTTTTTTCATCCTGAGACAGGTCGTAATCAAAGCTGTAGGAGGTGTCATCAATAACCGAGGATCTTGGAAGTATGAGGGTGCTGGTATTGTCAAGCTTCAAGATGGTGCCGCTTTTGCCAAAGACATCGTTGTCCGATTCAAAGAAAAGCGAGTCCTTCGGCATGTACCTTTCGTCGGCCTCCTTGATGTTAACGACCTCAAAGTTGTTAAAGCCGTAGTCAAAGAGGGTAACGGTATCGGTGAACTGGGTGGGGGACTCATCCATGAAGACAATGGTTATGAGCTTAAGGCCGTCCCTTTCTGCGCAGGTCACCAGAGTCTCTCTGGCAAGGTCCGTGTAGCCGGTCTTACCGCCAAGGATACCATCGTAGGCTATCTCCCCGGTGATGAGCTTGTGCTTATTGTTCAGGTAGAAGTCATCGGGCTGGGTGTCGGTGGCAGTGAAGTGGTATCTTGGCGTGTTGCCCACCTTGCAGAGCAGCTCGTTGTTAAAAAATTCCCTGGAGATCAGTGCCAGGTCATACACGCTGGTGTAGTGGTCGTCGGCCTGAAGGCCGTTGGTGTTGGCAAAGTGGGTATTGGTGCAGCCAAGTTCACGGGCTTTCTCGTTCATAAGGTCCACAAAGGCCCGGATGCTGCCGGCAACGTGCTCGCCCACTGCGTTGGCCACCTCATTGGCGCTTCCCACCATAATTCCGTAGAGAGCCTGCTCCAGGGTAATGGACTGACCTACATCCATGCCGATATTGGAGCCTCCCTTTGGAACGCTGAAGACCGCTTCACTTGAGAAGGTAACCATATCTGACACTGAGGCGTTCTCTGCAGCAAGTAGACAGGTCATTATCTTGGTGGTGCTGGCAGGATACAGTTCCTCATGGATGTTCTTGGCATACAGGATGGTGCCTGTATTGGCCTCCATGACAATGGCCGCCTGGGCAGTGATCTCAGGTCCGTGGGGCCAGGAGGGGATCTCGTTGGACTGAATGGGAAGGTCCTTGCGGCTCTGGGCGGCTTCCTCGTAATTGGTGGCCAGGGCCTGTCCGGAGAAACCCCGGAACATCATACAGAAGATGAGCACTGAGGTCAGGACCCTTTTGTATATTGAGTTAAAAGATCTTTTCCTATATAAATTCAGTTTCATGGTATGCTTATCATAGCACAAAAAATCTGTTATTGTGGTTTAGAATCCACAATTATGGTACAATTCTTTTATAGTAATTATAGGCAGGACAAGAAATGCGTTTACGTAACATCGCAGGATCAAGGGAAGTCATCGCAGACAGTGACTTCACCATCAAGGACCCCGAGAAACTAAAGGGGCTCTTTAAAAAGGAAATTTTTGGCAACGACAATCCCATCCGCCTGGAGATAGGCATGGGGAAAGGTCGCTTTATCATGGATCTGGCAGGGATGAATCCGGATATCAACTATCTGGGCATCGAGAAGTATTCAAGCGTGCTTTTGAGGGCCATTCAGAAGCAGCAACAGCTTCTTTTGCCTAATGTCAGATTCATCAGGATGGATGCGGAGTACATAACGGATGTATTCGCACCCGGGGAGATAGACAGGATATATCTTAACTTCTCCGATCCCTGGCCCAAGGACAGACACGCCAAGAGGCGTCTTCCCTCCAGACAGTTCCTGGAGAGGTATGACAGGATCTTAAAGCCCGACGGGGTAGTTGAGTTTAAGACAGACAATCACGACCTGTTTATGTTCGCCCTGGAGGAGGTTGAGCCCGCGGGATGGCATCTTGATGCTGTCACCTATGACCTTCACAATGATGAGGTCATGAATGAGGGCAATGTGATGACCGAGTATGAAGAGAGGTTTTCTGCAGAAGGAAATCCAATCTACAAATACATTATAAGCAGAAAGGGGAGTAACTAATGGACTACACATTTAACACCGCAAACTTTGAAGAAGAAGTGCTTAAGAGCAAGCTGCCTGTACTGGTAGATTTTTCTGCAGACTGGTGCGGCCCCTGCAAGATGATGGCTCCGATGATCGACGAGTTCGCTGAGGAGTACGAGGGGGAACTTAAGGTTGGCAAGATCAATGTTGATCTGTCTCCCGAGATAGCACAGAAGTACAAGGTAATGTCAATCCCGATGTTTGCGTTCTTCAAGAACGGAGAGGTTGTGGAGACCGCCGTTGGAGCTCTGGACAAGGGCAAATTTCAGACGATCATTGACAAGGTGCTGGCTTAAATAGCCAGCACTTTTTAAGAGACGAGCTGGTCTTTATGAGGAGATGAGCTGCTGTGGCTGATAAGATAACCAATTTCAACGACTATGTTAATAAAGAACATAAGAGTCAGCAGAAAGAACATAATACAGAACCCCCAAAGAGCGAAAAGCCCGAACAGGGACTTACCCAGGAGATCATGAGCATAGAGATCGAGGACCCTGTGCAGTTCTTTACCGAGGAGGAGCGCCGTGAGTACTACAGGCAGCGCCGCAAGGATGAGATAGACGAGAGGATAAGGACCAGGGTCGAGAAGGCCAGGGAAGAGGAGAGGGCTGCAAGGCAGGAGGAGCGAAGGCCTGAAAGAAATGACCATTACAGGGACGAGGCTCCTTCAGAAGAGGACTTTAGCGAGGACGACTACGAGGAGGAGTACGACGATGAGGAGTATTCCGATGAGGAGGAGTCCGAGGGCGGAGTAAACATGGACCTGGTGGTCAGGATCGCATCCGTGATCACAGGGCTCATCATTTTACTGTTCATTGCCCTGACGCTGAAGATCAAGGTCTATGACAGGTATTTTGCTCCGGATCCGGATGACACACAGGTAGTGGCCATGGCACTTCCTGAAGGCTATACAGCCAAGGATGACGTGGTGGTGGTGACGGGAGCATCCTCCCTGAACCTTAGGTCTGTCCCCAGCACTGACAGCGATGAGTACATTGCCGCCAAGGCAGACAAGGGAACAGAGCTTAAGAGAATTGCAGTGAGTGAAGACGGAAACTGGGCCATTGTTGAATACAACGGGCAGCAGCTGTATGGATATATGACTTATCTGAAGGTGAAGTGAGCGAAGCGGGGAGTCATGGGGTGAGTCACCATGACCCCTCATTTTCTCTTAGAATGCAGATACTTGTAGAATCTGTCCAGAGCCTCCGACAGAGTTTCGCAGCTCCTTGAACAGATCTCAACCTGGGAGATGATATCGGACACAGTGGTACCTTCCACAAGATCAGCTATGGTTATGGCACAGGAGTCCTCAAGGGTTCTGTAGTCCATGTTCACGAGAAGGGTCTCATGGAGGTCGCAGACCCGCTCATAGACAGACGGGTACTTTTTTCTGACCGTGTCAAATTCATCCAGGATCTGCTCTCTGGACTGAAGACAGAAAAGGGTGTAGACTGATTCCACGATTTCCGGAGGCTCGATCTCGTCCTCGTAGGAGTTTTCCTCGTAGCTGTCTTTGGTGGCGTAGTACTCGCAGATCTCCTGGATCAGGGCACCAAGCTTTTTGTTGTCATATAATTTTTGAAGTTCATCGTATATTTTATCTTCCATAGAATATATTTTATCATAATCTGTGACGGTCCACATAAATAAAATCCTGTGGACTGCAGAGGGGAAAAGTAATGAAGATCGGAATTTTCGACTCCGGCATCGGGGGACTGTCTGTCCTTCATGAGGCCTACAAAAGGCTGCCGGATCAGGAATATATCTTTTACGCAGACACGGAGCATGTGCCCTACGGCCTTAAGACTCCGGAGCAGATCTTAGGGTACGCCAAAGAGATCACAGAGTTTCTGATAGACAGAGGGGCTGACGCTATAGTTGTTGCCTGTAACACAGCTACAAGCGTTGCCATCAAAGAGCTGCGAAGGACCTATGATCTGCCGATCCTGGGCATGGAGCCTGCTGTGAAGCCCGCAGTTGAGGGCACATTGGGAAAGCGCATCATGGTAATAGCAACCCCCGTAACCATCAGGGAGGACAAGCTAAAGGACCTTCTCCACAGGGTTGATGAGGATCACAGGGTGGACCTTCTGGCGATGCCAAGGCTGGTGGAGTTTGCAGAGCGAGAGGAGTTTGAGAGTGAGGAGGTCTACGGCTATATCCGGGAGCAGTTTTCTTCTTTTGATAAAGAAGAGTACTGCGCGTTGGTCCTTGGCTGTACCCACTTCAACTACTTCAAGAGCGCCTACAGACAGTACTTTGGCGACAGGATACTTCTCATAGACGGCAACAGCGGAACAGTTAGGCACCTGGCAGAGGTTCTTTCCCTGCAGACGGCACCTGATAAAGTGGGCACGGAGGATACTGACCACAATATATTGTGTGTCCCCAAGACAACATACTATTTTTCCGGAAAAGAAATAACGGATGAGGAAACGCTGGAGCGCCTTAAAAGACTGCATTTGCGCCTTGAGCAGATGCGAAATATTTAGGCTTGAATTAATCAATATAATGTACTATTATATTATTATAACCACAAGATGTAGTGATTAAGGCATCAAAGGTCTATATGTTTCATGCTTGCATGACTGACATATAGACCTTATGACACTAACAGACATGAGGATATAGGCATATTTGCCGGATTCCGAATGGATGTCGGATTGCGGGAACGAAGTTGAGCAATCCGTTAAACACGTAATATATAGATATAGGGGGATTTTATGAAGATCATCAAGAGAAGCGGAAAAGAAGTCGCTTTTGACGGAAGCAAGATCGTCGCTGCCATAGAGAAGGCCAACCAGGAGGTCACAGAGGAGAAGAAGCTGACATTCGGCCAGATCAGCGACATCGAGAGAGCCGTTGAGAAGCAGTGCGCCTCTCTTACCCGTGCAGCCAGCGTGGAGGAGATCCAGGACATGGTTGAGGACGGGCTGATGAAATCCGGCAAGTATGAGGTTGCAAGGAAGTACATCACCTACCGCTACAAGCACGCGCTGGTGAGGAAGTCCAACACCACAGACGAGCAGATAATGGCCCTTATAGAGTGCAGCAACGAGGAGGTCAAGCAGGAGAACTCCAACAAGAACCCCACAGTCAACAGTGTCCAGAGGGATTACATGGCCGGAGAGGTTTCCAAGGATATCACCAAGAGATTTCTTTTGCCTGATGATGTGGTTAAGGCTCATGAGGAGGGCATCATACATTTCCACGATGCTGACTATTTTGCACAGCACATGCACAACTGCTGTCTTGTAAACCTTGAGGATATGCTGCAGAACGGAACGGTCATCTCAGAGACCATGATCGAGCGTCCCAAGAGCTTTTCCACAGCCTGCAACATCGCGACCCAGGCCATTGCCCAGATCGCAAGCTCCCAGTACGGCGGACAGAGCATCACTTTGTCACACCTTGTTCCCTTCGTTGATGTCAGCAGACAGAAGTTCAGGAAAGAGGTTGCTCTGGAGTTCGAGACTGCCGGAATGAAGATCAACAAGAAGCAGGTCAACGAGATCGCAGAGATGCGCGTTAAAAAAGAGATCGAGAGGGGCTGCCAGGTTATCCAGTATCAGGTTATAACCCTTATGACCACCAACGGTCAGGCTCCCTTCATCACAGTATATATGTATCTGGACGAGGTTCCCGAGGGACAGGAGAGAGAAGACCTTGCCATGGTCATTGAGGAGATGCTTAAGCAGAGGATCTATGGTGTCAAGAATGAGAAGGGTCAGCTCATCACTCCCGCTTTCCCCAAGCTCATCTATGTACTTGATGAGGACAACATACATGAGGATTCCAAGTACTGGTACCTTACAGAGCTGGCAGCAAAGTGCACAGCCAAGAGAATGGTTCCCGATTACATCTCAGCCAAGAAGATGAAAGAGCTCAAGAAGGGCGATGTTTACCCCTGCATGGGCTGCAGATCCTTCCTTACTCCCGACAATGAGGCACTGGCAGAGGGACTTTGCAACGCAGGCAACAAGGCCAAGGCCAAGAACTATGTCGAGGGAACCCACAAGTACTACGGAAGATTCAACCAGGGCGTTGTAACCTTGAACCTTGTGGATGTAGCCTGCTCCTCTTCCAAGGATGAGGACAAGTTCTGGCAGATCCTTGAGGAGAGATGTGAGCTCTGTTACAGAGCACTGATGGCAAGACACAACAGGCTCCTTGGAACACCTTCCGATGTTGCTCCTATCCTCTGGCAGAACGGAGCACTGGCAAGACTTGAAAAGGGTGAAGTGATAGATCCGCTTCTTTTCGGCAACTACTCAACCATTTCACTGGGTTATGCAGGACTTTGCGAGTGCACCAAATACATGAAGGGCGTATCCCACACAGATCCAAGAGGTAAGGACTTTGCCCTTAAGGTAATGCAGTTCCTCAATGACAAGTGTGCAGCCTGGAGAGCCAAGGAGAACATCTCCTTCAGTCTCTACGGAACACCTCTTGAGTCAACCACCTACAAGTTTGCTAAAGCGCTTCAGCAGAGATTTGGAATCATACCTGAAGTTACAGATAAGAACTATATCACCAACAGCTATCACGTACATGTTACCGAGCAGATAGACGCCTTCACAAAGCTCAAATTTGAGGCTGAGTTCCAGGCACTGTCTCCCGGAGGAGCCATCAGCTATGTTGAGGTTCCCGATATGAACAGCAATATTGAGGCTGTCACATCAGTAATGAAGTACATCTACGACAACATCATGTACGCTGAGCTCAACACCAAGTCGGACTTCTGCCAGTGCTGCGGCTATGACGGAGAGATCAAGATCGTCACAGACACAGACGGCAAGCTGATCTGGGAATGCCCTAACTGCGGCAACCGCGACCAGAACAAGATGAACGTTGCAAGACGTACCTGCGGCTACATCGGAACACAGTTCTGGAATCAGGGCAGGACACAGGAGATCAAGGAGAGAGTGCTCCACATGAGCAACCCCAAGATTTCCTGAATAACTTAATAAAGCAACCCGTGAGGGTATTGCTGGGGATGAAAAAGTATTGATAGAGATACGAGCCGGGTTATTGTTTCCCGGCTCGTATTGTCGTTACAGAAAGGAAGAGATATGAACTACGGACAGGTATATTACAACGATGTGGCCAACGGAGTGGGCTGCAGAACGGCTCTTTTTGTGTCAGGCTGCACCCATCACTGCAAGGGCTGTTTTAATGAGGTCACCTGGGATTTTGATTACGGAGAGGTCTACACAAAAGAGGTTGAGGATGAGATAATAGAATCATTAAAGCCCTCACATATTGACGGCCTTACGATACTGGGAGGCGAACCCATGGAGGTCAGGAACCAGAAGGAGATACGGCCCCTTCTTGAGAGGATAAAGAGAGAGGTCCCCAGGGCCAGCATCTGGATCTACTCGGGATATCTGTGGGAGGAGCTGACGGATCCTGACAATAAGAGGTGCCACAGTGAGGACACTAAGGCTATCCTTTCCATGATAGACGTTTTGGTGGACGGAGAATTCATGGAGGATAAAAGAAATCTCATGCTCCGTTTTCGGGGGTCGGAGAACCAGAGGGTGATAGATGTACCTGCCACCCTTAAGGAGGGCAGGGTAGTGTTATCAAAATACAATGACAGGGATACATCGCGCCTGTCATAAAATGCCTGTGAAAACATAGAGGGGTAAAAGATGGTTAGAAAAGCGTACAAAAAGATTCTTGGAATAGCTCTTTCTGCTGCACTGGCGGTTACGTCAATGCCGGTGACAGCTCTGGCAAATGAGGCAGAAGCGCCGGATACAGATGCGCCTGTCCTTGTACAGGAGGATGAGAGTGGCTCTTCCGAAACCGGAGCAAAAGAAGATACTGAGAAAGACGCCGATGAGACCGGTGGGACTTTTGAAGATGCTGGAAGCGGCGAACAGGCGCAGGATGCAGGAGACGACCAAAAAGAAGACCAGAGCAGTGGACCGGATGGTTCTGAGGGCGGAGACTGTGCAGATCCTTCTGACAGCAAGGAATCATCAGACGATGCTGAGTCTTCAGAAGTGGGAGGGCTATCTGAGGAAGATGAGCTTTCTGCTGAAGATGAGGTTTTGGATGAGACCGGGGTTTTAGAGGAAAAAGAGGAGGGTCAGGTCAAAGAGGAGACAGAGGTGACCTACAACACCGATATCTCTTTTCCCGAGGGCTTTGAAGGCTTTGTGGATGATGAGGCCTTTGTAACCTATGACGATGAAGAGGGGCTGTTAAAGGCGCCGGTATCGGGGGCAGTCAACCTTGATATCTCAGGAACCTTCTATACCCTCAGCGCTGACAAGATCCTGGATCAGATCAACAAGATCAGGAAGGAGGCCTGCTCGGAGGGCGTCTACTTCGATGGAAAGAACCTTACCATGGATGACTACCATCCCCTTAAGTGGTCAGCGGCTCTTGAGCACGGCACAAGGATAAGGGCCATCGAGGCAGCCATGGTCATTGACCATAAGACCCTGGGTGGCGGAGATATAAGGGACCATGCGAAAGCTCTTATGCCGGAAGGATATTTCTTTGGCATAGGTGAGAACCTGGCCTGGAACAACAACCACGATTCCTCCGGTATTACCTTCGGCATCAACCAGTTCTACAGTGAAAAGAAGGAATACTTAAAGACCAAGACCTGGAGCGGCTCAACCGGTCACTACTGCAACCTGATCAATCCCGACTACAGATTCGTAGGTGTTGGCTGCTGCATGGTAAGCGGAGCTCCCTACGGCTGGAACACGGTGGCAATGCAGCTGGCAACTGACCCCTATGAAGCCGGAGACCTGGTGGATACCACCAAGGACGACAGGACAGGTAAACTCAGTTATTCAATCCCGGTTAAGCCGGCTTATGTAAAGAGCCTCTCCATCTCCGGAGATGCAACGGTACCCAAGGGAGCAGTCAGGGAATACGGCGCATCAGCAGGTATCAAAGTGAGCAACTCCTACGGATCAGTATCCGGAACCCACAAGGTGTCAGAGTCCTCCCGTGATGCGGTGAGCTGGTCATCTTCAGATGAGAGTATCTTTACTGTTACAGACGGAAACGTAACAGGCGTTAAGGGCGGAAAGGCCACCTTAAATGCAGGTGTAGGCTCGGTATCAGCCACCAAGGACATAACGGTCACAGTTTCCCTTGATGACATCGTCATCACTAAAAAGGATGACACAGCAGAGCTTAAAGACCTTGACGTAGACAGGAACGAGACAGCCACAGCCAACATAGGAGTGACCTTCCTTCCGGAGGATACAACGGATGCCAAAAAGGTCACCTACAAGAGCAGCAACACCGGCATTGTGACAGTGGACTCCGCAGGAAAGCTGACCTTTAAAAAGCCCGGAACTGCCACCATCACAGCCACAGCCAAGTCCAGCAACAAGGACGTGGGAGAAGGCGGTACCATCACAAAGAGCCTTACTGTAAATGTCACTGCTCCAGTAACAGGTATAAAGCTCAGCAAATCGGCTCTTACACTAAAATACACAGGAAAGACTGCACCCACCGCTACTCTTGGGGTAAGCTTTATTCCTTCAGATACTGATGCAGAAAAGACAGTTACTTTTACTTCCGCCGATGAGTCGGTAGCCACCGTTGATGACAACGGAAAGGTAACGGCAGTGGCAGGAGGAGAGACTGTTATAACAGCCTCCGCCTACGGATATACCGCAGAGTGCAAGGTTAATGTCGTTGTTCCGTTAAAGACAATGACCGTTGACAGCGAGACTGCAAAGCTTTACCTGCCGGATAAGCAGGGCGAGATAGTAGTAAGCTTAGAGCCGGTCAATACCTCTGACAAGGAGGTTACCTTCACCTCTTCAGACCCTGACAAGGTAGAGGTCGTGGGAGCAGAGGATGGCAAGACACTGACAGTTACTGCTGTGGACGGTGTTGCCAGGGCTACGATAACGGGAGCTTCAAGCGACAGCGCAGAAGCCACGATCCAGATCACGGCAGCAAAGGGCAAGTTTAAAAAGAACGTAGAGGTTGTAATAGCAAAGCCCACCACCGGCATCTCTTTAAGCCTTGATGGAAGGACTTTATCCTCATCAGATGTGATAGATCTTGGAGTAGGAGGGTCCGTTACACCGGAAGCTGTGGTAACTCCCGATGATGCCTACGACACCACCGTAGTGTGGGAGTCCTCAGATGAGGGCGTAGCCACGGTAAGCAGGGACGGCGTTGTGGTGGCCACAGGAGACGGCGAAGCTGTCATCAGCGCCACCAGCTACAATGCCAAGGACCCTGTAAGTGCATCCTTTAAGGTAAAGAGCAGGATGAGCATTTCCTCCGTCAGCTTAAGCGCCGGGGAGCTTGAGCTCTACGTGGGAGACAGCGCAACCCTGTCAGCCACTGTTTCTCCTGAGGGGGTTACAGATGCATCAGGCGCAGCTCTTCCTATAACATATTCAAGCACCAACACTGCAGTTGCGACAGTTTCTTCAGATGGCAGGATAACTGCAGTTTCTGAAGGAGAGGCCTTTATCGGCGCAGAAGTCAGGGAAAATGCAGCTTCCTCCAATACGGTAGCTGCCTTCTGCAGGGTCAGAGTCATCAGGAACGAGGCAGCAGGCGATACACCTTACGGCGACGATACTACAGACAGTATCTGGCTTGCATCAGGCAGCTTTGATGATGTGATGAGCTATACCGGGAAGGCCATAAAGCAGGAGAATGCAAGGATCTACCACGGCAAGACCCTTCTGAAAGAGGGCCGTGACTACAGCCTTGTCTACAAGAATAATGTAAAGCCCGGCAGGAGCACCGATGATAATCCGCCGCAGATGACCGTTAAGATGAAGGGCAATTACACGGGTTCAAAGACCTATCCCTTCACTATAGAGGAGGCAGATCTTTCAAAGAACCTGTCAAGGGCCAGCGTATCCGTGACACCGGGAACAGTTCCCTATACAGATGATGTTCCGGATATCACGGTTAAGGTAAAGATAGACGGCAAAGAAGTAGATGCCGGGAATTATGAGATAGTCAGACTCTCTGCAGGTGTGGGAGAGCTGCTGCTTAGCATAGTTCCTTCAGCTGCGGGCAGCAGTCAGGGCTACTATTCCAGCAAGGATTTCAAGGTCAAGGTAAAGGCCGACAGGTCAATGAATGATGTCAGCATGTCGGGAGTGGAGGATGTGATCTTCACACAGACCGCTGCCGCAGCAGAAGGCGGAATACAGCTTTCATCCCTTACCCTGACCTACAAGGGAACTGAGGCCCTTAGCATGGGCACGGATTACAGGCTCACCTACAGCGGCAACACCAAAGCAGGGACAGCCACGGTGACAGCCACAGGTATCGGACGATATTCAGGCTCTGCCAGGAAGACCTTTAAGATCTTTACCAATGACGGAACAGTTTCAGGGTACGAGCTGGAGCCTGTCTATGAAAGTGAAGTGGCCTACGTCAAAGGCGGAGTGACACCTGATATAAGCCTCAAGGATGCAGACGGGGTCTTCCTGTCACCAAAGAGCGACTTTAGTGTAAGCGTACTTAAAAAGAGCAATCAGGCTCCGGGAACCATGACCTGCGTTCTTACAGGAAAGGGCAACTACAAGGGCTACAAGTCGGAGGAGATAAGCATAACCGTCACAAACGGCAACCTGTCGAAAGCTCTTTTGACAGTTCAGGACAAGGCCTATACCACTAAAAAGAACGGCTGGAAGAGCGGCGTGAAGCTGGCTGACTCCAATGGAAAGGCTCTTCAGGCCGGGAAGGATTACGACAAGAACTTCATCTACTCCTATAAAGGCGCATCGGAGAGCGAGGTACCTGCAGCCGGCACCATAGTTTATGTGACTGTGGTTGGAAAGGGCTACTATGAAGGCTCTGCCATAACAGGAAGCTACAGAATCTATGAAAAGAGCATATCCAAGGCTGTGGTTGTTGTTGACGATAAGGTCTACACCGGAAGCAGGATAATTCCGGGAACGGCAAACATACACGTTTATGCAAACTCCGCTGATGCAAAGAATAAGGAAAATGAACTTACCCCTGCAGATGACTACTATACAATCGTCTCCTACGGCAGCAACATAAAGTCCGGAAGCGGCACCGTTACCATAAGAGGCAGAGGCATCTTTGGCGGGACAAAAGTCTGCAAATTCAAGATTCTGAAAAAGAGCTTTGAAAACTAATATAGCAAGATTTGCCATATTCGGAACAATGTAAGCACTTACAATGGAAAAACTTTACTGATACAATTTAAGTGTCAGTAAGGTATTTCTTTTGACAAGCATAGTGGTGGTTTTGGATGGATGATCACAGGAGGCCTGCCATGGGAGATGGGAGATTTGATCTGATAACATTTGGAGAGATTATGCTTCGCCTTTCTCCGCCTAATTATGAGCTTATGACCAGGGGAGATGTATTTGATAAGCGTGCAGGCGGCTCCGAGCTTAATGTAGCGTCCGGTGTGGCTCTTTTGGGGCTTAGAACCGGCGTTATATCAAGGCTTCCAAGCAATGCTCTGGGAACCTTTATCAAGAACAGGATAAGGTTCGAGGGTGTCTCGGATGATTACCTCATCTACGACGATTCACCCCAGGCCCGCCTTGGGATCTACTACTATGAGAACGGTGCTGCACCAAGAAAGCCCTCTATCGTGTACGACAGGATGAACTCATCCATCACCAGGATCTCCCTGGATGAAGTGCCCGAGAGCGTTTATGAGAGCACCAGGATGTTCCACACCAGCGGCATTACACTGGCTCTGGGTGAGAGCACAAGACAAGTGGCCATAGCCATGATAAAAAAGTTCAAGGAAAAAGGCGCGATGGTGTCCTTTGACTGCAATTACAGGGCTAATCTTTGGAGCGAAGAGGATGCAAGAAATACCATTAAGAGCATTCTTCCCTATGTAGATATCCTCTTTGTTTCAGAGGAGACCAGCCGCCGTATGATGCAGAAGGACGGGGATCTTCAGAGCATAATGAAGAGCTACACCAGGGAATACCCGGTGAAGATCGTATGCACCACCCAGAGGGAGGTCATAAGTCCCAAGAAGCACAACTTCACCTCCACCATATACAGCGCAGACCAGGATGAGTTCTTTACCGAAGAACCCTACAAAGATATAGATGTAATAGACAGGATCGGTTCAGGAGATGCATATGTCTCAGGTGTTCTCTACGGACTGTTAAAATATGGAGACGTCCAAAGGGCCCTGTACTACGGCAATGCCACCTCAAGTGTCAAGAACACGGTGCCGGGAGATCTTCCTGCCTGCGACAAGCAGGTCATTGACAGCATCATTAAGAACCATCACTCCGACGGCCCGGTGAGCGAGCTCAACCGCTGACGGATCAAATACGCCGAATTACGTTCGCCATAACGTATTTCCTTTATAAAAACCTCTAAATACGGGAGCAATCCCCACGAAAAAAGACCGGACCCCAACCGGTCTTTTTTCATGGCCTTGACAAGCCACATTAAAGCTACTAAAATCATCGTAATATCATAAAAGACGTAGAAGAGGAATAGTAGCTGCGTAAGCGTCACAGAGAGAGAGCCATTGGTGGAAGGCTCTTACGACCAAACAGTGAACCTGCCTTGGAGTCCTGCGTGAAAACGGTTTACCGGGTAAGCGCAGCGTGTCCCGCGTAAGGGTTCAAATGAAGTGAGGTCTGCAAAAGACATTTGTCTTTCAGATTTAAATAGGGTGGTACCGCCGATCAGCCTTCGGTCCCTGTTTTCAGGGATGCGAAGGTTTTTTATTTAAAAATGCTCAGCATTCCGCTTTGGGCGAATTTTATATCCCATCAGAAAAGGAGAACAGATATGGCAGATAACAAGAAACTTGTTTCAGAGATCACCTCAATGGATGAGGACTTTACACAATGGTACACCGATGTGTGCATCAAGGCTGACCTTGTGAGCTATTCCAACATCAAGGGCTGCATGGTAATCAAGCCTGCAGGCTATGCAATCTGGGAGCTTATACAGAAGCACCTGGATGCAAGATTCAAGGAGACAGGGGTACAGAACGCATACCTTCCCATGTTCATCCCCGAGTCCCTTCTTCAGAAGGAGAAGGACCATGTAGAAGGCTTTGCACCTGAAGTTGCCTGGGTTACTCACGGCGGCCTTGAGCCCCTCACAGAGAGATACTGCGTACGTCCCACTTCAGAGACCCTGTTCTGTGATTACTACAAGGGAGAGATCCACTCCTACAAGGATCTGCCCCAGGTTCTGAACCAGTGGTGCAGCGTAGTAAGATGGGAGAAGGAGACAAGACCTTTCCTCAGAAGCCGTGAGTTCCTGTGGCAGGAGGGCCACACAGCCCACGCCACCATGGAGGAGGCAGAGGAGAGAACACAGCAGATGCTCAATGTATATGCTGATTTCCTTGAGAATGATATGGCTATCCCTGTTATCAAGGGACAGAAGACTGACAAGGAGAAGTTTGCAGGAGCTGAGGCCACTTATACGGTAGAAGCTCTGATGCACGACGGAAGAGCCCTTCAGAGCGCCACCAGCCACAACTTCGGAGACGGCTTTGCCAAGGCCTTCGGGATCCAGTACGCCGGCAAGGACAACCAGCTCCACTATGTATGTCAGACATCCTGGGGTCTTACAACCAGGACCATCGGAGCCATGATCATGGTACACGGTGACAACTACGGACTGGTAGTACCTCCTAAGATCGCTCCCGTTCAGGTTGTGGTAATACCTATCCAGCAAAAGAAGGAAGGAGTTCTTGATGCAGCTTACGGCATTGCAAAGAGCCTCTCAAATTTCAGGGTCAAGACAGATGACACCGACAAGACTCCCGGCTTTAAGTTTGCTGAGCAGGAAATGAGAGGAATCCCGATCCGTGTAGAGATAGGACCCAAGGATCTTGAGAACGGCAAGTGCGTACTTGTTAGACGTGACACCAGGGAAAAGACAGAGGTTGCCATCGCAGATGTACCAAAGGTAGTTGGCGAGCTTCTTGATCAGATTCAGAAGGATATGTTCGACAGGGCTAAAAAGCACCTGGCAGAGCACACTCTTTCAGCACACAACACCGAAGAATTTGCCGAAGCCTTCAAGGAGACAAAGGGCTTTGTAAAGGCAATGTGGTGCGGCTGCAGAGAATGTGAGGACAGGGTTAAGGAGGAGTACAGCGCAACCAGCAGATGTATCCCCTTCGAGCAGGAGAAGCTCTCAGATACCTGCGTGATCTGCGGCAAGCCTGCCACTAAGATGGTCTACTGGGGCAGAGCATACTAATCATTATACTGTTTCCATAACTTGCGTTACACTTCTCGGGGCGGGGCATATATGCTACCGCCCCATCATGTGGGCGTAGTGCTCACGTTTGTAGTTGTACATGCGCTGGTCCGCCAGCATGAATACCGTGTGGGTATCTTTTTCTTCTGTTTCGTGTCTGTATGCATATCCGTAGGATACGCTGTGATTGATCTCTATATCTTCTTTATCCAGTTCTGCAAGCTTCTCATCCAGTGCCTTTAGCATTTCATCAAGAGTACTGCTCTCAATATTCTTTATCAGCACCATAAATTCGTCGCCTCCGGTGCGGTGGCAGGAGCCAACGCTCTCAAAGACAGACCGAAGGGCGTCGGAGAAGGACTTAAGGAGTCTGTCTCCGGCCGGGTGCCCTGAGTTGTCGTTGACTTCCTTAAGGCCGTTGAGGTCCAGGGACAGGATGCAGAAATCATCCTGGGAGTTGTTGAGCTCATGAAGCTTCTCCTCGCAGCTTACCCTGTTGGGAAGGCCTGTTAGGTTGTCTACGTAGGCGATCTTGGTCAGGGCTGCATACTCCTGCTTTTTGGCAAAAGAATGGGTCATGAAAATGAAGTAATTAAGGAGCTGCGTCATGGTAAAGAACAGGGCTCCGGTAGGGATAAGGGCAACCAGCAGGATGCTCTGCCGGTAGTCAGCAAGGCGCTGCATAAGCGCAACGATGGCATACAGGATAAGGGTCATGGTCAGGACCGTCAGTCCCAGCATATTGATCCTAAGGGATGAAGTGGCTGTTTTGTCCTTCAGGTCCAGATAGTCATAACCCAGCAGGAGAACTATTCCGGCAAAGGCTATGATATAGAAGGCCACCTGGAAGTGATTGATGTGGACAATGTTCAGGAAGTGAAGCGTGATGAACAGTGCAATAAATAAGGTGGTGGCAGTTCCCATTATATACAGCAGAAGGTTGTTGTGCCTCTTGTGCAGGTCGTAGACGATCATGTACATACAGGGAGACATCAGGTACATACAGATGAACTCCACCGTGGTGGTCAGGGACGTGGGCACAAGGAAATCAAGCATATTGAAGGAGGTAAGCATCCAGCCTCCCACCATTATGTTCAGGAGGGAGAAACAGATCTGGTTGGAAACCCCGGAGGATCTTATGTAAAACAGCAGCGAGATAATAAGGAACACAATGCCAAAGACTATAAGGAAGCATCCGGTCAGGAAGGGATAGAAGGCCTGATTCAGCAGCGTCCTGTACAGGTCGGAGAAATCTCCCACCATGGGGTTTGAAATGTCAGCCTTTGTGCCGTTCTCAAGGACAGTGAGCTTTATGGACAGGCGCTTACCCGCATAGTCCAGCGGCAGGGGGATGGCATTGTAGCCTGCTCCGACAAAGTTTCTCCTGGAGGCAGCATCCGTGAATTTGCTGTAAAAGAGCTCGTTATCAAGGAATACCTCATAGGAGCAGTGCTGGGACTTAAAGAAAAGATAAGGGAACTCAACGCCAAGGTCCACCAGGGGCTGAACGTGGTTAAGCATGATGACATCGCCCCGGGAAAAAGTAAAGCCCACCTGATCACTCATGGACTCCAGGTTTGTGTTCAGATACTGCTGATTGTGATAGGTTACGGTCCAGCCCTTTTCCATGGTCTCTATCATGTGAGAGGGAGTGAAGCTGAAGATCTCATAACACCCCCAGAAGGTCAGGATAAGGATGGCAGTGGAAATGGCAAACAGGGCAAGTGTCTTACGCATTCTGAATCACCCCCTTTGCATTTCTGGTCTGATGTTCTCTCTTCATCTCATACATGCGGTTGTCGGCCAGCATGTAAACCTCCTGGGCAGAGCCGGAAGGAACCTCGTGGCTGTAGGCATAGCCGTAGGAAGCGCTGTACTGGAAGCGTGTCTCCTTCCTGTTCCAGTTGTTGATGGCCGAATAGAAATTGTGGATCCTTCTTGTGCAGCTAAGGGCCCTGTCATCTGTAAGGATGACTATGAACTCATCACCGCCCATTCGTCCCACAAGACTTGCGTCCAGAAAAGAGTCAGACAGGATAGTAGCAAAACCTGACAGCAGTCTGTCGCCCTCGTGATGGCCCAGGGAGTCGTTGACCTCCTTGAGCTTGTTGAGGTCCATGCTTATGATAACGTAGGTTCCATGCTCCTCGGAGAGCATTTCCATGATCTGCTCGCACCTGGCTCTGTTGGCAAGACCGGTAAGGGGATCCGTGTAGGCCAGGGACGAGATCTTGCTCTGGAGGGTGTCAAGGTTTGCATTGTAAATGATGTAGAGCATGTAGCTCACCAGCAGTCCTGAGACAAACACTATGGATCCGAACAGGTATCCGTTTATGGTGGCGTAGCTGCCATGTCCTGTATTGAAGTATTTCTGCAGGTTGTACTTCACAACATCACCCAGTGATAAGATCATGAATACCAGAAGTCCCAGGGAAAAGAGATTATCGGAGGTTATCAGGTGCTTTTCTTTATCCTTGTAGGTATCAAAGAAGGTCCAGATCAGCACAATGATGGAGATCACGGCTTCAGAACCGGCCAGCAGATGAAGTATGGGGGTGAAGCTGTTGATCCTTCCTGTAAAGAAGACGCAGATCACAAATACAGAGGTGAAGGTCACAAGGTTTGTCAAAAAGAAAACCCTGAACATGATCTTGAGCCTGCCCTTGTATACGGACATCAGATAACCCATGATCGCGGTGGGGATGTTGTAGAGAGAAGAGTATTCGCAGACCATGTTAAGGAGGTCATTGCCGCAGATAAGATCCACGATCCCGTAGTAGCTGTAGACATAAAGCCCCAGAAACAGGGAGATCATGCCGCTGAAAAAGAGCCTGAAATCGTTGTTGTGGTAAAGGACCATATAGGGTGAAAGGATCATAAGAAGAATGCTCAGAACTATCAGAAAGGCACCCAGAACAATATTTCTGTGCATGTGTGCCAGCTGGCCGGAGAAAAGAGTTGCCCTTTCAGCCACCACAATGGCTGACATTCCGGAAAATGAGTGCATCCTGCTGCCTATTAAGACCAGCTTGATCTCTTTTCCCGGATAGTCATTACCAAGAGGTATATAGTTGAGGTGCTTTGGAACGGATTTGTTGTTCTCAAAAAGATCCTTGCCGTAGCTGTAGATCAGCTCACCATCAAGATAAGCTTCCAGCACGGCGTGGACAGTGTGGATCGAAAGACCGGGATTGGGGATCTCGAAATCCTCCAGGGTCCTTGAAAGGGAAATGGTATCTCCCTGGTTGATGACACCAACATTGGCCTGGTTAAAATCTGTGGCATCAAGAACTTCACCGTTCATCTCAATCTTCCAGCCATCATGCAGAGTATACAACCTGCCTGAGGGCGTCAAAAGGCTGTCCAGAACAAATACAGATATGCATAATACCGCCACCAGGACCAGTATGGCCAGGATCTTCTGATAGCGTCGCGGAGTCCATAATTTCATACATTATTCCTCTTTATTCCATATATTTTAGTATATAACCAATAGTACAAAATTCCTAGAGAATTATTCACAAATGCGGGTGTTTAGTCTATTATGAAGGTATGAAGATTAAAATGCCGGATAATGCAAAAAAGATCCTCGATACCATAAACAGTGCCGGTTTCGAGGCATATATCGTTGGGGGCTGCGTCAGGGATGCGGTCCTTGGAAAAGAGCCGTCGGACTGGGACATCACCACAAATGCCCTGCCCGGCGATGTTAAAAAGCTCTTTAGAAGGACCATCGACACCGGGATCCAGCACGGGACTGTCACCGTCATGATGGGAAAAGAGGGCTATGAAGTCACCACCTACAGGATCGACGGCAAGTACGAGGATTCCCGACACCCCAGTGAAGTCACCTTCACCAGGGACCTGACGGAGGACATGAGGCGCAGGGATTTTACCATAAATGCCATGGCCTACAACGACAGGGATGGCATTGTGGACAGGTTCGGAGGTCTTGAGGACCTTGAGAAAAAGATCATCAGGTGCGTCGGGGACCCAAGGGAGCGGTTTTCAGAGGATGCCCTAAGGATCATGAGAGCAGTGAGATTTGCTGCCCAGCTTGACTACGACATTGAGGAAAAGACCCTTGAAGCCATCAAGGAGCTGGCTCCAAGCCTTAGGAGGATCAGCGCCGAGAGGGTACAGACAGAGCTCTTAAAGCTCCTTGTATCCGATCATCCGGAAAAGATAAAGACAGCTTTTGAGCTGGGGATCACGGCAATTGTACTGCCGGAGTTTGACAGGTGCATGTTTACTGAGCAGGTGAACATCCACCACATGTACAACGTGGGGGACCACACCGTTGAGAGTCTGTGTAACGTTCGCCCCGACAAGATCCTAAGGCTCACCATGCTGATGCACGACATGGGAAAGCCTGACACCATGCTGGTGGACGAAGAAGGGGTAAGCCACTTCTACGGCCATGAGCGGGTCAGCGCATATATGGCGCAGAATATAATGAAGCGCCTTAAGTTTGACAATGACACACTGGAGAGGGTCTGCAACCTTATAACCTACCATGATTACAGGTTCCCTGCAGAGCCTTCCGATGTGCGATACGCAATATACAAGGTGGGAGAGAGGGACTTTCCTCTTCTGTTCGAGATAAGATATGCGGACACCATGGCCCAGAGCAGCTACAAGAGACAGGAAAAGCTGGAGCTCATATCAAAGTCCAGAGAGATCTATGAGCAGATCGTAAGGGACGGAGACTGCGTGAGCCTAAAGGGCCTTGCTGTAAACGGCAAAGACCTTATAAAGCTGGGGATTAAGCCCGGAAGGCAGATCGGACTTATACTTGATAACATGCTCCGGGATGTACTGGGGGACCCCGCCCACAACACCAGAGACTATTTGCTTGAGCCGGAGCGCTTAAAGAAACAGTTCATGAAGGATCAGTGATTGGAGGAAGAAGTGTTTAAAACATCAAGAGGCCTTAGAATAGTGACAGCTCTTTTGCTTGCCTCATCCATGGTGATCTCATCGCCCAGGGGAGTATTAAAGGCGTACGCAACTTCTGACAAGGTCAGCATTTCCCTTATAGGCAAATATGACTCCGCAGATACTGCAGCCATCAGGGACGTGGATACAGAGGCAAAGACCATCAGATTTAGAAACCACAAGCTGGGCAGGACCTATACCCTGAACTATGACAACACCAGCATGATCTATGATGCCAGGGGGACGGTTCTTTCGGCTTCCCTCCTTGAGGTGGGGCAGATCGTGGATGTGACTTTTTTAAAGAGCACCAAACATATCACCACCCTTAACGTCTCAAAAGAAGCCTGGACTGTGGAGAACACCAGGTCCCACGAGCTGGTAAGAGGTGACGGGACCGCCAGGGTTGGCGGAGAGCTATACAGGATAGGAAGCGGAAGCCTTGTGATGGCAGACGGCTCCGTCTCCCTGCCGGAGGATGTGCTGGCAACAGACACGGTTACAGTCAGCGGCATCGGCAAGGAGATCTACAGCGTTGTGGTCACCGGAGGACACGGATATGTGAGCCTTTCCTCAGACACGGTGGAGGACCACAGCCTTGTGGGTGCGTGGCTCGAGCTTGATAATGAAGTGATACACAAGATATCTCCCAACATGCTGCTGAGTGCGCCGGAGGGGGACTATAACCTTCAGATACTTGGAAACGGCGCCAACTATAATTCGCCTGTCACCATCGACCGCAACAAGGAGACGGTGGTGGATACCTCCAGCGTAAACATCACCAGGCCCAAGGAGGGACTTGTGACCTTTGACATCATTCCGGATACCGCGGAGGTGTTTGTAGACGGCACCAAGGTCCTGACAGGCACATCCCAGTCCATCAGATACGGCTACCACAATCTTAAGGTGGTGGCTGAGGGATATGTCACACAGGACAAGTACCTCAAGATAGGGACTCCCAAGTCCGTTATCTCCATCGAGCTTGAAAAAGAGGGCGCATCCGATGGAAAGAGCTCAGACACATCTTCAGCTGTAGATGTGGGGGATGCATCAGGCAGCAGCTCTTCGGGAAAGAGCCTTACCCCCAGCACCGCAGATGTATCAGAGATTGCCAAGTCATCCTCAGCTGCTTCCTCCGGGGCCTCGGACATAAGCGGCAATTCCTCGGATGGCGCAAAACCGGCTAACAAGGTCATTGAGGGTTACAGGATCTATTTTGATAAGCCCTACGGCGCAGAGCTTTATTTTGACGGCTCTTATATTGGAATGATCCCTGTCAGCGTGCCCAAGATATCCGGAAGCCACGAGGTGATCCTCAAAAAGGACGGGTATGAGACCAAGAGCTACAGGGTCAGCATAGACAAGGACGAGGTGGACCTCAATTACACCTTCCCTGACCTGGTTAAGATAGACGATGATGACGACGATGATGAAGATGATGACAGTTCATCCAAGGACAAGTCATCCGACCAGGAGGGCGAATCCGGTGCCGGTGATTCCTCAGGAGCAGGAGATTCCTCGGATACAGGAGATTCTTCAGATGCAGGGGATTCTTCAGATGCAGGGGATTCCGCCGGGGATGGCACATCCACTTCAGAGGATGCAGCTGCGTCGGAAGGCTCCACGGGGCAGGGAGGTTCATCCGAGGGCGATTCCTCAGGCAAGGATTCTTCGGATAGCTCCTCAGGCGGCAGCAGCGATGCTTCATCGCAGGGCGGCACCTCGACTTCCGGCAATGAAACAGATGAAAGAAAGGATGAGGGTGATAATACCGAGTATATGGCGCCCTCAATAGAAGACTGATGAGATTAGACAAGTATTTAAAGGTAACAAGACTTATCAAAAGAAGGACAGTGGCCAACGAGGCCTGCGATGCAGGAAGAGTCCAGATCAACGGCCGCCCCGCCAAGGCCTCTGCGGAGGTGAAAGTGGGAGATAAGATAACCATCGGCTTTGGCAACAAGGATGTGTCCGTGGAGGTTTTGGACATCCAGGAGACCATCCACAAGGAAGACGTGACAAATCTCTACAGGTACATATGATTGACAGGGCAAAAACCCCTGTATTACAATGGATATAGTAGGGAAAATCTGTGCATTTTTTGACGGATTCCGTATTTTGTACTAGTGACAGGGAGGAAATATGGCGGCCAGAGCACGATATAAGAGGCGTCGCTTCCAGAACAGGGCCGGTATTGTCTGGGCAAGCATTGTTGTACTGATACTGGTGACGGTGGTGTCCATCAAGAGTATCGGACTTCTTCAGAAGGCCAGGGAGTACCAGGCTAAAGAGGCTGCACTCACCCAGCAGATCGAGTATGAGACTCAGAGAAGCGAGGAGATTGCAGAGTTCGAGAGGTACACAGAGACGCGTAAGTATATAGAGGACACAGCCAAAGAGAAGCTGGGACTGGTTTATCCGGGTGAGATTATTTTCAAGAACACGGATGACTGACTTTTATTCTTCAAATATGGCGCAGGCTAAGGTACGGGGATTCGTATTTGTCTGCGCCTTAAATTTTTGACTACATGGACAGATTTACGGAAAAAGTTCTGAACTTCATATACAAAACCCGGATGCTGAAAGAAGGGGACGCCGTAGTCTGCGGTCTTTCAGGCGGTGCGGACTCTGTAGCTCTTTTGTCGGTGTTAAATGACTTAAAGTCCGTTCTTGGCATCCGCATCTATGCCCTTCACTTCAATCATATGATAAGGCCTGAGGCAGATGAGGATGAGGCCTTTTGCCGAAGGCTCTGTAAGGAGCTTGATGTTCCCTTTAAGAGCGTTTCCAAAGATATCCCTGCCATGGCGAAAGCGGAGGGACTTACAGAGGAAGAGGCCGGAAGGATCGCAAGATACAGGGCCTTTAATGAGTACGCCGTGGAGGCAGGAGCCGGACTCATCGCGGTAGCCCATCATCAGAATGATGCGGCGGAAACCCTTCTCATGAACCTTGCAAGGGGCACCGGCCTTAAGGGTGCCGGGGGTATACGGCCTGTGAGGGACAATGTCATAAGGCCGCTTCTTTCAGTCACCAGGCAGCAGATCGAGGACTATCTTAAGGAGAGGGGCATCTCTTTTTGCACAGACAGCACCAACCTTGAAAATGACCACACAAGGAATTACATTAGAAATGAGATAATGCCAAGGCTTACCGGCGAAGTAAACAGCCGATCTGTAGAGCACCTGGCCGGGGCTGCCATTTCTTTTGACAGGGCAGATGAGTTTATACAGGACTATGCTAAAGAGGTCTTTGACAGAACGGCAGAGGTTTCGGAAAAAGAGGTATTTATTTCCGCACAGGCACTTCTTTCAGAAAAAGAGATTATAAGGCAGAGGCTGGTTCTTTTGATGTTTGAAGCCATGGTGCCGGGAAGGAAGGACTTTGGCTCGGTGCATGTGGAGAACGTGCTCTCCCTTCTTAAGGATACCAGGGGAGAAGCGTATGCAGACCTTCCCTACGGCCTTAGTGCTACCAGGAGCTATGACAGGCTCAGTATAGGTTTTTTGGAAACTAAGGATAAAGACGCTGGTGACATAGCCATAAACCTTGGGCCGGGGGAGGAAACAAAGGTCTTTGTGCCGGGGGCTGGAGAGGCTCTTTTGTCCGTTTTTGCCTATGATAAACAGACAAAAGCCCCCACTGAAACATATACTAAATGGCTTGATTATGATAGAATACAAGAAGTCTTATTCAGAACCGCAAGGCCGGGGGATGTGATCGCGATTGATACCGCTGAAGGCATCAAGGCCAAGCCCCTGCGTAAATTCATGACGGATGTCAAGATCCCCAGAGCAAAGAGGGACGGGATGTATATCCTGTGCGACGGCAGCAATGTGCTGTGGGTTCCGGGGTACCGCATCAGCGCTTCATACAAGGTTTCAGACAGGACTGAAAATGTTCTTGAAATAAAAATAAAAAACGGAGGATATTCTAATGGCTGAATCTGTACGTGTACTTTTAACAGAGGAAGAAGTAGATAAGAGGATCAAGGAACTTGGAGAGAAGATAAGCCAGGACTACGCAGGCAAGTCAGTGCACCTGGTGTGCGTCTTAAAGGGCGGCGTATTCTTTATGTGTGAGCTGGCAAAGCGCATCACAGTGCCTGTAACAATGGATTTCATGTCTGCTTCCAGCTACGGCAGCTCCACCAAGTCCAGCGGAGTTGTCAAGATCGTCAAGGATCTTGATGAGCCCCTTAAGGACAAGGATGTTCTGGTGGTTGAGGATATCGTGGATTCAGGCAGGACTCTTTCATATCTTCTCAAGATGCTGGCTGACAGAGGTCCTTCCAGCATAAGGCTCTGCACGCTGCTTGATAAGCCCGAGCGCAGGGTTACAGACGTGAAGGTTGACTACACCGGCTTCCAGATCCCGGATGAGTTTGTTGTGGGCTATGGTCTTGACTACGACCAGAGATACCGCAATCTTCCTTATATCGGAGTAGTGGAGTTTAACTGATCGGGAAAAGTATTGTCAAAGGGGGACGACACTTAAGTGAACAGGTCCAGAAATTTTAATTCTATTTTTGTCTTTGTTATTGTTCTCCTGGTAGCAGTGGTGGTATTGGAGTATGGCAGAGGCCTTATGAACGGGGCCAGTACCACCTATTCCAGGAGTAATCTGGAGAGCGATGTAGCTGCCTCCAGAGTCAGATATGTGCTCATCATGCCAAACGCCGAGACCCCTACGGGCTCGGTGAAGGTCAGCTTCAATGACGGCACTGATGATGCGGTTTTCTATTCCACGGATGTCTCCTCGATAGAGACTTATCTTTCAGACAAGGGAGTCAATGTGGAAGTCAAGGATGTCCCTTCGGAGAATGTGCTGATAAACGGCATCATTCCCATAATCGTGGGGATCATCGTCATGGTCTTCGTATTTTCCATGTTTTCCAATGCGCAGAACGCAGGAAGCGGCAACAGCCGGATGATGAATTTTGGCAAGAGCCGTGCCAGGATGTCCACAGGAGAAGACAACAAGGTCACTCTTAATGATGTGGCAGGTCTTCAGGAAGAGAAGGAACAGCTTGCTGAGATCATAGAGTTCCTTAAGGCTCCCGAGAAATTCACCAGGGTTGGAGCCAGGATTCCCAAGGGCGTGCTGCTTGAGGGTGCCCCGGGAACAGGTAAGACCCTCCTTGCAAGGGCAGTGGCAGGAGAAGCGGGAGTGCCCTTCTTTAGCATTTCCGGTTCAGACTTTGTTGAGATGTTTGTGGGTGTGGGTGCGTCAAGAGTCCGTGACCTCTTTGCCGAGGCCAAAAAGAACTCTCCCTGCATCGTCTTCATAGATGAGATCGACGCCGTGGCCAGAAGGCGAGGAACCGGTATGGGCGGCGGACACGACGAGCGTGAGCAGACCCTTAACCAGATGCTGGTAGAAATGGATGGCTTTGGTGTCAACGAGGGCATAATTGTAATGGCTGCCACCAACAGAGTGGATATTCTTGATCCCGCTATCTTAAGGCCCGGACGTTTTGACAGGAAGATAACCGTCTCAAGGCCCGATGTGGGCGGAAGAGAGGAGATCCTCAAGGTCCATGCCAGGAATAAGCCGCTGGCTGAGGATGTTGATATCAAGCAGGTGGCCCAGACCACAGCAGGCTTTACCGGAGCAGATCTTGAGAACCTTCTCAATGAGTCTGCCATCAATGCTGCAGTGGATGACCGGCAGTTCATAAGACAGGACGACATCAATAAGGCCTTTGTCCAGGTGGGCATCGGCACAGAGAAGCACAGCAGGATCATCTCCGACAAGGAGAAAAAGATCACGGCCTACCACGAGACCGGACATGCGATTCTTTTCCATGTCCTTCCGGATGTGGGACCGGTCCATACCATATCCATAATTCCTACAGGTCTTGGGGCAGCAGGCTACACCATGCCTCTTCCCGAGAAGGATGAGATGTTCCTTACAAAGCGCAAGATGCTTGAGGATATCATGGTTTCCCTTGGGGGCAGGATAGCGGAGGAGATCGTCTTTGGCGATATCACCACAGGAGCTTCCAGCGATATCAGGAAGGCCACCCAGGAGGCCAGGAGTATGGTCACCAAGTACGGAATGAGTGACAGCATCGGCGTAGTTAACTACGACGAGAACGAGGAGGATGTCTTCATCGGATATGACATCTCCCACTCCAAGAAGCACTCAGAGCTGGTGGCAGGAGAGATCGACAAGGAGGTCAGAAACATTATCGATACCTGCTACAAGAAGGCCAGGGAGATAATCCTGCAGTATGAGGACGTGCTCCACGCCAGCGCAGAGCTTCTGATCGCCAAGGAAAAGATCGGAAGGGAAGAGTTTGAGGCCCTGTTTGATGGTAGGGCAATTCCCACAGAGTTTGAGATCGAGTTTTGATTTGTGCAATATTACCAAAAGTGACAGGCTGTTTTTGACAAATTTGTGAAGTATTAGTCTTTACGTGGGCTAGCGGGGTTGCTATTATAATATGCGTAACCCCCCAATACATTATATAGTTTTTTGCTATACCCCATAAGAAAGAAATACCTTCTCTAAAAGACAGCTGGTTTCAGCTGTCTTTTTGCATTTATAAGGAAAATATATGAACAAAGCTGCTTTTTTTCATGACATGACATTGGACTATCTGCGTCCATCGGAGCCGGATATCGGCAGGATCACAGACTTCAGGTTCAGATGTGCACAGGAAGATGTATCGGAGGTTGTTCTGGTGCACGGATCTGAGCGCAACAGGATGAAGAAGAGTGAGACAGCCAACGGCTTTGACTACTACGACATCTCGGTGAACATAGGCAAGGATCCCTTCATTTACCACTTTGAGATAAAGGGCAAGGATGAGAGCTTTTGCTATTACGACAAGAGAGGCGCTGTATCAAGCCTCAAGGACAGCATGAGCTTCATGGTGGTCCCCGGCTTTTCCACCCCTGCCTGGTCCAAGGGTGCAGTGATGTACCAGATATTTGTGGACAGGTTCTGCAACGGCAATCCCGCCAACGATGTTATGAGCGGTGAGTATTTCTACAACGGATATCCTGTCAGAAAAGTGGACAAGTGGGATGCCTATCCTGATGCTAAGAGGGATTTTTGTGATTTCTATGGCGGAGATCTTCAGGGAGTACTGGACAAGCTTGATTACCTGCAGGATCTGGGAATAGATGTCATCTACTTCAACCCTCTTTTTGTATCACCTTCCTCACATAAATATGACATTCAGGACTATGACCATATAGATCCCCACTTTGGCAAGATCGTGGAGGACGACGGGGACATCCTTCCCCAGTATGAAAAGGACAACAAGAAGGCCCAGCGCTACATAACCAGGGTTACTGATAAAAGGAACCTGGAGGCCAGCGACAAGCTCTTTGCACAGGTTGTATCAGAGGCCCACAAAAGGGGGATAAGGGTAATCCTGGACGGAGTGTTCAACCACTGCGGGTCCTTTAACAAGTGGATGGACAAAGAGCGCATATACGAGGACGCCGCAGGGTATGAAAAGGGCGCCTATGTTGCTGAGGACAGTCCCTACAGGAACTATTTTTCCTTTACAGGAAGTGACTGGCCCTACAACGAGAATTACGACGGCTGGTGGGGCTACAACACCCTTCCCAAGCTCAACTACGAGGGCTCCAAGGAGCTTGAGGACTATATCATAGGCATCGGCAAAAAGTGGGTATCAGAACCCTACAATGCTGACGGCTGGCGCCTTGATGTGGCTGCGGACCTTGGGCACACCCCGGAGTACAACCACAGCTTCTGGAAGAGGTTCAGACAGGAGGTCAAAAAGGCCAATCCCGAGGCGATCATCCTTGCTGAGCACTACGGCCCTGCCAGGGACTGGCTTATGGGCGATGAGTGGGATACGGTGATGAACTACGACGCCTTCATGGAGCCCCTGACCTGGTTTCTCACCGGAATGGAGAAGCACAGCGACGAATTCAAGCCCCTTCAGGTTGGAAACGGCCGCGAGTTTTTTGACACCATGCTCTATGCAGGCGGTGAGAACTTTACCATGCCATCTCTATACAGTGCCATGAACGAGCTGTCCAACCACGACCACTCCAGGTTCCTTACAAGGACCAACCAGAAGGTAGGCCGTACCGATACACTGATGCCCTCATCTGCCGATACCGGCATTAAGAAGTATCAGCTTAGGCAGGCAGTAATGGTGCAGATGACCTGGCCCGGCGCCCCAACCATCTATTACGGGGACGAGGCGGGACTGTGCGGCTTTACAGACCCGGACAACAGACGCTGCTACCCCTGGGGCAAGGAGGACAGGGAGCTTATCGATTTCCACAAGGAGATGATAAGGATCCACAAGAACTGCCCGGAGATCATCTCCGGTTCAGTCAGGGAGCTCTTTGCGGAGAACAACCTCATCGTCTACGGAAGGTTCAACCGCACCTCTGCAACCATTGTGGCCATCAACAACAACGAATTTGAGATAACAAGAGACATTGAGGTGTGGACCATGGGAATCCCTTCGGACGCCAGGTTCAAGCAGCTTATCTGCACCGACGCCAAGGGCTATGACACCTCCCTTACCACCAAGAATTCCCACGACGGAGTCCTCAGCCTTACGATGTCAAGGAATACAGGCTTTGTGCTGCGCTACGACAGCTACGATGCAGTAACCGATGAAGAGTTCTGGTCAGATAACATCATTTCCTTCTAGATGTTTTTTTGACACCTAAAAAAGACAAGTATATAATGTTACTATCCATCAAAACTACTATAAGCAAAGGGGAGAAACAAAATGTTAGTATCCGCAAAAGACATGCTTGTAAAAGCAAAAGAAGGCCACTATGCAGTTGGTCAGTTCAACATCAACAACCTTGAGTGGACCAAGTCAGTTCTTCTTACAGCAGAAGAGCTCAAGTCTCCTGTAATCCTTGGTGTTTCCGAGGGCGCAGGCAAGTACATGACAGGTTTTGGCACAGTTGCTGCTATGGTTAAGGCCATGGACGAGAGCCTTGGAATCACTGTTCCTGTAGCTCTTCACCTTGACCACGGCACATACGAAGGATGCTATAAGTGCATCAAGGCCGGATTCACATCCATCATGTTCGACGGTTCACACTACGATATCGAAGAGAACGTTGCCAAGACATCTGAGCTGGTTAACGTTGCTCATCAGCTTGGCCTTTCAATCGAGGCTGAGGTTGGTTCCATCGGCGGCGAGGAAGACGGCGTTGTAGGAATGGGCGAGTGTGCTGATCCCGATGAGTGCAAGAGAATCGCTGATCTTGGCGTAGATATGCTTGCAGCAGGTATCGGTAACATCCACGGCAAATATCCTGAGGGATGGCCCGGACTTCGTTTCGACGTTCTTGATGCTATCCAGCAGAAGACAGGAGTTATGCCTTTAGTTCTTCACGGCGGCACAGGAATTCCTGCAGACATGATCAAGAAGGCTATCAGCCTTGGAGTATCCAAGATCAACGTTAATACTGAGTGCCAGCTTTCATTTGCTGATGCTACACGTAAGTATGTTGAGGCAGGCAAGGACCTTGAAGGCAAGGGATTTGATCCTCGTAAGCTTCTTGCTCCCGGTGCTGAGGCTATCAAGGCTACTGTTAAGGAGAAGATGGAGCTCTTCGGATCAGTTGGCAAGGCTTGATAAGGCATATAGAGATTACTTTAGGGGCAGGGCATACAGCTCTGCCCCTTTACTTTTTACAGATGTATCAGAGGGATAAAAAATGCACAACGAACTTACAGAAAAAGACATCCGTGACATGGAGGCCGAGATAGAGCACAGGAAGATCGTGGTAAGGAAGGAGCTTCTGGAGGACGTCAAGGAAGCCAGGGCACAGGGAGATCTTTCAGAGAACTTTGAGTACTACGCAGCCAAGAAGGCCAAGAACCAAAACGAGAGCAGGATCAGATTCCTTGAGAGGATGATAAAGACAGCCAGAGTGGTTGAGGATCACACCGGAGAGGACCAGGTGGGGATGAACAAGACCGTTACCTTAAGGATGGAGGACGACGGATCTGTGGAGACCTACAAGATCGTCACCACCATGCGCAAGAACTCACTTAAGGGACGTATCAGTATCGAATCTCCCCTTGGCAAACAATTGCTTGGACATAGGGTAGGAGACCGTGTTACTATTAAAGTAAGCGACGATATAAGCTACGATGTAACGATAATAAAAATTGAAAATACCGGATTGGACGAAGAGGATACCATAAGGGATTTCTGATATTGTCCGATATCGGGATTGGAGGTATTGATGCACGTTTTTCAGCCTGTTGACCCTGCTGATGTGGATGAGGGATCCTTTAACTTCAGCGGGATCAAGTATCTGATCACAGCGGAGGATGGGAAAAAGATTAATACCACGGCAACTGCCAACGGCGGAGTGGGACGGATGTGTGACCGCAGGGTGGTATTTATTGTGCTTAGGGGTAAGCGCTATACCAGGGAGATTATTGATGCATCGGGGGAGTTTTCACTGAGCTTTCTGAACAACAAGGAGTTCAGGGGAGCCATCAAGTATCTGGAGATGGTGTCCGGCCGCGACGAGGACAAGATCGGCGGGGCAAGGCTGACCGTCAACTATGATGATGGAATACCTTTTATCGACGAGGCTGACAATGTCATAACAGCCAAGGTTCTCTACAGGCAGGAGCTTGACAGGGAGTGCTGCTTGGAGCAGGGCCTTATTGACCAGTTCTATAAAAATGATGACGACTACTACGTTATGTATGTTGGGGAAATACAGAAGATAATGATAAGATAATGATCTTGGGGCGATTCTTATGAGGGCCACATGAAGAGCAGAAGACTTAGATATATCTTACTTTGTGTTTTATTCCTGGTTCTGTTTTTAGCCGGTGCGATGGCGAAAGATTACTTTTCGCAAGCGGGCCGCTCTTTTGCTGCAAGCCAGGAACAGAATGACCATAAAAAAGATTTAGAGGACAGGTTATCCGTCATAAAGATAGCCACCTGGTACACGCCGGATGACCTGACCTATCTCAGGGCGTATCTTGCCCGTAAATTCCCGGATTATGAATTTGAATATGTTTATATAGACAAGAGCAACTATGAGCCCATAATGGACTCACAGCTGTCGGAACGGGGAGCTCCGGACATTCTCTTCATGGATCAGGAGATGATCCAGAAGCACGCCGCCACAGGCTATATAGAGAATCTGTCGGATATATGCGGCAGCTTTGATGAGAGAGCCTGGAAGGCCTTCAGCTATGGAGATGCCATGTACGCCATTCCGGACACCTCGCAGTTTGAGTGCATTTTTTATAACAAGGAACTGTTCAGGGAGAAGGGAGTTGAGGTTCCCTATTCCTTCTACAGCTTTCTTGGAAGCTGCGACCGCTTCAGGCTTGACCATGGGATAAAACCCCTGGCAGTGAGTCTTAAGAACCCCTATGCCCTGGCCGACAGTGCGTTGGCTGTTTTTGCAGCAGACTATTTCTCAGTGGACAGAGGAAGCGGCTTTGGAGCAAGGCTTAAGTACGGCAGGGCCAATTTTACCACGGAGATCACTCCCTTTATACCGGACTGGGAGATGCTGCTTGATCATGAGGTATTTACCAGGGAGATGTACACCATAGATGCCCTGACGGCTGTAGAGGAGTTTGCCAATGGTGAGGCGGCCATGATAGCAGGAGGACCTGAGACCTATAATGCCGTAATAAGGCTCAATCCCGAAATGAAGCTCGGAACATTGCCCACCTTTGGGACCAGAGGCAGGTACAAGGCTGTGATTGGCGGGTGCGACCTGGGATTTACCTTAAATGCCAAGTCCCCCAATTCAGAAAAGGCCAAGGAGGTACTGAAAAGCCTTACCACCTTCGGCGGACAGCACGCCCTTTGGAAGGACAGACCCGGCAGCCAGACCTATCTTAGGGACACCTATTTTGTCAACAGCGAAGTCTATGATGGTCTTACGGACTGCATGGAAAAAGAACTGATATTTGCACCCTGGATGGACTGGGGAAGAGAGCTCAACGGCCCCATCCATTACCAGCTTGGAGTGGAGCTTCAGAAGGTCCTGTTAAAAAAGCAGAGCACAGCGGAAGCCTTTGAAAGCCTGGATAAGGCAATTTACAGGATTCTCAGAGAGGGTTAGAGGTGAAACATGGGATTAAATAATACCGGTAAAGGCCAGAGCAGTATCAGAAGGGGACTTATAAGGACCTTTGCGCTCCTCATCGTTGTTCCCATCATCATCCTGGGCGTATATGAATATATAGTTGCCAGGAACAATCTCATAGAGCAGACCAGGATCTCCATGTTGGGAAATGTGGATGTCATTTCCTATGGAATTGAGAATAATGTCAAAAGAGAAAATGATGTTGCCAAGTTCTTCTCCTATGACGAGAACTTCAGAAAGAGCCTGCAGAGGGCACAGACGGACCCCTACACCTTAACAGAGGTCATGAACAACGAAGTGGAGCCGCTGGTGTGGTATTACCTCAGCAGCGACAACAATATAGAATCCATCAACTTTTTCTCGGAGCTTTTGAACAGAGAGCACATGGGTGACTTTCTTAAAAAACCCGGGACAGATCTGGAAAAAGAGTGGTATGAATACACAGGCACTGATTACGAGAGCTTCTGGGCAGTGGACGGCCAAGGTGGAACCTATCTTGTTCAGGCTCTGCTTGATTATGCCACATCATCAAAACGGGTGGGCATGATGGTGCTGAAGGTAAGATCGGAGACCTTTTTTGCCCCAATAAGACAGAGCAGCTACTTAAATAACGGCATAGTCATACTGGATCAGGAGGAAAACAGTGTAAGCCACAGAAGCATCGACGACAAGGCGCTGGATGATTTCATTATGGCAAACATCAGATCCACAAATGTCGATGGATTTTTGAATGGAGATAACTATTTCATCGCATCTTCAGACAGGCTGCTAAACGGATGGACCCTGTATTACTACGTGGCCAGAAGCGAGATCACCTCCGACGTGTTCAGGATCCTTTTTACGGTTATCATAATAGCACTGGTCCTTTTCCTTACATGTCTCTTACTGGCAAGAAGATTTGCTGACAACATGGTAAGGAGGATAGAGGACATCAACGCCATGGCCACCGAGATCAAGAACGGGTACTTTGACGTTGAGAACAAGGATGGCGCCACGGATGAGATAGGTCAGCTCTCTGCCTCCATCAAGGATATGGCGCAGACCCTCAATGAAATGGTGAAGGAAATCGACAGGATGAACAAAGAGCAGCTGATGATGAAGGAGAACGACATCCATTACAGGGAGTGGCTCTTTGACTTCGTTGTTGAAAAGAACAACGATATCCTGGCGGTTATTGGCGAGGATGGCTTTGAACCCAGCTTTATCACTGCCAATTCCGAGAATGTGCTGGGGATTCCGATAAACAGGCTGAAAGAGGACATAAGGAATCTGGACGAGGCCCAGAGGGACGGCGATGAAAGGAAACTCAGCGAAGTCATCACCACTGCCATTGAGACCGGTGAAGCACAGTTTCTTGAGGAAATAAGGCTAAAGAACGTAAAGACCAACGAGCATCTCTACTACAGAGGTACTGTGGTACTGACCATAGATGATGGAGGAAGGAGACTGGCTCTTGCCCTCTACGACAGGACACAGGAGATAAGGCGTAATCACCAGCTGCAGGAGGCCCTTAACTCCGCAGAGACAGCCAACAAGGCCAAGACCAGCTTTTTGGCCAACATGTCCCATGATTTCAGGACTCCTATGAACGCCATCACGGGCTTTAACCTGCTGATCGACAAGCACGCCCAGGAGCCTGAAAAGGTAAGGGAATACACACACAAGATCTCTCTTGCCAGCCAGAACCTGCTGGCCCTTCTCAATGATGTCCTTGACATGAGTAAGATCGAGAGCGGCAAGACAACCCTGGACATCAAGGAGATGGCCATCGGACTTCTGCTTGAGGAGATCAACTCGGTTATCAGCTTCCAGGCCAAGGCCAAGAATCAGGAATACATTGTCCGCATCGAGGACATGGAACATGACATGTTCATGGGAGACAAGCAGAGGATTAATGAGATCCTGGTGAACATCCTTGGAAATGCCGTGAAGTACACACCTGAGGGCGGAAAGATAATATTTACCATCAACGAGTCATCATCTTCATCCGAGGGCTTCCAGAACGTGCGGTTCTCCATAAAGGACAACGGAATCGGAATGAAGCCCGAGTACAAGGACAAGATCTTTGATGCCTTCTCAAGAGAGGACAAGGGAGCCACCAAGGGCATCCAGGGCACAGGTCTTGGAATGGCCATCACCAAGAGCCTTGTGGAGCTCATGGGCGGCACCATCAGGGTTGAGAGTGAGGAGGGCAAGGGCAGCGAGTTTATCGTCAACTTACGTCTGCAGGTAGCTGACTCCAACAATGTGGACTTCTGGATCGCCCACGGCATCAGAAAGGTGCTCTTTGTGAATGAAGACCACGAGGAGTGCGAGCAGGTGGCCAAGATGCTGGAGAATGACTCCGTGGAGGTAATGGAGGCACCTACAGGCTTTGGAGCCCTTAGGATGATAGATGTCTGCATGGAGCAGAAAGAACCCTTCGACGTCATCGTTGTGGATGAGACTGTTGGCAATATGACGGCGCCTGAGGTGATAAAGAGCATCAGGGCCAAGGACAAGAAGAACAACGCACTGATCGTCGCCATGGTGGATGACTATGACAAGTGGGAGGATGAGATAAGATCGGCAGGCGCCAACGAGCTGATGCCAAAGCCCTTCTTTTTATCCATCTTCAAGCAGCTCATTGAGGACATTGCAAAGAGAGCCAGCCAGGACCAGCAGCAGGAGGAAAAGAATCCTCTTGAGGGCATGAAGTTCCTGGCAGCAGAGGACAATGACATCAATGCGGACATCCTGATAGAGCTCATGGACATGGAGGGCGCAAAGGTCACCAGAGGCGTCAACGGACAGGAGGTAGTGGAGATGTTCAAGAACGCCCAGGAGGGCGACTACGACATGATCCTCATGGACATCCAGATGCCTGTCATGAACGGATACGAGGCGGCAGCAGCCATAAGGGCTCTTGGCACCGACTGGTCCCAGAGGATCCCCATTATAGCCATGACAGCCAACGCCTACGCAGACGATGTGCAGCAGGCCTTTGATGCGGGCATGAACGCCCATGTCACCAAGCCTATAGATATAAGGATCGTTGAAAAGACAATTCTTGAATTTAAATAAACTAATCATGGAGGAAAGACAATGAACAGCGTAAAAAAGATCACGGACAAAATATACTGGATAGGAGGAAGTGACAGGAGACTTCAGAGGTTTGAGAATATATTCCCGATCCCCGAGGGAGTTTCCTACAACAGCTATTTCATAGATGATGAGAAGACAGCTGTCTTTGATACAGCGGACGTAACAATAGCAGACCAGTATATTGAGAACCTCAAACAGGCCCTGGGCGGCAGGAGCCTTGACTACCTTGTGGTACTCCACATGGAGCCTGACCACTGTGCACAGATAGACAAGGTGACAGCTCTTTTCCCTGAGGTGACGGTGGTTGCCAGCAAGCAGGCATTTGTATTCATGGAGCAGTTCTTCCCTCAGGCTAAGGACTTCAAGAAGATCGAGGTAAAAGAGGGAGACACCCTCTCCACAGGCGAGCACACCTTCAGCTTCGTGGCAGCGCCCATGGTACACTGGCCTGAAGTTCTTTTTGCCTATGATGCCGTGGACAAGGCCCTCTTGTCAGCGGATGCCTTCGGAACCTTTGGTGCCCTTGACGGCGGCATCTTTGCAGATGAGTACGACTTTGAGAGGGATTTTCTTGACAGCGCAAGAAGGTACTACTCCAATATTGTGGGCAAGTACGGCGCTCAGGTGCAGGCAGTTCTGAAAAAGGCCCAGGGTCTGGACATTCAGATGATACTGCCCCTGCACGGCCCTGTATGGAGGAAGGATCTTGAGGTTCTACTGGGCAAATATCAGAAGTGGAGCACCTATGAATCGGAGCAGGATGGTGTTATAGTAGTATATGGTAGCCTTTACGGCCATACGGCCTCTGCAGCTGAGGCTGTGGCTTCGTCCTTGAGGGACAAGGGGGCTAAGGATGTGAGAGTCATAGACGTCTCCGGAACGGATGTGTCCTACATTATCAGTGAGATCTGGCGCGTAGGCAAGATCGTGCTCATGTGCCCCACTTACAACGGAGGACTTTATCCGCCTATGGAGAATCTGCTTTCGGACATGGCAGCTCTTTCGGTACAGAACAGGGTATTTGCCCTGGCTCAGAACGGAACCTGGGCGCCGGCTACAGGAAAGCTTATGTCAGACAGGCTCTCTAATCTTAAGAACGTCACCGTTCTTGAAAATATATTAACTTTTAAGAGTGCACTTCACGCCAAGGATGAAGAGGCACTGAATAACTTTACTGATGCCATTATAAATGCATAGTGAAGAATCTGGAGGTTTTGTTGTGAAAAAAATGAGTGTAATCAAGAGGATCCTGGCAGGGGCTCTGGTAGTTGCAACCATGGCCATGGCAGGAAAGACAGCAGGGGTAGTAACTGACAATCAGGGCGCTGTGGCAGAGGCTGCAGGCAGAGTTGTGAGCATCAATTCCTGTGTTATCTCAGGGGGTAACGTAGTAGTAGGTGTATCAGCATCATCCGTACCGGGTTCATCGGACGGACAGTACTATCTGTATTCGGATGAAGTATATCAGGACGGTTGTGTGGGAACAGTTGTGGCAACTGCACCGGTGGGAGCTACCGCAACCTTCACATTCCCCTTGAACTACTATGCTGCAGGTTCTAACCTCAGCAAGAAGTTCCTTGTGGCAGTAAAAAGCGGCGGATCCATGATCCAGGTCAGCGATGAGCACTACATCACCAATCCCGAGGCCATCGCCACTCAGACCAAGGGCAGGAACGACCACGGCATGAAGGGAATCCTTCCCAACAGCGTCGATGTGGCCACCTTCAAGGATCTTGGCATTGCCCAGATGGTCTACAACCTTTACATGGGTGACATCGTGGGACCTGCTCCCGATCCTGCACAGACCATAGCATTTAATTATAACGGAGTTGACTACCAGTTCAACGGAGCAGCTCTTGCACAGTATGACGGCTTTGTACGCTGGTGCCAGTCCAATAACTTCCAGCTTACAATGACCATTCTCAACAACAAGACGGCAGCAGGCGCAGACCTTATCCATCCTCTCTCAAGGGATTCACATGTCTGCCCGGGATATGCCATGAACACCAAGGAAGATGGCGGTACCCAGCACCTGAAGGCAGTTGCAGCCTTCCTTGCCCAGAGATATTCAGGCGCCTACGGCGTTGTAGACAACTGGGTAATCGGCAACGAGGTCAACGCAAGGACTGAGTGGTACTACATGAACTCCGCCAACCTTGAGCTCAATGTCAGCGAGTATGTTAAGGCCTTCCGTATCTTCTACAACGAGATAAAGGCAGTCAATGCCAACGCCAGGGTCTACACCTCCTTTGACCAGGAGTGGATGAGGAAATCCAACCCCGGATGCTTCCTCTCCAAGGAGTACCTGGACAGATTTGTTTACTACATCAACAGAGAGGGCAACATCGACTGGTCACTTTCAGTGCACCCCTACAATGCGCCCCTCTTTGATCCTTACGCATGGAAGCAGCAGTCACAGTATGTCAACACCAGCCTGTCAACCCCTTACATCACCATGGAGAACATCTACATCCTGACAGACTACATGTGCCAGCCTGCCTACCTCAGTCCCAGCGGAGCAGTGAGACAGATCTCCCTTTCCGAGATCGGCTACACCTCCAGCTTTGGCGAGGATGCTCAGGCAGCTTCCATCACCTATGCCTACACCATGGCAGAGAACAACCCTTATATCACCAGCTTCATCCTCTTCAGGGAGACAGACGATGCCCATGAGATGGAGAGCCATATTGCCCAGGGACTTAAGAACCTGGACGGCTCCAAGAAGATGGCCTACGACTTCTACAAGGCCCTGGGAACCGCAAATGCCGCAGCCTACAAGGACAAGGCATCCCAGATCATCGGCCAGAACGTAGATGCGATGGTTACAAACAGGACCTTCCTCTCCAGAGGCGGATGGTTTTTGAATGACTGATATTAAGGAGTTACGCTAAGGAGTATGGAAAGAGATAAAGAGCTGGAAGAGCTTCAAAAGATAACAAATATGCAAAATGATCTGCTGGGCAGTCTGTACGGGGATTTCTTTTCTTCCCCACAGGCCGCCGGCAGCGGGATCCCCAAGTCGGGATCAAGGATAAAGGCATCGGATACGCCCATAAGTGCAGATGCCATGAAGGATGCCAACGCAGCCTTAGAGGAAGCAAGGGCGCTGTTTGCCAAAGATGCAGGGATAAAATATCCTGCAGGAGGACCGGTTCAGACGGCTACAGGTGGCGGCGAACAGCCTGCCCCTGAGGAGGAAGCTCCTAAGGAGCCTGAAGAAGACCCCATGGAGAGCCTTGATAAGCTCATAGGTCTTTCCACCATCAAAGCAGATGTAAAAGAGCTGACGGCCTTTGTCAAGGTCCAGAAGGCCAGACAGGAGCAGGGACTTAAGTCTGTTCCCGTATCACTTCATCTGGTATTTACGGGCAATCCCGGAACCGGCAAGACCACCGTGGCCAGGATCATCGCCAGGATATACAAGCAGATAGGAGTCCTGTCCAAGGGACAGCTCATTGAGGTTGACCGCTCAGGCCTGGTGGCAGGGTATGTTGGCCAGACAGCCATCAAGACTCAGGAGCAGATCGCCAAGGCCAAGGGCGGAGTTCTCTTTATAGATGAAGCCTATGCCCTTGCCCAGAAGGATGATGCCTTCGGCCAGGAGGCCATAGATACCATCCTCAAGGCCATGGAGGACAACAGGGATGACTTTGTTGTGATCGTGGCAGGCTACACGGAGCCCATGAAGAAGTTCATCGACAGCAACCCCGGTCTTAAGTCCAGGTTCAACAAGTACATTGAGTTCCCGGACTATAGCATTGATGAGCTGGAACAGATCTTTGACATGAACTGCAAAAAGTACGACTACAAGGTTGAAGAGGATGTTCAGCATCAGATAAGGGCCCTCATCACTGCCCGCAAGCTTGAGAATGTGGACAACTTCGCCAACGCCAGGGAGGTGCGCAATCTCTTTGAGGAGATCATCACCAACCAGGCCAGGAGGATCGCCTCTGTGGAGAATCCCACCAGCGAGGATATGATGACCATCAAGCTTGAGGACCTGAAGGACGACGTGGAGGAAGTCAAGCCCGAATAACAGATTGATTACAACCCCGGAGGATCATAAGACCCGCCGGGTTTTTTGTATGGAGTACAAAAAGTATGGTATGATATTTAGAGAAATAAATATCTGAATTACAGATGCAGTCGGCAACAAAGGTTTTGTGCATAGTCGCGGAAGGGGATGTACATGGATACTTTTGCAGGAAGACAGATCACGGACAGGATACACTTCAGGAAAAAGAAATTTCCCGGAAGGAAGAGCGTTAAGAGAATTGCTGCCCTGACAACACTTCTTATGGTGCTGGCTGCTTTTTTGGTGCCTGCCTTTGCACTTCCCGCCCTGGCTGAGGATGGGGGCTTTACCATGGAGGTTCCCTTTAAACTGCAGTACGGAAGGGAGGATATCTGGACCAATGGTACCGGCAACTCCAGGCACTATCTGACCATGTGGGAGCACGGCCCTAACATGTTCTTTCAAAATGATCTTATAAACGCCGGTAGCATGCAGGTGACCCATGACAGCGCGGGATACCACCTGAGCGTTGATCCCGTAAAGATTGAGGAAAAGACCGGCGATTCAGAGCTCTATCACTTGAACACACTGGACCTTGGCTACATGAGCTTTACAGCCAGGGATCCAAAGCTGATAACCATAGAGGACGGGTACAACGCCAATTTCTATGCCTATAACTTTGTCCTTGATGCTCCGGTGAGGTTCTATCAGAAGCTGGAGATATATTACTCCGAGGACAGATATCAGGGGACCCATGAATACCAGCTGAACATAGAGCACTGTACCCTGACAGTGATGGTAGGGGTGCGTAAGGACGAGGTCGTGCCCGAGACCGGCCAGTATCAGTTTGAATTCCAGGGAACACAGCAGTACATAGATACGGATCTCAACAAGAACGAGACCACCACCATTGGTGACGACTATGAGGAAGAGCCCTCATATTACATTTTTTACTGGGAGGGCAGTGAAAGGCCCCTTACTCTGAGCGGGATCGGTGCTCCGGCTGCCGTTGATGAAAGCACCCAGGAGGAAGTGACGCAGAACGCCTCAGAGACCGCCGGGGAGACAGGTACGGACTTCAGCACTGACATCGTGGAGGGCGACGAAGAAAAGGAGGAGCCTCAGAAAGATGATGATGAGGGCAGTATATCTCTTCCGGGAGCCGTAGCGGTGGGAGTGGGCGCTACCGCTGCAGGAGCGGCAGGCGCAGCTGCAGCAGCTTCATCCTTAAGCGGAGGAGCCGAGACTGCAGAGGAAGATAAAAAGCGCTACAGGATGTACGTGGGAAAGAACTTCGGAGATGCCATAAGAAAGGGCGCCAGTCCTGTGGCCGTCACTGCAAGGATAGCAGAGATTGGAAAAGGCGGAGAAAAGAGCAGGGACGATCTGACGAGGAACATCTCTGTCTCCGGTACCGGAGTTAGCATAGTGTCCGCAGCTCTCAAGGGCTCGGTACTTGAGGCTCTTGTCAGCGCAGATGAAGCCTCCCAGGCCAAAGAGGGAACCGTGACCTTCTCCTATGCGGGACTTGGCGGAAACTTCAAAAACAACATCGTGTTCAGACTGGTGGGCAAGCCCTACCTGAGATTCCCCGAGGTTACTGCAGGGGGCGATAAGTGGACCCTGAATGCAGACATCTGGGTTGATATGATAGCGGGCGATGAAAAGACCTATCCCGTCCTCATATATTTTGAGGACGCCATTGGTGACCCTACAGTCCTTAAGTTTGGCGACAGCGATGACCTGAAGGTGTCATCAAGGCCGGCAGACAGGCTCCACACCTTCTACGCCGACATAGCAAACAGAACCCTTAAGATCGAGGGGGACGGCTCTGCCTTTGCAGAAATTGAGGAGAGGTACGTCTCTGTCCATGCGGAGTTTGAGAACGGCGATCAGGTGGACGGGATCATCAACATAAGGCTCTATCCGGAGGGACTGGTGGTAAGGCCTGACCCTGAAAGGGTTGAAGACTCACAGATGCTCCTTAATGCCTATGAGGATGACATCTTCTACGGAGATGATGTGGCGCCTACACCACGGTTTCTGCCTACAAGGTTCAGGGTGATGGTAGCTCTTTCTACAAAAGACGGAGCAAGGATAATAGATGGCGACAAGGCCGGGATCAAGATGGGAAAGCTCATAGGAGAAGAGGGCGCAGCAGCGGGCCTTGCCGAGAAGTTCGACTATGAGCTGTCAAACGTGGGATCTGAGTATACCATGGTCTCAAAGAGGGCCATTGTGGAGGCGGACGTGCCATTTCTCATGAAGCTTCCTGTGTCCTGTGAAGTTGAGGGAGAGCTCTTTGAGGCAGAAGTGCCAGTGAGGGTTCTGGGACTTAAGCCCGCGCCTCTCCAGGACTGGCAGATGGAGCTTAAGAAGGTCATCTACGCCATCAAGAGGTTTGTGGATGACGGAGAGAAAAGAACCTACTGGGTCATGATCCTTAAGCGTCACATGGACAGCGGCAATTACTCCGCCTACACCCTCAGGATGATGTGGTGGGGTATCTACTACGAGTACTATGATTTTGAAGTTTCGGTGGGAGCAGGTTACCTGTTTAAGGCCGAAGTGGTGGACTGGATGCTCTCCGGAGCAGAGCTCACCAAATGGGTCTGCGGCGTGGCCTTTTCCTACTGCGCAGACGCCTATACGGGCAACCCGATTGCAGGTGCCTTTGTCCAGATGGCCTATGAATTTGCCATGGACAGTATAGAGGAGCTGACAGATGCCTTCATAAACGGCAGGAGCTTTGACTATGAAAGGCTCAACAGCTTCAAGCATATAGCAGATGCCGGAAACAATATCGCAGGCTCCATGATGACTGACTCCCTGGTGATCGGAAAGCCGGGAGTTAAGATGCAGAACGCCAAGTTCATCGGAATGTACTTTGGCTTTCTGGTGATAAAGAATTTCCTTGATAAGATGAATAAATCCGGAGAGATTGACCTTCCGGGAGCTATATTTGCTGCCCTGAAGGACATGACCACCACCATGTTCAAGGTTATAGCGGGACACCTCTTTGGTGCCTGGATCAAGAACCGCGAGTTCCAGAAGCAGGCCACCAACAGACTGGCCAAGTATATCGCAAGAGGCTACACGACCTTTAAGGGCGACAAGCTGGTC
>JAEEGL012052202.1_pt1 | contig 60790 bp, 64 predicted proteins | sample 9134231 | NCBI WGS metagenome assembly JAEEGL01 (sample SAMN16246548, study PRJNA631951) | gut metagenome | biome: gut microbiome; feature: rumen; material: fiber-attached | host: Bos | place: Iran: Karaj | collected 2018-10
AGCTTCAACGTAGGTGATACTGTAAGAGTACACGCAAAGATCAAAGAAGGAAACCGTGAAAGAATTCAGGTTTTCGAAGGAACTGTTCTTAAGAAACAGGGTGGAAGCAACAGAGCTACATTCACTGTAAGAAAGAACTCAAACGGTGTTGGAGTTGAGAAGACTTGGCCATTACATTCACCAACAATCGAGAAGATTGAAGTTGTTAGACTTGGTAAAGTTAGAAGAGCTAAACTTAACTACTTAAGACAGAGAACAGGTAAGGCTGCTAAGGTTAAAGAATTAGTTAAATAATTAGTTAAATAATTTATTTACAAAAAGGAGCAAACCATTTAGTGATTTGCTCCTTTTTCTTATAAACGACGAGAAATATTTTGGCGACGAGCCAAGTGAAAATCTGTGCTATAATAGAAAATGTGAGTGAGTTTTTGATGAATTACAAATAAAAAAGATAGAGATGTTGAAAGAATTGGCAGTAATGATGAGTCAATTAAACTATATGATATAAAACTAAATAAGTAGGTGGATGTAAATGAATGATAAAGAAAAGTTAACACAATCAAATATTAACTGGTATCCCGGTCATATGACTAAGGCTATAAGACAGATGAAAGAAGACATAAAGCTCATTGACCTGGTGGTTGAAATATTAGATGCAAGACTTCCACTCAGCAGTAGAAATCCGGACATTGATGAACTTGGAAAGAATAAAGCAAGATTGATTCTTCTTAATAAATCAGATCTTGCTGATGAGAGATGGAATGATAAGTGGGCTGAGTATTTCAGAGAGAAAGGCTACACAGTCGTTAAAGTCAATTCAAAAAATAAGACAGGAATCAAGGAAATCAATAATGCTGTTAATGAAGCGTGTAAAGAAAAGATTGAGCGAGACAGAAAGCGAGGCATCAAGAACAGACCTGTAAGAGCCATGGTGGTTGGTATTCCAAATGTTGGTAAGTCTACATTCATCAATGCTTATGCCGGAAAGGCTTGTACAAAAACAGGTAACAAGCCGGGTGTCACAAAAGGAAAACAGTGGATTAAACTTAACAAAGGTCTTGAACTTCTTGATACTCCGGGAATTCTCTGGCCAAAGTTTGAGGACCAGTCAATTGGATTTAAACTGGCGGTGTCAGGTTCGATTAACGACAATATTCTTAATACCACTGATATGGTTTATGATTTTATAAAGATGTTAAAGGAAATGTATCCGAATGCTATTACATCCAGATACGGCATTGAGGATTCAGATGATGCACTTGAGATTCTTAATCGTGTAGCTGAAGTTAGAGGGTGCAAACTTAAAGGCGACAGACCTGACATTGATAAGGCGGCGCTGATTATTCTTGATGATTACAGAAGCGGAAAGCTTGGAAGAATTACATTGGATACTTTCTAAAAGAGGAGATTACAAATGGCGGAAAAGATTTCAGATATTAAGAATGCGATTAATAACTGCGATATCAAAGAGTTAGAACAACTGCTTCTTACATACAAAGATGATGAAAGAAGTGGTGTGGTTAAGCTTGTTGAGTCAGGTTACAAGAAAATTGAAAAATACAATCTTGAACTTCAGAGAATTGAGCTTATGAAGCAGTTTGAAAAGAAGTATTCTGACTACAATTTCATCTGTGGGATAGATGAGGTTGGACGAGGACCGTTGGCAGGACCTGTTATGGCAGGTGCAGTTATTCTTCCAAAGGACTGTGATATTTTATATCTGAATGATTCAAAGCAGCTCTCTGCAAAGAAAAGAGAAGAATTGTATGCCAAGATAATGGAAAAGGCGGTGAGTGCCAAAACTGCCATTGTAAGTCCGGCAGAGATTGATGAACTGAATATTTTACAGGCGACATACAAGGCTATGAGAGAAGCTATTTCAAAACTTGAGCCACAGCCTGATTTGTTGTTGAATGATGCGGTGAATATTCCTGAAGTAGATATCAAGCAGGTGGCTATTATCAAGGGAGATGCAAAGAGTATTTCCATTGCGGCAGCAAGTATTATCTCGAAGGTTGAAAGAGATGCCATGATGGTGGAATATGATAAACTTTATCCTGAGTATGATTTTGCCTCAAATAAGGGGTATGGTTCGGCAAAACATATTGAGGCGTTAAAGAAGATTGGACCTTGTCCGATACATAGAAAATCCTTTATCAAAGGGATTCTTGGAGAAGAGTAAAAATAATTTGAGGGATAAAATCTGAATAGGTGAATAATTGTGAGTTATAATCAGAAACAATATGAAAAAAATGTGGATTATAATCAGAAACAATATGAATAAAAGAATTGTGGGGGAGAATTAGAAACTATATGAACAAAAGACTGGTTGGCGATGATTTTGAAAATGTCGCAGTTTCTTATATGAAGAAGAATGGTTATGACATTTTAGAACAGAATTTCAGGTGCAGAATCGGGGAGATAGATATCATTGCAAAGAATGAAGGATATTTGGTTTTTACTGAAGTAAAATACCGAAATGACAGCAGATACGGCGAACCTGAATATGCAGTTGGAATTAGAAAGCAACAAAAAATATACAGTGTTGCTCAAGTTTACCTTAAGAAGAATAAAATGTCCTTTGATACACCAATAAGATTTGATGTGGTGAGTATTTTGGGGGATAGGATTAATATTATTAAAAATGCATTTGGAGCTATGTGATGAACATTATTTTTAATTATTCAAATAATAACAATGCAACTGAATTAAAATACGGTACCAATGGAGTTCCGTATATTTCATACAAAAAGCTTGAAGAGACAGGTTTGGTTGTACAGGGATTCTCCACAAAGCTTGGTGGAGTCAGCAAGGACCATCTTGCAGAACTCAATCTTGGATACAGCAGAGGGGATGATCCTTTAAATGTAACTAAGAATCACGAGATTATCGGTGAGGCAATAGGCTTTGATTACAAAGATATAGTTACTACCAATCAGACTCACACAACCAATGTCAGAGTAGTGACTGAAGCCGATAGAGGAAAAGGTATAACCTGCGACAGAGATTACAGTGATATTGACGGACTGGTAACCAATGTTAAGGGCTTGGTTCTTGCAACATATTTTGCCGATTGTGTTCCATTGTATTTTCTGGATACAAAGAATAAGGCTATCGGTCTTACTCATTCAGGATGGAGAGGAACAGTTGGAAAAATCGGTAAGGTCACAGTTGAGCTGATGACAAAGGAATACGGAACTAATCCTTTAGATGTTATTGCCTGTGTGGGACCATCAATTTGCCGGAACTGTTATGAAGTAAGCGAAGATGTGGCCGATGAGTTTAAAAAAGCGTTTGCAGGTCATGAGGACGAAATACTTATAGATAAGGGGAACGGAAAGTTCCTTCTTGATTTGTGGGAGGCAAACAGACTTGTTTTCCTCGAGGCAGGAATTAAGGAAGATAATATTGCCATTACGGATATCTGTACCTGCTGCAACAAAGATTATCTTTTCTCTCACAGAGGTCATAATGGAATGAGAGGAAATCTTGCGGCATTTATGATGCTAAAGTAAGCGTAACTATTCAGCCTTTCAGCAATGCCAGCTCGAATCCGCAGATACAATAAATTGAAGCAGACAATGTCGAATAAAATTTGAAAAAAGAAAGAGAGGATGATATGAAGAAGGATAATAAACACGTTATCAAATCGGTGAAGCCGGGTTCTATTGCAGAAGAACTTGAGATTGAAGCCGGTGATATTCTGATAAGTGTAAATGACCAAAAGATAAATGATATATTTGACTATCAGCTTCTCTGTGAAGATGAATATGTTGAACTTCTAGTCAGAAAGCCCAATGGTGAAGAGTGGGTTTTGGAAGTTGAAAAAGATGAGGATGAAGATTTAGGACTTGAATTTGAGAGTGGCTTGATGGATGAGTATCATTCGTGCAGAAATAAATGTATTTTCTGCTTTATTGACCAGATGCCAAAAGGAATGAGAGATACTCTCTATTTTAAAGATGATGATTCAAGACTTTCCTTTCTTCAGGGAAATTATATTACACTGACTAATATGTCTGATGAGGACATAGATAGAATTATAAGATTTAACCTTGCACCTATTAATATATCGGTTCAGACTACAAACAAAGAACTCAGATGCAAGATGCTTCACAATAGGTTTGCGGGAGATGTTTTGAGATATCTTGACAGACTTGGAGAGGCGCAGATTGAAATGAATGGGCAGATTGTTCTCTGTAAGGGAGTAAACGATGGAGAAGAGCTTAGAAGGTCCATTGAGGATTTATCTAAATATGCCCCGTATATGAGAAGTGTTTCAGTGGTTCCTGCAGGTATCACAAAATACAGAGAGGGACTCTATCCTCTTGAATTGTTTACGAAGGAAGAGGCCGGAGAAGTGATTGATATGATTGAGTCGTATCAGAAGAAAGTGTATGATAAACACGGTATTCATTTCATTCACGCCAGTGATGAATTCTACATTCTTGCAGGAAGAGAATTTCCGGAAGAAGAGAGATATGACGGCTATCTTCAGATAGAAAACGGTGTGGGAATGATGAGATCATTTATCAATGAGGCAAATGAGCGTCTTGATGAACTTGAGGGTGACGACAGAGTGCGGGAAATCTCTTTCTTTTCAGGTAAACTGGCATATCCTACAATGAAAAAGGTGAGTGAAAAAGTGATGGAAAAATATCCTAATATAAAAGTACATTCCTATGAGCTTACAAACTATTTCTTTGGGGAGACAATAACAGTGACGGGACTTCTTACCGGACATGATATTATTGACCAGTTAAAAGACAAAGAATTAGGAGAGGTTCTTCTGATTCCTGAAAACACTCTTCGAAGCGGAGAGACCGTATTCCTTGACGATGTGACCTTGGCGGAACTTGAAAATGATTTACAAATAAATACTATTATTGTAAAATCGAGAGGGAATAACCTTGTTGATATGCTTGTTGGCATTGAGACAAAGGGTGGTGATAAAGACATGCAACCTTACGAATTAGAGGACATGAATCATCACCATGAATGTTAGATATGTGAAATACACTTATTACAGATTATTATTAATTTATACAGATTAATAAAAGTAATAAAAGAATATAAATAAGATTAAGATAAGGATGGTTATAATATGAGTAAACCGATAGTTGCAATTGTGGGAAGGCCAAATGTAGGTAAGTCCACATTGTTTAACGCACTCGCCGGAGAAAAGATTTCTATTGTAAAAGATACTCCGGGAGTGACAAGAGACAGAATATATGCTGATGTCGAATGGCTCGACACAAAGTTTACAATGATTGATACAGGTGGTATTGAACCTGAGAGTAATGATATTATTCTTGCGCAGATGAGAGAACAGGCAGAGATTGCAATTGATACTGCCGATGTTATCATCTTTCTTACGGATGTGAGACAAGGACTTGTTGACTCTGACTCAAAAGTTGCAGATATGCTTAGAAGAAGTCACAAACCTGTGGTTTTAGCAGTTAATAAGGTAGATAATTTTGATAAGTATATGCCTGATGTATATGAGTTTTATAATCTTGGAATAGGCGATCCTTATCCTGTTTCAGCTGCATCAAGACTGGGCATTGGAGATTTGCTTGATCAGGTTACATCGTATTTTGGAGATCTTGATTTGGATGATGAGGATGATGAAAGACCTCGTATTGCCATTGTTGGTAAGCCAAATGTTGGAAAGTCTTCTATTATCAACAAACTCCTTGGTGAAAACAGAGTGATTGTTTCTAATATTGCGGGAACAACAAGGGATGCCATTGACACAGAGATTACATGGAATGGCAAGGAATATATATTTATTGATACGGCAGGGCTTAGAAGAAAGTCGCGTATCAAGGAAGAGATTGAAAGATACAGTATCATAAGAACTGTAACAGCAGTTGAGCGAGCTACAGTTGTAATTATTGTAATAGATGCCACTGAGGGTGTTACAGAGCAGGATGCAAAGATTGCAGGTATTGCTCATGAGAATGGTAAAGGTGTTATCATAGCTGTAAACAAATGGGATGCCGTAGAAAAGGATGATAAGACTATCTACAAGCATACAAATAAGATCAGAGAAGTACTTGCATATATGCCTTACGCAGAACTCATTTTCATTTCTGCAAAGAGTGGTCAGAGACTTCCAAAATTGTTTGATTTGATTGATGTGGTTATTGAAAATAACTCTATGAGAGTTGCAACAGGTGTCCTCAATGAAATCATGGCAGAGGCTGTTGCACTTCAGCAGCCACCTTCTGATAAAGGAAAGAGACTCAAACTTTACTATATTACACAGGTTGCCGTTAAGCCACCTACATTTGTAATATTTGTGAATGATAAAGAACTAATGCATTTTTCGTACACAAGATATATTGAAAACAAAATACGAGATTGTTTTGGATTTAGAGGAACTCCTCTTAAGTTCATAATACGTGAGAGAAAGGACAGCGAGTAAAATGTTTGTTTTACATAGACTTATCAGTCTTGTTATCGGTTATTGTTTTGGTCTTATCCAGACTGCTTATATTATTGGAAGATTGCACCATGTTGATATAAGACAATATGGTTCCGGCAATTCCGGAACAACTAATGCACTCAGAACACTGGGAAAGACGGCGGGTCTTATTACATTTTTGGTTGATGGATTCAAAGCTGTTTTTGCAGTTCTTGCAGTTCGTCTGATTTTTAAGGATAGTGCAGATATTTATGCATTAGCTTTGTACGCGGGATTTGGAACTGTAATAGGTCACAATTTTCCGTTCTATATGAATTTTAAAGGTGGAAAAGGTATCGCGGCTTCAGCAGGCGTGATTATGGCCATGTTTGATTGGAAATTACTGGTTATCAGTATGATTATATTTGTTACAGTGGTCGCTTTAACCAGATATGTATCACTTGGTTCTCTTTGTGTAATGACAGGCTTTCTGATAATGTCGGTTGTGTTTGGGGAACTTAATATAATGAGTCAGGCTTCTAAGTTTAATTATAATAACAGATTTGAAGCTTACGCGGTTGTTCTTGCAATGACTGTTTTGGCATTTGTGAGACACAAAGAAAATATTAAGAGACTGTTGAGTGGAACTGAGCGAAAACTCGGCGAGAAGAAGGAGGAAATAAATGAGTAAAATAGCAGTTTTAGGTGGTGGCGGATGGGCCATTGCACTTGCGGTTTTATTGGATGATAATAAACATGATGTAACTATTTGGTCAGCCCTTGATAAAGAAGTTCAGGCTTTAACAACTGAGAGGGAGAATAAGAACAGTTTGCCTGGAATCATCATTCCTGAGACAATTAAGATTACAGGTGATATTGACAGCGCAGTAAAAGACGCTGACATGATTGTTATGGCAGTTGCTTCATCATTTGTGAGAAAGACATCTGCCCTTTTAAAAGGCAAGATAAAAGACAATCAGATTATTGTTAATGTTGCAAAGGGGATTGAAGATGGAACTCTTTACACAATGACAGATATTATTGAAGAAGAGTTACCGGGCTGCAATGCCTGTGTTCTTTCAGGACCAAGTCATGCGGAGGAAGTTGGAAGAAAGATTCCTACAACTGTTGTTATTGGAGCAAAGGATTTGGAAACTGCAAAATATATTCAGGAGACAGTTTCAAACAATTATTTCAGAGCATATGTAAGTCCTGATATTATTGGAATTGAACTTGGCGGATCTCTTAAGAATGTAATCGCTCTTGCTGCAGGTGCTGCAGACGGACTTGGATTTGGAGATAACACAAAGGCTGCTCTTATTACAAGAGGAATAAAGGAAATATCTGCTCTTGGTATTGCCATGGGCGGTCATGCCAGAACATTCAGCGGACTTTCAGGAATCGGAGATCTTATTGTTACCTGCGCAAGTATGCATTCAAGAAACAGACGCGCCGGTATTTTAATCGGACAGGGCAAATCATTGGAAGAAGCCGTTGCGGAAGTTCATATGGTAGTAGAGGGAGCTGTTTCGGCAAAGGCTGCACTTGCACTTGCAAAAAAATATAATGTTGAGCTTCCTATTATTGAGCAGGTAAATGAAGTGCTGTTTGAAGGAAAACCTGCAAAAGATGCAGTTATGGAACTTATGAACAGACAATATACAAGCGAGCATGTTGACATGCTTTGGAAATAAGTATGGATAATATAAATTTAGAGTATAATAAATTTAAAAAACAGATTCAAAAGTTTGAAATCTCCCCAAAAGATTTCAAACAGTTGATAATGGAGTATGAATGTGCAATCTTAGAGGTAAAGACAAAACTTGATGTTCTCAATAATGAGTTTATGTCAAATGAATTACGTAACCCGATAGAAACAATAAAGGCACGTATCAAGTCTCCTGACAGTTTATATGAGAAATTAGAGAGAAAAGGATTTGAAAAATCTATTGATTCTATCAGAAATAATATCTATGATGTTGCCGGAGTAAGAGTTATTTGCCCGTTTATTGATGATATTTATAAAGTGGCTGATATGCTCTCAACGCAAGATGATATTAACATTATTTCGAGAAAGGATTATATAAAGAATCCAAAAAAGAACGGATACCGAAGTCTTCACTTGGTTGTGGAAATCCCGATTTTTTTGTCAAAGGAAAAGAAACCGGTTTTGGTTGAAGTTCAGATAAGAACAATTGCTATGAATTTCTGGGCAAGTCTCGAGCATCAGATTCACTATAAGAAGTTTTCTAATTCAAATGTTGATTCGGTCAAGAAACTTGCTGAGTGTGCTGATACTATATACGAGACAGATTTGAAGATGCTCAATATCAGAAGAGATCTGATTGATAACGAGGAAGAAGAGTAAGATTTATGGCAGAGAGTAATTCAGTTGTAAAAAAGGCTAAAAATGAAAGTAAACGTGGCTTAGGGCGAATAATTTTCAGTAGATTGTTCGTCCTTGGTCTTATGGTTTTGATTCAGCTTTTTGCAATGCTTGTTTTCTCTGCTAATCTTGGTGAAATAAAGGCGCTTAAATATCTCATTGACGTACTGAAAATATGTATTGTAATCTACATTGTTAACGAACAGAAAACAGATCCGACAATGAAACTTATATGGAGCATAGTTGTGCTTGTTTTTCCGGTTTTTGGGTCTTTGTTATATCTCTATGTAAAGTTCCAGTTCGGTTCGATTCTTATAAGACGAAAAATATCCCAAATTAATAAGAAAACTTCACATTATCTGAAGTTTAATAAGAAAGAGATTGAAGAATTGCAAAAAGGACATCCTATGTCTGCGGGGTTAGGTAATTATATCTACAATATTTCCGGATATCCTTTTTATGAAAATGTTGATGTCACTTATTTTTCTTCAGGCAAGAGAAAATTTGAAGCTCTTTTGAAAGAATTAAGGAAGGCAGAAAAATATATTTTCCTTGAGTATTTTATTATTGAAGAAGGAAAAATGTGGGATAGTGTTTTTGAAATTCTCTGTCAGAAGCAACAAGAAGGTGTTGAAGTAAGAATTTTATATGATGGCATGTGCTCGATAGTACAGCTCCCTATGGGATATTACAAGAAAGTCAGAGAAAAAGGAATAAAATGTAAGTTGTTTTCTCCTATGAGACCTTTTCTGTCAACGTACCAGAACAACAGAGATCATAGAAAGATTGCAGTTATTGACGGAAAGATTGCATTTACCGGTGGCGTGAATCTGGCTGATGAATATATCAATTACAAAGAGCGCTTTGGATACTGGAAAGATTCTGCAGTTATGATGAAAGGTGAAGTTGCAAAATCTTTCACTTTGATGTTCCTAAGAATGTGGAATATTGATGAAAAGGAATTGGAAGATTTTAAGCCATATCTTGATGTTGATTTTTCATCTGAAGTAAAAATTGTAGATGATACAACTGAAAAAGATAATAGATACAATAGACATCAGAAAGATAATAAATACAATAAATATCGTAAAGAGAATAACGAGAATAACGATAATAAGGATAATAAGGATAATAAGTATAATAAGGGATATGTTCTTGGATATTCCGATGAACCATTTGATCAGGAAAATATAAGTGAGTTGGTATATCTCCATCTTTTAAATACGGCTAAGAAATATGTTCACATAATAACACCGTATCTTATTCTTGATAATGTTTTTATGTCAGCGTTGACATTCGCGGCCAAGAGAGGTATTGAAGTAATTATTGTGATGCCGGGAATTCCTGACAAATCATATGCATACTGCGTTGCAAGAACATATTATGAAGAACTTATTGAAGCAGGTGTAAAGATTTACGAATTCACTCCGGGATTTACACATTCAAAACTTTTTATTGTTGATGGAAATAAGGGGACAGTTGGAACAGCTAATCTTGATTACAGAAGCTTTTTCCTGCATTTTGAATGTGGAGCCCTCGTATTAGAAAGTCCTGAAATATCGAATATGGAAGCTGATTTTGAAAGAACAAGAAAGCAGTCTGAATTAGTTACTATCGAAGAGTGCAGAAAGCGTAACTTTTTTTACAAATTTGCAGGTAAATTACTGAGATTGATTGCACCACTCTTATAACTAATAAGTAGATGTCTCATCTCCTTCTTTGTTATAAGCCTAAGGAGGATTGCAGAAACAATCAAATAGAATAATAATGAACTTCTTTGCATAACATTTATTATGAGAATTATGCAAAGGAGTTTTTTTATGGATTATAATATTTATAATGATATAAATGACAGAACTAATGGTGAAATATTCATTGGTGTGGTAGGTCCTGTCAGAACAGGAAAGTCAACATTTATAAAAAACTTTATGGATATCATGGTGATACCGAATATTGTCGATGAGAATGAGGCGGTAAGAACAGAGGATGAATTGCCTCAGTCTGCAAAAGGAAGAACAATCATGACGACAGAACCAAAGTTTATTCCTCAAAATGCAGCGCAAATTAATATCGGTAACGATGTGTATGCAAAATTTAAACTGATTGACTGTGTCGGATATATAGTGGATGGAGCAGAGGGGATTATCGAAAATGGAGAAGAAAGAAAAGTAAAGACACCCTGGTTTGACTATGAAATAGAATTTTCTAAAGCGGCTGAGACCGGAACGAAAAAAGTTATTGAAGAACATTCTACAATCGGGATTGTAATTACTACTGATGGCAGTTTTGGGGAAATTGACAGAACGGCATACCAGAGCCCGGAAGAAAGAACGATAAAAGAACTTAAGGAATTGGGAAAGCCTTTCGTTGTGGTAGTTAATTCCTCGAATCCATCATCCGCAAGGTGCCAGAAAATAAAAAGAGATATAGAGGATCAGTATGGCGTGACGGCAATTGCAATGAATTGTCTTCTTATGACCGAAGCAGATATAAAAATGTTATTAGAAAAAATACTGTTTGAATTCCAAATCGTAGATGTGTGGTTTAATACTCCAAACTGGATTGAGATATTACCTGAGGATAATCCAATCAAAAATTACATATATAATCTGAGTAAACAGATATTGGATGAGATGGATAGTATAAAAAATATTGAAGTGTTAAAATCAATAACTCCGGAAGAAATCGTTGAGAAAGTTGAAATTAAAAATATAGATTTGTCCGGGGGGACGGTTAAACTGCAGTACAATATTAGTGACAGATATTATTATGAGACATTGTCTGAGATGACAGGGGCACAAATAAATAATGAATATGAACTGGTGAAAATAATAAAAGAACTGTCTTCCATGAAGCAGACATATGACAGAGTAAATTATGCCATTGAAAAAGTAAAACAAAAAGGATATGGAATTGTAACACCGGGAAAGGAGGAGATACTCCTTGAAGATCCGACACTGATAAAAAACGGAAATAAATACGGAGTAAAAATAAATGCAACCGCGCCGTCAATGCATTTTATCAAGGCAAATGTAATGACAGAGATTGCGCCTATTATCGGCACGAAGGAACAGGCTGAAGATCTTATTGGATTTATTAAGGATAATGCACAGTCAGAAGAGGGAATTTGGGATACAAACATTTTTGGAAAGACAATAGAACAAATTGTTGAGGAAGGTATTAATACAAAAATTGGCAAACTTACTGATGATACACAGGAAAAGGTTCAGACAACTGTGGAAAAAATAACTAACGAACAAAACAGGGGAGTTATCTGTATTCTGCTGTAAGTGATGCGTAATAATAAAATCATCTAACCGTTGTGGGTCAAAAATTTTGATGGAGCTTTTGAAGAGATGAATGATAATTATAAAAAGTTAAATATGTTAAATAAGAATTGAAAAAAAGTAAGTGACAATCTGGATGTTTATGATATAATCATATAGCGATGAAGAAAGTATGAAGAAAATAGTCGGATTATTCCGGCTATTATCTTTGTGAAAATACATGTTCTTTTGAGGTGTAGCCAATGAATAAAAAGATTGATTATCTGGGAATAAACAGCGAAATTATATTTGATAATATGAATGAGGCAGTTGTTCTTATTGATGGAAATGATGAGGTTATTTACAGTAATAATGCTGCTAATAATTTGTACAATAAGGGTGAAGAGATTTCAATTGAAGATAATTTTGTAAATCAGTTGGAAGATAACAGAGATAATAAGCAGCTTATTAAATTTTTTAAAAACCTTAATAAGAACAAAGAAGACTTGGAAGATGTCAGTCTGGTATACAATAATGGCGAAAAAAAGAAGCATCTTGTTATAAAAACCGACAAGATTATTGTAAAAGGAAAAAAAGAAGGCTATATAATTATGACTGAGGATGTTACAGCCACTCAGAAATTACAAAAATTTCAAAAGGATAGTGCGGTAACTTTTACAGGGCTCATAACATTTATATGTCTGTATCTTTTTACATGGAGTTTGTTTGAATTTACCTTGAAAATACATTTAAAGACATCTGTATACACAAGTATGATTGAAATAATAGCTTTTATATTGTTTCTGCAGATTTTGTTCTTTACAGGCTTTTCGCTGAAAGATATCGGATGTTTTGTCATGCCAAAAACCCTTCTTAAAACTATAAAAGAAGTTGTTCCTTTTGCATTGATAATTTGTGCTCTTATGTTTGGACTAAATGCAATTTTGTGGGCTACCGGACATCCTCTAAAGAGCTATTTTATGGGAGGCTCTGTTAATGGGGCAGTAACATATATTTCTGTTGCGGTCTTGCAGGAGTTTTTATCGAGAGGAGTTATTCAAAAATCCATTGCATATCTTGTGAGAAGCAGGTTCCAGAGTGTATCCAATGTATTTCTGTCTTCGATTCTGTTTACACTAATGCATCTGCCATTTGGATTTCCCTTTATGATGGGAGCTTTTGCTCTTAGTATATTGCTTGGAAGCGTTTTTGAAATTCAAAAAAATATATGGGGATGTGTGATCCTTCATTGGACGATTGGATATCTTGCAATGGCATTGTTTTTCTAGAATGTAATAAATGTAAAAATAATGTTGGCTGATACAAATGCTGTTAATAGAAAATATAAAAAGATAAAAATAATAACAATAATTAATAATAAATACAATTACATAAAATATGAATTATAATAAAAAATACAAAATATAAAATATAAAAGGATACCATCATGAATAGAATTAATTATAAAAAGATAATAATTGGATTAATGATGCTTATTGCTGTGTCTGTTATCTCCCTTTGGGGTTGTGACAGTCTGACTGTTCAGAACAGTAATGTGTCACAAAACAGAATGACAGAAGAACTTTCAACGATTGTTACCGATAATGATAGTTCTGATAACAGTACTGAAAGTTACAGTATTGAGGATAACAGTACTGAGGATAACAGTACTGAGGATAACAGTACTGAAAATTACAGTATTGATGAAAACGGAGTATATTCATCGAAAGATGAAATTGCATTATATATTCATACATACAAAAAACTTCCTAAGAATTTTATGACAAAAAAGGAGGCTAGAGCGCTTGGATGGAACGGAGGTTCACTTGAAAAGGTTGCCAAAGGAATGTGTATCGGTGGAGACAGATTCGGTAACTATGAAAAACAACTTCCGGTAAAAAAGGGAAGAATATATTATGAATGTGATGTAGATACTTTGGGTGCGAAAAACAGGGGAGCAAAAAGGATAATATATTCAAATGACGGATATATTTATTTCACAGATGATCATTATAAGTCGTTTACAGTATTATTTGAAGGAGACAATTAATTATGGAGTACAGTATTGATTTAAAGAATGTTGCTTCTGTTTATGATCTTCACGAAGCAATTAAAGAAGCCCTTGATTTACCATCATATTATGGAGAAAATCTTGACGCATTATACGATGTGTTAGAGGATATGCCGGCAGGAAGCAGTATACATTTTGTTAATTGCGCCGATGCATATGATTCTATAGAAAAGTATATGGAATCATTGGAAGAAATGTGTCAGGAAATAGAAAATGATGTTGAAATATTGTTTATGTCATAGAATAATCATTTGAAAATGACGAATAAAAATTATAGCTATACAAAAATGTGTAAAGAATTTGTTTTAATTGTGTTGACGAAGTAGAAAAATATGGTATAATATATCTTGGTGTGAGCAATGCTTACAACGATTACTCCCAATTTGATTTGGGAATTCCATAACTGGAGGGAGGTTAGGAGAGACAATGTCTAGTGTAATCGTAAAAGAAAACGAATCAATCGACAGCGCTTTACGTAGATTCAAGAGAAATTGCGCAAAGGCTGGAATTCAGCAGGAAATTCGTAAAAGAGAACATTACGAAAAACCAAGCGTTAAGCGTAAAAAGAAATCAGAAGCTGCTAGAAAGCGCAAATATAACTAATATAAGATTTGTCTTATATTAATTACTTATAAAAGAACCGATGTGTATTATACGCATCGGTTCTTTTAGTGTGTATATATCTTTTAGTGCGTATATATCTTTTAGTGCGTTCATATTTTTTAGTGTTGTTAATATATTAGTATAGAATTATAAAATATATTATGGTGGAGAATGAAGAAGGTTGAAAATACGCTTTATCATAACGGATATATTGAAATAGTCGGTAATAATATTTTGTATATTGATAATTATAAACGAATTGCCGAGTATACCTGTGATAATGTGAGGATAGTCTGCAAAAACAAGATAATTAGCATAAGTGGTAAAAAATTGGAAATTGAATATTATGACAATAACGAAATGAAAATCACAGGAGTAATAAATGAAATTATTTTTGATTAATTCATATGTCTGTCTTTGCGTTGATTGTGATACGGAATGTTTTCTTAAAGATTTGAAAAGAGAAAAAGTTACAGCGAGAAATGTCAGGAAGAATGATGAAGGCGTAATTAGTTTTTCTGTTAATCTGTATGATTATCAAAAACTTGTAAACAGCAATTTTGTTAAAGATAAAAATGTCAAAGTTATAAAGTTTAGCGGAGTTATCAATATTCTGGAATTTGTTAAAAGAAATGTATATTATTGTATCGGTATAGGGATTTTTGTAGTTCTTTTGTTGTATCTTTCCTCATTCTTATGGAAAATATCATATGTAGGGAATTACAGAATAACATCATATCAGTTAGATTCATTTCTACAAAGTAAAAATGTCATGACAGGAATCTCAAAGAAGAAAATCAGTTGCAAGCTGATTGAAAGGAAAATTCGGGAAAAATACGATTGTATAACTTGGGTGAGTGCAGAAATTATTGGGACAAATCTTATCATACATATTAAAGAAAACATGGATTTTTATAATAATAAAAAGAATAATGCAAATAGCGATGAAACTAAAAATTACTGCGACATTGTTTCGAAAAGTAATTCCGTTATCGAATCGATTATTGTAAGGAATGGTATACCAATGGTTAAGAAAGGGGACATTGTAAAACCCGGAGATATACTTATTACAGGATCTTATCCATTGAAAGACGACTATGATGCAGAAATAGAAACAAAAACATTGGCTGCAGACGGAGATATAATTGGAAGAACTATTTATAAATTTTCTACTTCCTTTGACAGAAAGATTGTGAAAAGAAATGTGATTAAAAATGGAAAGGGAATCTATTATATTTCGCTTAATTCAAAAACTGTTATGGGAGAGAAGATAAAAAAAGGCGAGTATATTATTTCTAAAAAACAACCTATTAAGTTTTGGGGATCATTTTATGTTCCAATATATCTTGGATATAAAAAGAAAATCATATTTGATGAAAAAAATGAAATGTTGTCGGATAGTGAGACTAAAAAAATTGCGAATGATAAAGTCAACGATATTTTAAGAGGGATGAAAGAAAAAAGGATGCAGATTTTGCAAAAAAGTGTTAATATATACGTGGGTAAGTCCGATTGTTCGATAAAGGGAACGATAACGGTTCTTGAACCCATCAATAAAATACAGAAAATAAATAACACAGAAGGGACTACTACGTCAAATGAGCATAATTGAAAATATTATAGACATTCCCACAGAACATCAGCAGAATGTTTTTGGGCAGTTTGACGCATACATCAAGAAGATTGAACGCACATTACATGTTACGATTATCTCGAGAGATTCAGAGTTAAAGATAATTGGCGGAGATAAAGCTGCGGTAAGGGCAAGAAAAGTATTTGAGCAGCTTATTGAATTATCCAAAAGAGGAAATGAAATCACAGAACAGAATGTTGATTATGCAATCTCGCTTTCTTTTGATGACAAGGAAGATGCTCTGGTTGAATTGGATAATGACATTATCTGCAGAACATCCATGGGCAAACCGGTAAAGCCAAAGACCATAGGACAAAAGAGATATGTTGACAGTATCAGAGATAAGATGATTGTATTCGGTATCGGTCCTGCCGGTACGGGAAAGACATATCTAGCCATGGCAATGGCAGTTACGGCTCTCAAGAATAATGAAGTGGCAAAGATTATTCTTACAAGACCTGCAATTGAAGCAGGAGAGAATCTTGGATTTTTACCGGGAGACCTTCAGAGTAAGGTTGATCCATATCTGAGACCTCTCTATGATGCACTGTATCAGATTATGGGAGCTGACAGTTTTATTCACAATTCCGAAAAAGGTATTATTGAAGTTGCACCACTTGCATATATGCGAGGAAGAACTCTTGATAATGCATTTATTATTCTGGATGAAGCACAGAATACTACACCTGCACAGATGAAGATGTTTCTTACACGTATCGGCTTTGGCTCAAAGGTTATTATAACAGGTGATAAGACTCAGAAGGATCTTCCTGCCAATGTTATTTCCGGACTTGATGTTGCAATAAAGGTGTTGGAAAAGGTTGATGATATAGGATTTATTTATCTTGATAATAATGATGTCGTAAGACATCCTCTTGTTCAAAAGATAGTAAAAGCTTACGAAGATTACGATCGAAAGATAAATGACAAGAAGATCAATTCTAAAAAGAAGACTGATTCAAAGCAAAAGAATAATTAAAAAAACGAATAGGTTAAAAAAGTGTTGCTAAAAATAAACAATTAAATGCAAAAAATAATTGGCAAAAAGCATATTAAATAATAAAACGAAAGGAATATTAAAGGAAATCAGGCATGACAGTATTTATTGAAAAAGAATATGACATAGAGTTTCCTTTTGATAAGAGACAAGTCATTGAAGATGTTGTGAATGAGGCTGTTTCCTACGTTGACTGCCCTTATGAAGTTGAAGTTTGTGTAACTTTGACCGACAACGAGAACATCAGAGAACTCAACGCCGAACAGAGAGATATTGACAGACCTACGGATGTCTTGTCTTTTCCTATGCTTGAATATGAAACACCGGCGGATTTTGAAGGAGTGGAGGATGACTTTTCTAACTTCAATCCTGATTCGGGAGAACTGATACTGGGAGATATTGTTATTTCCTTAGATAAGGTTGTTTCACAGGCTGAGGATTATAATCATTCAACAAAGAGGGAACTAGCATTTTTGGTTGCCCACAGTATGCTTCACTTATTTGGATATGATCACATGGAAGAAGATGAACGAGTGATCATGGAACAGAAACAGGAAGAGATACTTGAGCGGCTTGGAATTACCAGAGAAGCATAAAAAACGAACAGAAAGAGGTATATTTAAAATGAACAAATTAATTGATTTTTGTAAGGAACATAAGATTCAGGTTATAGGTGGTGCAGTTGCTGCAGTGCTTATTATTGGCATTATAATTGCGGCAGTAGTAATGAACAAAAAAGAAACCATTGAACCTGAGACAGAAGCACCTACAACAACAGTAGAAGAAACAACAACAGTAGAAGAAACAACAGTTGCAGAAGAAGTTAATCTCCCAAGCAGTAAGCTTACAGGTGAGCCGGTTGATGAAAAGATTGCAAACAGAAGACCGGTTGCAGTTATGATTAATAACATTTCTGATTCACTTCCGCAGTCAGGAATTGAAAAAGCAGGAGTTATTTATGAGTGCCCTGTTGAAGGCGGAATCACAAGACTTATGGCTATTTTTGATGATTACAGCAAACTGAAACAGATTGGATCAATCAGAAGCTGTCGAATCTATTATTGTTATTTTGCTTTAGAGTGGGATGCTATTTACTGTCACTTTGGTCAGTCAAAATATGCAGTTGATTTCCTTAAATCAGACAAAATAGACAATGTTAGTGCTTACAATGCACCAAGTTTCTATTTCCAGACATCTGACAGAGTTGCTCCTCATAACACATTTATTAATACAAAGGGAATTGACGGTGCTATAAAAGCTCTTAAATACAGAAGAAAATACAAAGACGGATATCAGGGACATTTCCGGTTTGCAGATAAAGATTCACCGGTAACATTAGATGAGGGTACAGCGGCTAAGACTGTTGAGATAGCATATCCACACAATCATCCTGTATTCCAGTATGACAAGTCTTCAGGAAATTATCTTAGATCACAGCTTGGAAAGAAGCATATTGATAATCTTACAGGACACCAGCTTGCGTTCAAGAATATTATTATTCAGTTTGTTGATGCAACTTTATATCCTGACGGAAAGAGTCTTGATATGACTGTGACAGGAAGTGGTGAAGGATATTACATCACAAACGGAAATGCCATTAAGATTAAATGGAGCAAAGATAAAAAATCTTCAGGCCAGACAAAATATGTTAATGCGGAAACAAATGAAGATATAGTATTGAATCCGGGAAAGACAAATATCTGCATTGTTCAGAAATCTACAGGAGTAGAAATTTCAGAATAGTTAGTTAATAGGTTTATAATAATTTATTAAATTATTGTGGGATGGTGAGTATATGAATAATATAGTTTCAGACAAAGAATTATGTGATATAGCCATCGATATACAAAAAAATGCATATGCGCCATACTCTGATTTCAGAGTAGGCGCAGCACTTTTGTGTAGCGATGGCACTGTATATACCGGTGTCAACATTGAGAATGCTTCTTACGGAGCGACGGTGTGTGCGGAAAGATGTGCTATATTCAAAGCTGTTTCAGAAGGCAGAAAAGATTTGGTAAAGCTTGCCATTACTTCGTCTTCGGGTGATTTTACAATGCCATGTGGTATGTGTAGGCAGGTAATGACTGAATTTATGCCGGATGGAGAAGTAATAGTTACAAATGGAAAAGAAATAAAGAACTACAAGGTGTCAGAACTGATGCCTTTTGGTTTTGTGTTGTAAAAGGATATATTATGAGTAATACAAAGAAAAAAACGACTAATTTTTTGCTTCAGGGAAGTATTCTTGCATTTGCAGGTATTCTTGTAAGAGTGATAGGACTTATTTATAGAGTCCCTCTTACAAATATTATCGGTGATACTGCAAATGGATACTATGGCTCAGCATTTGACATTTATTCAATTTTATTGCTTATTTCGTCACAGAGCATGCCAATAGCAGTTTCAAAATTAGTTTCCGCAAAATTGGCTATAAAAGACAATAAGAATGCCCACAGAATATTTATTGGTGCGTTGGTGTATTCAATTGTTGTTGGCTTGATAGTAGGATTATTTGCGTTTTTTGGTGCAGATTTTTTGGCGGGAACATTGTTTAAGAGCAGAGGCGCAATAAAGGCTGTCAGAATATTGGGGATTACAGTTTTTTTTGTTTGTATAATGGGCGTTTTCAGAGGCTATTTCCAAGGAATGGGAGATATTGGACCGACAGCTGTGTCTCAGGTCTTCGAGCAGATAGTGAATGCTATTGTCAGTGTTGCTGCTGCATATTATCTCTATAATTACGGAATGAGTCTTGCTTATAGTACCAGAAAACAGCAGTTATTTAATGCTGAGAGCTGGGGTGCTGCAGGAGGAACTCTCGGAACATGTCTTGGTGCTTTTGCCGCCTTTGTTATATTGATTGGTATCTACCAGAAAAGAAAAAAATCAATAAAGAGTGACATATTAGAAAATGGCAACCGTGATATAGAGTCATATCGTACAATTACAAAGGTTATATTCTTTACTATTACTCCAATTTTGTTGAGTACAACAGTTTATCAGATTGGAAATCTGTTAGATAATGCCATTTTTGGACAAGTTCAGGTTAATTTATTTGGATTTGATGAAGTGGTTAAAAATAGAATATGGGGAATATATAGCGGCAAATACAAATTGCTTACAACTATGCCGATAGCAATTGCTTCTGCATTGACATTGTCAATGGTACCGACAATTGTCAAATCCTATACATTAAATGAAATAGATCAGGTTAAAAACAAAATTAATGGAGCGCTCAGATTTACTATGATTATTACTGTGCCATGCGGTATTGGACTTTCTCTTCTCGGAGGCCCGATATGTGTATTACTGTTTCCGTCAACAGGAAACAGGGCAACTACGGCACTTGTGATGATGTTTAGTATTTTTACCGTTGCGGCTTTTTCACTATCAACAATTACTAATTCGGTATTGCAGGGAATTGATAAATTGAAAGTTCCTATTTACAATTCGGCAATTTCCTTGTTTGTACATTTAATCTTTATAACAGTACTTCTTATTCCATTTAAACTTGGTATATTTGGCGTTGTTATTGGAGATTTTACTTTTGCTATGATGGTATGCTTTTTGAATGCGAGAGCACTGAAAAAGTATCTGGGATATACACAGGATGTGGTTGATACATTTGTCAAACCGTTAGGCAGTGGAATAATAATGGGAGCTGTCAGTTATATTGTATTCTTGGGAACAAAGATTTTGCTTGAGAATGTCGGTTTAGATAATTATGTTATACGTAATGATATTTCGGTTATTTTGGCAATTTTAGTTGCTATACCTGTTTATTTCATAGTACTAATTAAAATCAAAGGAATCGATGAGGCTGTTTTACTTGGAATTCCTAAGGGTGAAATCATAGTTAGATTATGTAAGAAATTACATTTGTTATAGATGCATAATTATTGGATTAATGCAGAAAATATATGATAAAAGGAGTTTATTATGAAACGAAAAACATATATTTTCTGCTTTGTTGCGTTAATAATTCTGTTTATATCTGCTTATTTTGCAGGTTCTTACTCGGTTAAAAAGAATAATATAAAATATAATAAAGTTGACAGTGAAGTGATAACAAATAATATTGAAAGAAAAGCAACAGGCTATTGGATAAGGATAAAAAACGGTTATATTGTTATCTATAATTATAATGATGAATTTATTGCAAATACGGCAATTTCTTCAGAATATTTGTCCGAGGAAGAAAGACTGATTCTTGAGGATGGTGTGTATGTGGAGAGTGCACATGAATTGTTTAGATTTCTTGAATCATATACGAGCTGATTTTGATTTGGATTCACAGGAGGTTTCTATGTTTGATGTGGTGATTATTGGCGGTGGCGCATCAGGATTGATGACGGCGGCTCTATGTTCAATGAAAGGAAAGAAATGTTTGGTTGTTGAACATATGCCGGTATGTGGCAAAAAGATACTTATGACCGGAAATGGAAAATGTAATATAACCAATTTGGAAATGTACAGAGATAATTATAATTGCAGTGAAGATGGTTTTATGGAACAGATTCTTTCTGAGGTTTCTCCGAATAGAGTTATTGAGGTCTTTGAAAATCTTGGAATGCTTACAAGAGATAGGGATGGTTATGTATATCCTTACTCGGAACAGGCTGCGGCCGTGAAAAATCTTCTTGTAACAAGATGCATGGAAAATGGTGTGGAATTTTTGTACGAATGTGAAGTGGCGGCAATCGAAAACATAGATGAAAGGTTTGTGATTACATCGGATAACATGTCATACGAGGGCAAGTCCGTAATACTTGCAACAGGTGGAATGTCATACAAAAAAACCGGCTCAGATGGAAGTGGATATGCCCTGGCAAAGAAGTTTGGTCATACAGTAAATCATTGTGTGCCTGCGCTCACAGCTCTTATATGTAAAGAAAAGTTTTTTAAAGAAATATCCGGAGTGAGAGCGAAGGGAAATGTTATGCTGTACCTTGATGACAAAATTATGAGTTCTGAATTGGGAGAAGTACAGTTTACTGATTATGGTTTATCGGGTATTCCTATTTTTAATCTTAGCAGAGATGTTGCTTATATGCTTAAAAAGAAAAAGAAACCTCACGTTATTATCGATCTTTTCCCAAATATTTCACAAGAAAAGCTCACTACATGGTTTCGTGAAAGTAAGAGGAAATATCCAAAAACAAAGTTGACTGATTCGCTTTCCTACATAATAAACGTTAAGCTTGCTACAACGATTGCAAAAAACGCCGGTGTAAGTTATTCTGCAAAAATGGGCGAGATTGATGATTCGCGCATTGGCAAGATTGTATCAATGCTTAAGACCTTTGAAATAGAAGTTGTAAATGTTAAAGGCTTTGATTATTGCCAGGTTACAGCAGGTGGAATTGATGTTAACGAGATAGATGCACATAGTTTTGAGTCAAAACTATGTAAAAATCTTTATATAATCGGAGAAATGCTGGATGTAGACGGAATGTGTGGAGGATATAATCTTCATTTTGCGTTTGCGGGAGCAATACTGGCATCCGATAGTATTGGATAACGAATGTGATATAGAAAAAAGAATGTAGTTTAGAAAGAAGATATTGAGGTATATATGACAATTCTCAAAATAAATCAGATTAAATTAAGTGTTGATGAAGTGGCGAAAGTAAGTGCTAATGTGTCAGATAATGGCTTGAAACGAAAACTGATTGATGCTGTTTCATCAAAGACAGGAATGAAGAAAGAGAATATACGCAATCTGGAGATTGTAAAAAAATCAATAGATGCCAGAAAGAAACCTGAGATTTTCTACGTTTTTTCTGTGAGAATATGGACAGATTCATTTCCTAAGAAATTGCTTAATAACAGGGATGTTACTGTTTTAAAGGATGTAAAAAAGTATAGCTTTGAAGAAAACGGAGAGGAAATACTAAGTAACAGACCTGTGATAGTGGGATTTGGACCGGCCGGAATGTTTTGTGCTCTAATGCTTGCTGAATATGGTTATAAGCCTATGGTTTTAGAGCGTGGAATGCAGGTTGATAAGAGGATTGAATGTATTGAAGAGTTTTGGAAAAATGGAATTCTAAATCCTGATTCGAATGTTCAGTTTGGCGAAGGTGGTGCAGGTACTTTTTCTGATGGTAAGTTGAATACATCTGTAAGTGACAAACAGTTGAGAAATCAGTTTGTTCTTGAAACACTTGTAAAATTTGGTGCAGGAGAAGATATTTTGTATGACGCAAAACCTCATATCGGAACGGATGTTTTAAGTGTAATTGTAAAAAATATAAGAGAGTATATAATATCTAAAGGCGGAGAAGTCAGATTTGAAACAAAGGTTACAGATTTTCTGATTGATAACAACACAGTTAAAGGTGTTGTTGTAAATGAAACAGAAACTATAGAAAGCGATGCAGTGGTTCTTGCAATAGGGCACAGTGCAAGAGATACTTTTGAAAAATTGTATAATCTTGGATTTGCTATGGAACCAAAGCCGTTTGCCGTTGGTGTCAGAGTGGAACATCTTCAAAAGGATATTGATGATGTGATGTACGGAAAGAATCATAGTGAGGTGTTGCCTCCAAGTCCTTATAAACTGACAGGAAAAACAAATGATGGAAGAGCAGTATATTCTTTTTGTATGTGTCCGGGAGGATACGTGGTAAATGCTTCTTCAGAAGAAAAACGAATGGTTGTAAATGGAATGAGTTACAGCGACAGATCGGGAGAAAACGCAAACAGTGCCATTGTGGTTGCGGTATCACCAGAGGATTATAATGCAACTAGTCCGATTGATGGTGTGAAGTTTCAACGGGAACTTGAGAAAAAAGCGTATGAAGCAGGAAAAGGGAAGATTCCTGTTCAGAGATACGGGGATTATGTTGAGAAAATTACAACATCAGAGTTTGGAAAAGTGAAACCTAACACTAAGGGAAATTATAATATGGCAGATATTAATAAAATATTTCCTGATTTTATTAATGATGCAATAAAGGAATCTATAGAAAGATTTTCGAGAAATATTCATGGATTTAACGATAAGGATACTGTTATTTCTGCTGTGGAAAGCAGAACATCTTCTCCTTTAAGAATAATTAGAGATGATGATTTTGTTTCGGCAAATTATGGAGGGCTTTATCCATGTGGTGAAGGAGCAGGATATGCAGGTGGAATCACATCTGCTGCAATTGATGGAATAAAAGTGTTTGAAGCTATTGCAAAAAAATACAGACATTAGTTTCTTTGTATTTAAATTATTTTGTTTTTATAGTATTATATATAAGTATGATTATGCCACATGGCAAGTAGTTAATAGGAGTTGATGAGATGAATATTAGATTCTTAGCACAATCAGAATATTACAACGGAATACACCTTAAGGATGATATCATTTTGGAAAAGGAATATGAAGATGGGCCTTTTGCCAGTGTGCCAAAGGTAAGATACTATATTTACAGACTTGAAGATAATGAGAGAACGGAAGTTTGTCCGCGAATTGATAAAGTTGATGCGTTTTCTATTTTTGAATGTGCTTACAGGTCTGATTGTATTTATTTTACGGAATATGACGATCAGTATGACGGTACATATCTCTTCAATATTATGAGATATAACTATGTTGAAGATAAATTGGAGAAACTTATAACTCTCAAAGATAATATGGAATATTATCCGTATAACAAGCAGATTAAAATATTCATTCTTGATGATGCAAATCTGATTGTTCAGCGTGCGATAAAGAGAAGAAATTTGCAGGATAATTATGAAGGATTTTTTGATTTCACTCTGATTCTTTTTAATTACAGAGAGAACAGACAAACTTTAATTGCAGACGAAAATCTCAAATTAAACGGTATTGATTATATTCTTCCTTTTACAAATAATACCTGCATCATGAAAACTGGTTTTTCACTTCTTGAAGAGAACAGACATGCACTGTTGTCAAAAGAGGAGGCTTCTATTGAGTCGCTGATTCTGGTCAATATTTCACAACTTGTTTCGGATTTGCTTCTTGAACAGCCTAGTATGATAACTCAGACTATTGATCATGCATTTTATGACGAAACCATTAGTTCAGCAAAAATTGTTGACAATTATCTGATTTATTCAAAGGTCAATTTTGAAAATAAAGAGGAGAAGGTTGTATTTCAGAATCTTTCTACAAGAGAAAGTATGGAGTGTATAAATCAGAATGTTGCTTCTGATAAAAAACTTGCAAAAACCTATATAATTAACGGACAACCTCATATCAGAATAGATAAAGAAGATAAGATTGAATTCTTCAATCTTGAAACAAAGGAAGTTTCAATAAGCTTTGGAAGTAATACGGATATTGTTTATGTAAACAACAATCTGTTTGTATCCGCCACAGAAAAACATGTTTTGGGCAAGGTTAAGCATTATTTGAACATTCATCAGTTCCCTTCCCCTGAAATAGTTATGACTGAAAAAGGTGAATTTCTCGGCGCGGTTGCATCAGATGATGACACTTCATATATTTTTCTTAAATAGGAGTTATTATGGATCAGAAAAAGATAGATAGAATAAACGAATTATACAGAAAGTCAAAGGCGGAAGGACTTACTGCAGAGGAAAAGCAGGAACAGCAGAAACTTAGAATGGAATACAGGATGGCAATTGTGGGTAATCTGACAAACTCGCTGAAGAATGTTAAGATAAAGAATCCGGATGGAAGCATTGTAGATTTAGTTCCAAAGAGTGATAAAGATGAACAAAAAGGACATTAGAGATTATATAAAGAATATAAGAAAACAGATGGACGAGAATGAATATCGCGAAAAATCAGATATTATTGTTGAGAATCTGTTTACCCTTGAGTGTATTAATGATGCCGGGATGGTTTATATTTACATTTCGGTTAATCATGAAGTGGATACATACAAAATAATAGCAAAACTATTTGAAAAAGGAATAAGAGTTGCCGTACCTAAGATAAAAGATAAGAAGATGTTCTTTTATGAGATTAATTCAATAGACGAGCTTAAGATTGGATATATGAATATTCCCGAACCTTATCTCGAAAAAATACCTTGTCCTCCGGATGTTATTGTAACGCCGGGGGTGGCTTTTTCTATAAACGGTGACAGATTAGGATATGGCGGGGGCTACTATGACAGGTACCTTAATGATGAACTGATAAGTGTGGCTCTTGCTTTTGAGTATCAGATTATGGAAGTAATTCCTATAGAAGAACATGATAAAAAAGTGAAATGGATTGTGACAGAAAACAGAATTACTGAAATTTAAAGTAACATAAAGTAATTGGACAATAATAATGTGATAAAAAACAAATTGCTTTTAAAAATGTAATATAAAGTAGGTTATCATAAATAGTATGTTTGACATGGAGATTGGAATGGAAAAAGAATTGTTAAATAAAATGACAGAAGATATGGATAATAATGTGAAGGAAGAGAAGAAGTTTGAAAGCGAAACCGAAAGACAGTATTATTATATGAATCTGTGTAAAGCTCACGTATACAATGAGGAGAGAAGATTAGGAAGAAAGCTAACTGCGTGCATCAATACTTTCGGATGCCAGATGAATTTCCATGATTCAGAAAAACTTCTGGGAATTCTCAGAGAGATAGGTTATGTGGAAACAGATAGTGAGAAGGCTGATTTAGTTGTGTATAATACCTGTACTGTCAGAGAAAATGCTAATTTAAAAATATACGGAAGACTTGGTTATCTGTCTAATCTTAAGAAAAAGAACCCTAATATGAAGATTGCACTTTGCGGATGTATGATGCAGGAAAAAGAAGTGGTTGAAAAGATTAAGAAGAGTTATCGTTTTGTCGATATAATATTTGGAACTCACAATATCTTCAAGTTTGCGGAAATTTTATATAATTCATATGGAAAAAATAAGATGATAACTGACGTGTGGGAAGGAACGACACAAATTGTTGAAAATCTCCCGAGCATCAGAAAATATAAGTTTAAATCCGGCGTGAATATTATGTACGGTTGTAATAATTTCTGCAGTTACTGTATTGTTCCGTATGTAAGAGGACGTGAGAGAAGCAGGGAGCCTGAAGATATAATTAAAGAAATTGAAAATCTTGTGGCAGACGGAGTTGTTGAGATTATGCTTCTTGGCCAAAATGTAAATTCTTACGGCAAAGGACTTAAAAATGAGATTTCTTTTGCTGAACTTTTGAGAAGGGTTGAAAAGATTGAAGGTCTAAAGAGAATAAGATTTATGACATCCCATCCAAAAGATTTATCTGATGAACTTATAGATGTTATGGCGGAGTCAGAAAAGATATGCAATCAGATGCATTTACCTGTTCAGAGCGGAAGCTCGAGATTGTTAAAAATCATGAACAGACATTATACAAAAGAAGATTATCTTACAATAGTAAAAAAACTCAAAGAGAAAATACCTGATATATCAATAACAACGGATATTATTGTCGGTTTTCCGGGTGAAACAGAAGAAGATTTTGAAGAAACTATAGATATAGTAAAACAGGTGGAATACGATAGCGCATTTACTTTCATTTATTCAAAGAGAACAGGAACTCCAGCGGCAACAATGGAAGGACAGGTTCCGGAGGAGGTCATAAAAGAAAGATTTGACAGACTCCTAAAAGTAATAAATGAAATATCAGCTAAAAATACTGATAAATATACGGGGCAGACTGTGGAAGTACTTGTTGAGGAAGAAAATAATCACGACGAGAGTCTTGTTACCGGAAGATTAACAAATAATATTCTCGTACATTTTAAAGGTGATAAGAGTCTTATTGGAAGTATAGTTAAAGTTCATCTGGATGAATCAAAGGGATTTTACTATATGGGAACTATGGTTGAGCAGTAAGAGGTGACATAGCAGTAAGATATACTACTGAATGGATAAATATGATTGGTTTATAGAAAGATATGATTGGTTTTAATGACCGATTGGAATCAGGAGGCAAACTAAAATGGCACTAACGCCGATGATGCAAAAATACATGGAGACAAAAGAACAGTATAAAGACTGTATTATTTTCTACAGACTTGGTGATTTTTACGAGATGTTCTTTGATGATGCCATAGTGGCATCTAAGGTTCTTGAAATAACTCTTACAGGTAAGTCCTGTGGGCTTGAAGAGAGAGCACCGATGTGTGGAGTTCCGCATCACGCAGTTGACATGTATCTGAATAAACTTGTAAAGAACGGATATAAGGTTGCAATAGTTGAGCAGGTTGAAGATCCGGCTCTTGCAAAAGGATTGGTAAAGAGGGAAGTTACAAGAATTGTAACTCCCGGAACTAATCTTGATACTACATCCATAGATGAATCAAAAAATAATTATCTCATGTGTATTGTCGCCATGAGTGATGTTTTTGGTATATCAATCGTAGATATCACAACCGGAGATTATTATGTTACAGAGGTTGAAAATTTGAGAACTATGTTAGATGAAGTTAACAAATTTATGCCTAGTGAGATTATATGTAATGATTCTTTTATGGTATGTGGGGCTGATATTGAGGATTTGAAAGGGAGACTTGGAATATCTCTCTTTAATTTGGAATCCTGGTATTTTGATGATGACGACTGCAGACTGGCATTAAAAAAACACTTTGGTGTTGCAGATCTTACCGGACTTGGAATTGGTGATTATCAGTGTGGTATTGTAGCTGCCGGTGCTCTTATGAGATATCTTATTGAGACTCAGAAGAATTCACTCTCGCACCTGACATCAATTATTCCGTATTCAACTGAAAAATATATGATTTTGGACACTTCAACGCGAAGAAATCTGGAATTGTGTGAGACTCTTAGAGAAAAACAAAAAAGAGGCTCACTTCTTTGGGTTTTGGATAAGACAAAAACAGCGATGGGTGCTAGAATGCTTAGAACCTATATTGAGCAACCGCTGATTGAAAAAAGTGAAATCGCAAAGAGACAGTCAGCTATAGAGCAATTAAATAAAAATCTAATAGGTCGTGATGAGATAAGAGAGTATCTCTCATCAGTGTATGATTTGGAACGTCTTATTAGTAAGATAGCTTATCGTTCTGCAGGTCCTAGAGATTTGATATCGTTTAAAAATTCTCTTATGATGTTGCCTCATATAAAGGCGGCACTGGAAGATTTTAAATGTGAACTGTTTGACGAATTAAAGGAAAGATTTGACACTCTCGAAGATCTTGCAAATCTTATTGATGATGCAATTAATGAAGAACCTCCTCTTACAATCAAGGAGGGAGGGATTATCAAAGAGCATTACAATGAGGAAGTTGACAGGTTGAGAGCGGCCAAAACAGAGGGTAAGACTTGGCTTGCTGAATTAGAGAGCGAAGAGCGAGAAAAAACCGGAATCAAGAACCTTAAAGTAAAATACAACAAAGTTTTTGGTTATTATTTGGAGGTTACAAATTCTTACAAAGAACTTGTTCCTGAATATTATGTGAGAAAACAGACCCTCGCCAATGCAGAGAGATACACTATGCCAAAGCTCAAAGAACTTGAAGATGTAATACTTGGAGCTGAAGACAAACTCTTTTCTTTGGAATACAACATATTTACGGATATCAGAGAAAAGATTTCTGATGAAGTGACAAGAATTCAGATGACTGCAAAAACAATCGCAAATATTGATGTGTTTGCTTCTCTTGCATATGTTGCAGAGAGAAACAAATATGTAAAACCAAAGATAAACGAAAAGGGAATCATTGACATTCATGACGGACGTCATCCGGTAGTTGAAAAGATGATGTCAGATAACATGTTTATTACAAATGATACTTATCTTGATAATATGAATGACAGACTGTCAATTATCACAGGGCCTAATATGGCCGGTAAGTCAACTTACATGAGACAGACAGCTCTTATAGTGCTGATGGCTCAGATTGGAGCTTTTGTTCCGGCATCAGCTGCAAATATTGGTATTTGCGACAAGATATTTACAAGGGTTGGTGCGTCGGATGACCTTGCCAGCGGTCAGAGTACGTTTATGGTAGAGATGACGGAGGTTGCAAATATCCTTAGAAATGCAACAAAGAACAGTCTTCTCATTCTGGATGAAATCGGAAGAGGTACCAGTACTTTTGACGGACTCAGTATTGCCTGGGCTGTGGTTGAACATATTTGTGACAACAAACTTCTTGGAGCAAAAACGTTATTCGCAACACATTATCACGAACTGACAGAGTTAGAGGGTACTCTAAAAGGAGTAAATAATTATTGTATCAGTGTAAAAGAACAGGGAGACGACATTGTATTCCTCAGAAAGATTGTAAGAGGCGGTGCCGATAAGAGCTATGGTATTCAGGTTGCAAAATTAGCGGGAGTTCCGGACAGTGTAATAAACAGAGCAAAAGAACTGCTTGTGGAACTCAGTGATGCGGATATTACAGCAAAGGCAAAAGATATTGCCACTAATCTTACACCGGCAAATAATCTGCTGGATGTAAACAATAATGTTGAAATGACCCAGATGACATTTTTTGATACTGTCAGAGAGGATGATATTATAAAAGATCTGATGGATGTAAACTTAGCAGAAATGACACCGATTGATGCACTCAATATGTTATTTAAGATTCAGAATAAATTAAGGAACAGATGGTAATAAATGGGAAATATAAAACTTCTTGATCAAAAAACTATAAATCAAATAGCCGCAGGTGAAGTAATAGACAGACCGTCATCTGTTGTAAAAGAATTAATGGAAAATGCCATTGATGCTGGGGCAACAATGATAACTGTTGAGATAAAAGAGGGAGGAACTTCTCTTATCAGAATTACGGACAATGGAAGCGGAATCCAAAAAGAAGATATTAAAACTGCTTTTTTGCGCCATTCCACAAGTAAAATCAAGAGTGTGGAGGATTTGCTTACAGTATCGTCTTTAGGTTTCAGAGGTGAGGCACTGTCAAGTATTGCCGCAGTATGTCAGGTTGAACTTATTACAAAGGTGAAAGATTCAATTACGGCGACAAGATATGTTATTGAAGGAGGCTCTGAGAAAAGTGTTGAAGAAATCGGAGCGCCTGAAGGAACTACTTTTGTAGTGAAAAATATTTTTTATAACACACCTGCCAGAAGAAAGTTTTTAAAAAGTCCACAGACTGAAGCCGGATACATTTCGGATGTTGTTGAGCATATTGCGATGTCGCATCCGGAGGTGGCAATAAGTTTTATTACAAATAACAAAGAAAAAATACATACTCAGGGAAATGCCAATCTAAAAGATGTTATATATGCAGTGTATGGAAAAGAAACTGCAAAAAATCTTATAGCAATAGATTCTGAAAATGAAGATTTTACAATCTCAGGCTTCCTTGGAAGACCGATAATTAATCGTGGAAACAGAAATGGCGAGAATTATTTTATAAACGGAAGATACATTAAGAGTAGTATAGTATCAAAAGCTATAGAAGAAGCTTATAAACCTTATGTAATGCAGCATAAATATCCATTTACAGTTCTACATTTCACAATAGACAGTAGCATGCTTGATGTTAATGTCCATCCATCGAAGATGCAATTGAGATTTAAGGATGGAGAAAAGGTATATACCTTTATCAGAGATTCGATATCTGCTGAACTTAGAAGAATTTCCATGATACCGAATGTTGAACTTGATGATGAGAGAAGTGAAGCAAAAGAGAATGTTGTTAAGAATACTATTAAACCGGCACAGCCTTTTGAACAGCGTCGTATCGAGGAAAGTAAGAAAATATCAACACCACCGCTAACTATATCGAATCCTGTTGTTATAAAAACGAATCCTGGTGGAACTAAAAATGCAAGTCAAAGTAATGACAGAGATGAACAGATTGTTGATAAAAGTGTTGATAACTTGAAAATGAGTTTACATAAAAATGAGCAAAAATGTGGACAAACAGCAGATACTGAAAACACGGTTGACATAATTGTAGAAGAGAAAACGAATTATGACTGCTCAACGCCAAGAGTGACTGGTGATAGTATTTCCGATAATACTGATGGTTATAATAATCTGGAAGTTTTGGAAAAACAGTTTGATAATGTCAGTATGAGTTTGTTTGATAATGATTTTCTAAGTGAGGCTGCAAGACCTAACCACAAAATTATCGGACAGGTATTTGACACATACTGGATAGTTGAGTATGACAACAAGATGTATATTATCGATCAACATGCTGCTCATGAAAAAGTTATGTATGAGATGCTTATGGAGAGATTTAGAAATAAAGAAAGGGTGTCTCAGAATCTCAATCCTCCGATTATTGTTTCACTTTCAATGAATGAGGAAAATATATTGAACAAATATATGGATTTCTTCTACGAATTTGGTTTTGAAATTGAGCATTTTGGAGGAAGAGAATATGCCATAAGAGCAGTACCTCTTGATTTATATACTTTGAACGAAAGAGAACTGTTTATTGACATGCTTGATAACCTGACAAACGAAAACGATAAGGTTTCTTCAGAACTGTTGTCAGACAGAATTGCAACAATGTCATGCAAAGCTGCAGTAAAGGGAAATAATAAATTGTCTATGGCGGAGGCGGATGAACTTATTGGAAAGCTGTTATCCTTAGAAAATCCATATAACTGTCCTCATGGAAGACCTACTATTATTTCAATGTCTAAATATGAATTAGAAAAGAAGTTTAAACGAATTGTATAGCAAATTGTATTATATATTGTATAGCAAATTATACAGCAAATTATACAGATAGTTGTTTAGGAGAATTGTGTGAAACCTTTAGTAATTATTACCGGACCGACAGCGGTTGGAAAGACAGCTATGTCGGTTGAACTGGCAAAGAGAATAAACGGAGAGATAATAAGTGCTGATTCTATCCAGGTTTACAAATATCTGGATATAGGTTCTGCAAAAGTCACAAAAGAAGAGATGGATGGTGTCAGTCATTATCTTATAGACGAATTTGAACCTGATGAAGAGTTTGATATTACAGTTTTTAAGGATAAGGCTCTTGAATATATTGACCGGATATATGAAAAGGGAAAAGTGCCAATCATAGCAGGCGGTACAGGTTTTTATATTCAGTCAGTTTTATTTGATATAAAGTTTGATGATGCCGGTGCGGATTATGATTACAGAAGAGAACTTGAAGAACTCTGTAAGAAAGAAGGACCTGAGCATCTTCATAATTTATTAAGAAAAATAGACCCAAAATCTGCAGAAATTATTCACTATAATAATACGAAGCGTGTCATCAGGGCACTTGAGTATTATAAAGCGACCGGAAATCCTATCTCCGAACACAATGAGGAACAGAGAAAAAATGAGTCGCCATATAATTTTATCTATTTTGTCTTAAATGATGACAGAGAAAAATTATATGAACGAATAAACAAAAGAGTCGATATTATGGTTGAACAGGGACTGTTTGAAGAAGTCGACAAATTGATTAAGATGGGGTATTCTTCAGAACTCAATTCAATGCAGGGAATTGGATACAGAGAAGTTTTTGATTACTATGCAGGAAAAATGACAAAAGAAGAGACTGTTGAGAAAATTAAGCTTAACACAAGACATTTTGCAAAAAGGCAGATTACATGGTTCAAGAGAGAAAAAAGCGTAACCATGGTTGATATTGGTGACTTTGATTATGACAGGGAAAAGATTTTGTCTTATATGATTCAGTTGCTCAAAGATAAACAGATTATATTATAATTATTGTTTGCATATGATATCAAATGCCACTTCATGGGCCAGGATGCAAAGTTGTGCACAATAATATAGTTTCAGTAGGAGAATACAGATGTTTAAGGAATTTGGAATTAGTGAAAAAGTAGTTGATTTTTCAAATGACATTTTAAAAGATTTGAAAGAGAGATTTGAAAAAATAGATGAGATAGCAGAATATAATCAGTTAAAGGTACTTGCTGCGATGCAAAAACACAAAGTATCCGAGGCTCATTTTCATGCTACAACCGGATATGGTTACAATGATATAGGAAGAGATACTCTTGAGGAAGTGTACGCAAGTGTATTCCATACAGAGGCAGCTCTTGTCAGACCGCAGATCACCTGTGGAACTCATGCTCTGTGTATTGCTCTTAGCGGTAATCTGAGACCGGGAGATAAAATGCTCTATATTTCAGGAAAACCTTACGATACTCTTGAGGAAGTAATAGGAATCAGAGCGTCTAAGGGGTCTCTGGCTGAATATGGTGTTTCTTACGGTCAGGTAGATTTGTTGCCAAACGGAGAATTTGACATAGAAGGAATTAAAAAGGCAATTACAGATGATGTAAAACTTGTTGGAATTCAAAGATCAAAAGGGTATGCTACAAGACCTACATTGTCTGTTGCAAAGATAAAAGAGGCAATTGATGCAGTTAAAAGTGTTCGCGATGATGTGATAGTTATGGTTGATAACTGTTATGGAGAGTTCGTTGAGACCGTCGAGCCTTCTGATGTTGGAGCAGATATGGTTGTCGGTTCTCTTATAAAGAATCCGGGAGGCGGACTTGCACCAATAGGCGGATATATAGCAGGAACTAAAGAATGCGTTGAAAATGCCGCATTCCGACTTACCACACCGGGACTTGGAAAAGAAGTCGGCGCTAGCCTTGGAGTTATTTCAACATTCTTCCAGGGATTGTTCTTGGCACCGGAGGTTACAGCCGGCGCGTTAAAGGGGGCAATATTTGCAGCGAATATATTTGAAAATCTCGGATATAAAGTTGTTCCAAATAAGACAGAGAGCAGACATGATATCATCCAGGCGGTTGAGTTTGGAACTCCTGAAGGAGTTATCTCTTTTTGTAAAGGAATTCAGGCTGCTGCCCCTGTAGACAGTTATGTTGTACCTGAACCTTGGGATATGCCCGGATATGATGCACCGGTAATTATGGCTGCAGGAGCATTTGTCTCAGGTTCGTCAATCGAACTTAGCGCAGACGGACCAATCAAACCTCCTTATGCTGTATATTTCCAGGGCGGGCTTACATGGCATCACGCTAAACTAGGAATAATGAAAGCATTACAACAGCTGTGCGATGACAAAGTAGTAACTTTGTAATGTCGAATTCTAAGACTATTTGTCTTATTCGTTTTTTTGATACAGTTAACTATACTTATTAAAAGTATTGTGATACAATCCATTATGGTATAAACCTAAAAAGTACTTGGGGAGAGCAGGTCAGGAGGGTTTATGCATGATAAACAATTAATCAAAGACGTACCGGGGCAGCTTCGCCCGTACGAAAAGTGTATTCGTTATGGGGAATCGTTTTTATCAAATGAGGAATTGCTGGCGATAATAATCAAAACCGGTACAAATGGTGAGAGTTCGACCACACTTGCAAAAAAGATATTGGGGTTGAACAACAAGGATGGCGATTTACTTGGACTTATGCATTTGTCCATGAGTGAATTGATGACTGTCAAAGGGGTAGGGAAAGTTAAGGCGATTCAGATTAGATGTGTTGCTGAATTGTCAAAGCGTATTTCCATGAGTAATGCCAGAGAACAACTGGATTTCAGTAAGCCTGAGACAATTGCAAATTATTATATGGAGCAGATGAGACATCTTGAAGTGGAACAGTTATTTGTTTTATTTCTTGATACTAAATGCCATCTGATAAGTGAAAAAGTGATGTTTAAAGGGACTGTAAACAGTTCTCTGATGTCACCCAGAGAGATTTTTATTGAGGCATTCAGACTGAATGCTGTAAATATTATACTGATGCACAATCATCCAAGTGGTGATACGACTCCGAGCAGGAAAGACATTGACGGCACAATCCGGCTGATTAAAGCAGGAGCCATGGTTGGAATAAAAGTACTTGATCATATTATTATCGGAGACAGGAGTTTTATCAGTTTAAAACAAAACGGATCAATCGGAAGGGAGCATTTTTAATGCAGTTAATTTATGGAGTCGATATGGGTACAAGTAATATCAAACTGTACAACGGATCGACAAAAGAAATATTAAATGAAAAAAATGTTATCGCAATAAAGAATAAAAAAGAGGTGTTGGCTGCCGGAGATGAAGCTTTTGAGATGTTTCAGAAAGCACCGGATAATATTCAGGTGTCATTTCCGGTAAGAGAGGGAGTTATTGCAGATTTAAAGAATATGGAATCTTTGTTTGAAAGATTTTTTGTAAAGTGCAATAAACTTAGAACTGTTCGTTCAGGAAGATTTATAATTGCAGTTCCAACCGATATCACTGAAGTGGAAAAGAGAGCTTTCTATGATGTTATCGATGAGTCTAATGTCAAAGTAAAAGAAATTCGAGTAGTTGAAAAACCGATTGCCGACGCTATTGGAGTTGGTATTGATATGAATAGTTCAAGAGGAAACATGATAGTAAATATCGGTGCTGATACAACTGAGATTTCTGTTATATCAGGAGGCGGTATTGTAATCAGCAGAATTGTCAAAACAGGAGGAAATAAACTGGATGAGTCAATTGTCAATATAGTCAAGAAGAAATACAATATTCATATTGGACTTAAGACTGCGGAACAAATTAAGTTTGCACTGGCTGATGCCATGTATGATGAAGATTCTGATGTGGAAGATGTATGTAATGTTTTTGGACGAAATGTTATTACCGGACTTCCTTCTGAAAGACCTGTATCGTCTGATTTGATATACGAAGCTATCAAGGAATTTATTGTTTCAATCGTTGAGGCAATCAAGACATTATTAGAGAGAACACCTCCTGAACTGACTGCGGATATTAAAGAATCAGGTATATTTTTGACTGGTGGTTCTACCTGCATCAAAAATATAGAACAGCTTATTGCAAATGAAACAGGACTCAGAATTAATACAGTCAGAACACCGGGTGAGTCGGTAATCAGAGGAATCGCAAAGATTATATCGGATCCTCAGTATAAGAAGATTCCGTACACACCTAGAGAAAAGACTTTGTAATATTAGATTTGAGATGACTCACATTTCGAGCACACGTGTGCTAAGTGATGAAATATAAGTTTCAGTTCATATAAGAAGGATAGATAGATGAAGAAAAAAACTAAGTTTACATTACAACCCAAATTGGTAATATTTTTGATGACGATAGTTTGCATTGGAATGATGGTGATATCTGTTGCAAGACCAAAGTATATCGAACCGGTCAAGACAGCCGGAGCATCAGTTGTTGTGCCTGTGGAAGTGGGTATTAATCATATCGGACGTTACTTTACCGATGTTGCGGGTAATTTTAAGAAAGTTAAAAAGTTAAAAGCAGAAAACAAAAAACTTAAAAATCAGATACGTGAGCTTCAGGAAGATAACAGTTTACTTGCACAGAATAAATATGAACTTCAGAGATTGCGAGATTTGTATGAACTTGATCAGGAATATGTTCAGTATGAGAAAGTTGCGGCAAGAGTTATCGGAAAGGATACAAGTAACTGGTTTAATACATTTACTATAGACAAGGGAAGTGACAATGGAATAGCCGTTGATATGAATGTTATTTCCGGAGGCGGTCTTGTCGGTATTGTTACTGATGTTGGTAGAAATTACGCAACAGTCAGAACTATTATTGATGATGAGAGCAGTGTAAGTGTTTCTTTTGCGAGTACATCTGACACCGGAATTGCCAGCGGTGATTTACAGCTCAATGAAAAGGGACTTATGAATCTCACCGGAATATTAAAAGATGCAACAGTATCTGAAGGTGATATGGTAGTAACTTCACAGATTAGTGACAAATTTTTGCCGGGAATTCTCGTTGGATTTATAGAAGAAGTATCCCTTGATTCTAATCAGCTCAATCAGTCAGGTACGATTACACCTGTTGTTGATTTTATGCATATTGATGAAGTGCTTGTTCTTAAAAAGGTAAAAGATAACAGAGCGATTCAGGAAACTACTGCAGAAAATGACAAAAAGGATTCTGGTGATGCAGAATCAAATGAAACAGAATCAAATGATTCAGAATCAAATGAAACAGAATCAAATGAAACAGAATCAAATGATTCAGATAATGACTAAAAAACAGGATTAATTTCATTTTGTTGTCAGGATTGGAAAGGATGTGAGTTTGTGCTTCATAAAATAAAAAGTATTTTGGTGATAACATTTCTTATAGTTGTATGTTTCATTTTACAAAACTCATTATCGCTGTTGTCCGGAAGCTTATTTGTCACCCCGAATTTGCTGATTATCCTTGTTTGTATTTTTGGATATCTTACAGGTTCAAATGAGGCGATGGTGATAGGTTTTTTTAGTGGGCTTTTAGTGGATGCATTTTCTTCTGATATTATTGGATTGAATGCACTGTTATATTTATATGTTGGCTTTTTTAGCGGAAGATTTAATAGGCTGTTTTATAAAAATATGGTAATAATACCAATGGTGATTGTTGCCGGTGGAGATTTTATATATAACTTAGGTTATTACGTTATAAGATTTATGTTGAGAAATAAACTTGATGTGGGATTTTATCTAATGAAGATAATTGTTCCTGAAGTTATATTGACAGTGTGTATTGCATTGGTTATATACAGAATTTTTTATAAAATATATTTTAATGTGCTCATAACAGAAGAACAAAGGAGTAAAGTGAGATTTGATTAGCGATTTTTTCTATTCGATATATTTAATAATTAAATCAAGAGTGTTTATAGTTTCAGTTGTGTTTCTTGGACTTCTTGGAATTCTTGCTTACAGACTTTTTGACTTACAGATAGTAAATGAGGAGTATTACAGTCAGACATATGAACTGCAGGCGGAGAGAACTATCTATACGGCAGGAACCAGAGGTCAGATTCTGGATGCAAAGGGAAATGTATTGGCTTATAATAAACTGACTTATACAGTTACTTTTGAAGATGTTCTGAAAAGTTCAGATGACAAGAATAAGAAACTCAATGAGATTTCATATAATGCTATAGATCTCATTGAAAAAAACGGAGATTCTATTTCTGTAGATTTTCCTATCTATATTGATGAAGATGGTAATTATCAGTTTTCATCCACATCTGAGGCAGCAAAGAAAACACTGATAATTAATATTTTCGGAAAAGAAGCACTTGAATCAAAAAAGCGCGACTATTTGAAGGCGAGTGCGGCTGAAGTGTATCAGCAGATGCGTGATGAAAAGTTCAAAATTGACAAGAACAAATATGATGAAGAGACATGTTTTAAGATAGCAAAACTCAGATATAATGTTTATCTTAATTCATACCAGAAGTATGTTCCTGTTACTATTGCAAAGAATGTTTCAAACGCGACGATGGTAGCGATTTATGAAAATGAAAGTATCATTCCGGGCGTTACAATAAACAGAAGTACCACAAGAGTCTACAATTACAGCGAATACTTTGCACCTATTATGGGATATACAGGTACTATTTCATATGAACAGATGGAAAGTATGAACGAAGGACTTGCCGAAGATGATGAGTCGAGATATATAAACACCGATGTGGTAGGAAAAGCCGGTTTAGAGGCTGCCATGGAAGATAAACTTCGCGGAAAGCGCGGTGTTGAGACTATATTTACAGACAGTACCGGAAATAAGATAAGTACGGTTTCAAAAACTGATTCTGAGCCTGGAAATAATGTTGTTCTTACACTTGATTTGAATCTTCAGAAAGCAACTTATGATCTTCTTGAAAAGAAAATTGCAGGTATTTTGGTAAGTCAGATAGTAAACTATGATGTAAATAAGGACAAGGAAGATGAGAAGGATGAACATCCGATTGGCATAAAAGATGTTTATTTCCAGCTTGTTAATAATAACGTTGTAAGTCTTTCGGAATTGAAGAAAAAGAGGACTTCCAATGAAGAAAGAGTGTACAACAAATATAAGAATGCGGTAAAAAATGCAAAGGCCACAGTTAAATCTATTATGGATGATGATACTTCATATGATGATTTGTCAAAAGAAAAGCAGGATTATATCGAGTATATATATGAAGAATTAAAAACTGACAATATAGTAATAAAATCTGCAATTAAGACGGATGATAAGACCTATAAGAAGTGGGCAGACAGAAAGATGAGTTTTAAGAAATATCTTAAGTATGCCATTACAAATGAGTGGGTCAATATTTCTGAATTACATGATAATACAGGGTTTTCAACTACAGATGAAACATATGAGCAGCTAAAAGAGTATGTTAATAAGATGCTTGAAAAGAACACTGCATTTGGAAAAAGAGTGATGTATTACAGAATTTACGACGGAACTGTCAGTGGAAGTGAGATTTGTATGCTTTTGTATGATCAGAAAGTGCTGGAAATGGATGAAAGTTCTTATAATACATTGGCAACTTATGATAAGTATAAAACATATACGTTTATTACAAATCAGATTAAAAAACTTAAGATAACTCCGGCACAGATTGCTTTGGATCCATGTTCCGGTTCTGTGGTTGTAACTGATCCGAATACAGGAAAAGTTTTGGCACTGGTAACATATCCAAGCTATGATAACAACAAGTTGTCAGGAACTGTTGATCCTGATTACTGGAGTAAACTTGTGGAAGATGAATCGGATCCACTTTACAACAGAGCTACTCAGGGACTTACGGCGCCAGGTTCGACATTTAAGATGGTATCATCAATAGCAGCATTAGAAGAAGGAATATTATCAGGTCCTAATTCAACAATAAAAACCAAAGGTATTTTTGAAGAAATCACACCAAGTCCAAAGTGTTGGATATATAATTCCGGACATGCCACTCATGGAACTATTAATGTCAAAGAGGCATTGGCTTATTCATGTAACTATTTCTTCTATGATGTAGGATACAAACTTGGAACAAATTCAAAGGGCAAATACGACAGTGACCGAGGTTTGAAGATAATTAAAAAGTACGCTGACATGTTGGGACTTACAAGTAACTCGGGAGTTGAGATTACAGAGAGTGATCCAAAGTTCTCAACTGAGTCTGCAGTTCATTCAGCAATTGGTCAGGGTAGTCACAGTTACGCTCCTGTGCAGATTGCCAGATATATGTCTACAATTGCAAATGGAGGGAAAAATTACAAACTCACATTGATTGATAAGATTACCGACGTTAATTCAGAAGTTATATCTGAACAAAAGCCGGAACTTACAAATAAAGTAGAAATTAGTAATTCTACATGGGATGCAGTTCATGAGGGAATGCGCATGGTTGTTACAAAGGGAACAGTTAAGAGCATTTTCAAAGATATGAAGATTGATGTTGCCGGAAAATCCGGAACTGCTGAGGAAAGTTCAAAACGAAATGCCCACGGTTTGTTTGTTGCTTATGCACCGTATAATAAACCTGAGATTTCAGTTGTAACTGTTATTCCTTTTGCAAACTCTTCAGGAACTTCTGCAGAACTTACAAGAGATGTTATAAAATACTACTTCGGAGAAATTAATTTGAAGGATGTTGATAAATCTGAGGTGTCAACAAATTCAGAGAGAACAAATGATTAATCGTTGTGGTGGCAGAATTGCTGCTAAACAGAAGTAACTATTAGCTTTAAAAGTTACAATGACACGAAAGCGAAGATAAGTTACTCAGATAGTCAGGAGGGTTTTTATGAGTGAAGTGATGGTAGTAACATCAGGCAAGGGTGGTGTCGGAAAGACGACGATGTCAGCTAATTTAGGCGCAGCTCTTGCAAGACAAAAGAAAAAAGTGGTTGTAGTTGACACTGATATAGGACTTAGAAACCTGGATGTGGTTATGGGACTTGAGAATCAGATTGTTTACAACCTGGTAGATATTATAGAAGGTACATGCAGAGTCAGACAGGCTTTGATCAAAGATCCAAGGTTTGATGATTTGTATCTTATTCCAAGTGCCCAGACAAGAGACAAAAGCGCTGTGACACCTGAACAGATGAGAATGCTTACGGATGAACTGAGAATGGAATATGATTATATCATTCTTGATTGTCCCGCAGGCATAGAACAGGGATTTAGAAACGCGATAGCCGGAGCTGACAGGGCTTTGGTTGTCACTACACCTGAAGTGTCAGCAATACGTGATGCAGACAGAATTGTTGGTTTATTAGAAAAGGAATGTATTAAGCCGGTCAATCTGATTATAAACAGAATAAGACCTGAATTGGTTGAGACTGGAGATATGATGTCTGTTGAGGATGTTATGGATATTCTGGGAGTCGATATAATAGGTGCTGTACCTGATGATGTAGAGATTGTAATAGCAACAAATAAGGGGATTCCTCTCGATGAGAACTCGATTCCGGGACAAGCGATAAAGAATATTTCTCTACGAATTCAGGGCGAAGAAATACCAATGATGAATTTCTCAAAAGATAAAGGATTTTTCAAAAAAATCTTTAAAATGAGCAATAAAAGAGCACAGGGAGATTTCAATGGTATTTAGTATTAATAATATGTTTTCAAAGAATAAAAAATCAGGAGATATTGCAAAGGACAGACTTAAGATTTTATTGATATCGGATAGAACAAACTGTTCGCCTGAAATTATTCAAATGATAAAAAAAGATATTATGTATGTTGTGTCAAAATACATAGATATTGATAAAGATAAATGTATTATAGACATTGAAAAGAGCAAAAAACCGTATATTTTTGCGAATATACCAATAAAAGAGGTTAAATACAAATAATTATGAAAAGTATATTGACGACATTGAAAGAATATAATTACAACCGTCTGAATTTAAGACTGGTATTGTATCTGTCAGTACTGACGATTCTGGGGATTCTTGCTGTCGGAAGTGCCGGAGGAGAATACTATCAGAAGAGACAGATAGCAGGCTTTATACTGGGCTTTTTGGTTATGGTTGTTCTTATGTTGATAAGTTACAATTTTATATTGAAATTTTACTGGATTTTGTATGTTTTGTCTGTTGGTTTGTTGCTTTGGGTTGAAATAAATGGTAGAATGGGATTAGGTGCTGAACGATGGATTGAGATAGCAGGAATAAGATTTCAGCCATCGGAATTGTGTAAGATTTTACTTGTTTTATTTTTGGCAGCATATATCAGAAAATATAAAGATGAAATTAACAATTTTAAGGTCCTTATTCCTCTTGGGATTGCCTATGCAGTGCCGGTTGGATTAATTTTAAAAGAGCCGGATTTGTCTACAGCGATTGTATTTATGGCAACTTTTGCAATTGTTATATATATTGCGGGACTGAATTACAGGATAATTGGAAGTTTGTTGTTAATAGCCCTTCCTATCGTTGCAGTTTTGGGATATCTGATTGCGTTTCATCCTGAAGTAAAGGTTCTTCATGCGCATCAGTATGACAGACTTTTGGGATTTTATTCCAAAGATACAGATGACCCTGATATTAAGGATCTAAGATACCAGCAGGAGAATGCATTGCTTGCTATTGGTTCCGGCGGACTTACAGGTAAGGGATTGTACAATGACGATGAGACTAGTGTTAAGAACAGTAATCTGATTCCGGAGGATCATACCGATTTTGTATTTACGGTAATCGGTGAAGAACTTGGATTTCTTGGCTGTTCATCTGTGTTAGTATTGTTATTTTTGATTGTTTTGGAGTGTTTCCTCACAGGAGCGAGAGTGAGGGATCCGGCCGGCAAAATATACTGTTACGGTTTGGGGTCCATACTAACAATTCAGTCATTTATTAATATTGCGGTTAATACAATGCTTTTACCAAATACAGGTATTCCGCTTCCGTTTGTCAGTTATGGTCTGACATCGCTGGTGAGTTCGTATATAGGTATGGGTATTGTATTGAATATAGGACTTCATACAAAGAAGAATGTATATTAGAAATAATTGCGGGAGAGTGTATTTTTATTGTTCCCGTATTTGATATAGTGGGAGGTTGATTGTGAATATTGGATTTATAGCACATGATTCAAAAAAGAAACTTATGCAGAATTTTTGTATAGCATACAGAGGAATTCTGGTTAAACATAATTTATACGCTACAGGTACAACTGGAAGACTTATTGAGGAAGCAGCAAATCTTCCTGTATATAAGTTTCTTGCGGGACATTTGGGCGGAGAACAGCAGTTGTGTGCGCAGATAGAAAACAATCAGATGGATTTGGTTATTTTTCTGAGAGATCCGCTCACTGCAAAGTCGCATGAACCTAATGTAGATAATGCCATTAGATTGTGTGATACTCATAATATCCCCCTTGCATCGAATGTTGCAACGGCAGAATTACTAATCAAGGCGTTGGACAGAGGGGATATGGATTTTAGAGAAATGTATCGCGGATAGTTGTATTGCGGATAGTGTATCGTAGATAGTTGTATAGCAAGTCGTTTTGGAACTATACTTTAGTGACTTTTTGTTTGTAGTGTTTTTGTAATGTGATTGATGGCATGTACACAGTACTGTCATGAAAATAGAACGTAACTAAAAAACTTCATACTAAAAGGAGGGTGTGCCATGGTTAAAATTATTTGTGGTGAAAAAGGTAAGGGAAAAACAAAGATTATGCTTCAAAAAGCAAATGATGCAGTAGGTGAAACGGACGGAAGTATTGTATACCTTGATAAGAACTCAAAGCATATGTATGAGTTGGATAATGGTATCAGATTAGTTGATGTCAGCGAGTATCCGATTACAGGCATGGATGGTATTGCAGGTTTTATATGCGGGTTGTTGTCAGGGAATCACGATATTCAGCTTGTTTTTGTAGACAGTTTTTTGACGGTTTCTGATGTGGACGCCGGAGGACTTGAAAAAGCCATAGGAACCCTTAAACAGATTAGTGATGAAGTGGACTTTGTACTGAGTATTTCTTTGGAAAAGGCTCAGATACCGGATGATTTAAAAGAATACATAGAAGTTGCGTTATAGGATAATGTAAATATTTAAAAGAGAGTACCAAACACAAAATTGGTGCTCTCTTTTAAATGTTGTGCATATTAATCTCTGTTCATTGATGCGATTCTTCCAAAAATGCTAAGAGAGTACAGACCACATATTCCGACTATTGCATATATTATTCTAGACAACCAACTGAAATTACCGAATAGAAATGCCACCAGATCAAAGTCCAAAAATCCGATGAGCCCCCAGTTGATTGCGCCAATAATAATAACGGCTAATGCGGTATAATCTAATCCTTTTGAATTCATAATAACCTCCTGTAATAATCTGACTTTTATTATTTTTTATCATTGTCAGAAGTATTATTATCATTTCCGAAAATCAGAAAATTATTACAGCATTTATATATTGACTCTGAAATGATTTTGTTAGATAATTAAAGATGGTTTTTAAGGAGAAAAAATATGGCAAAAAATAAAAGAGTTGTTAGGTACAAAGCACCAATTAATATAAACGTTGGAATAGTTGTATTCGGAATAATCTTTTTATATGTAGCTGTTTATGTAATCAGATATTATTCTCAGGAGAGAGTTACTTATTATGAAGTTGTAAAAGGAACTGTCGCAGATGATTCCAGTCATTCATATACTGCTATAGCTCTCAGAAATGAGAAAGTAAGTTTTACAGAAGAATCAGGATACATTAATTTTTATGCAAGAGAAGGATCACGTGTTGCAAAGAATACAACATTATACAGCTTGGATAAGAGTGGAAAAATAAATGAATTACTGGCAAAGATGAGTGATGAAGATAAAAAATTATCAGATGCTAATATTGCAACAATAAAGAAGCAGTTGTCAGGTTTTGTAAATAATTATAATGAAATGGAATTTCAGGAAGTATATAATTTTAAGAGTTCCATACAGGGAAATATAATCGAACTTCTCAATAGCAACGCGATTGAAAATATTTACAAGTCTTTAGGTGATTCAAGTGAAGGGCAGTTTACAATTAATAAGGCTGAGAATACTGGCATTGTTGAATATTTTGTTGATAATTATGAGGATTTAAAGGCTGAAGATTTAAAAAAATCAGACTTTGACAAAGAAAATCGACACGTTGCCAAAATTAATACAGGAGAACTAGTAGAAAAGGGAGCTCCTATTTATAAGACGATTACTCAGGAACAGTGGAAACTGGCAATACCACTGTCAGATGAGGATGTTGAAAAGTATGCTGATAAAACAGCTATAAAGATCAGATTTAAGAAAGACAAAACAAAAGTTGTAACTAATTTTGAAATAGTCAAAGGAGCAGACAAGAAGAAGTACGGAATATTTACTTTCCAAAAATATATGATTAAGTATGCTTCAGACAGATTTATAGATATTGAGATTGTTGAGGATAACATTACAGGACTTAAGATACCAAAGAAAGCTCTTGTTAATAAAGATTTCTATGTTATTCCGAATGCGTATAAGACATCAGGTGGTGCAGGCAAGAATAAAAAAGATGGCTTTATTGTCAGAAAATATGAAAAAACAAAAGCAAAGGATGTGTTTGTTGCATTTGAGATTCATAATGAGGATGACAATTATTGCTACATTGATATGAATGATCTGAATGCAGGTGATGAGATTATTATGCCGTCAAAGAATAAGAAAGCTTTGGACAAGGCAAAATCTGAGACGGAAGATAAAAAAAATACCGAGAATACAAATTCGAAAAAAACAACTTCAGAAAAGACAACTTCAGAAAAGACAACTTCAGAGGGTGATTCTTCAGATAATAAAACTGAAGAAGATTCTTCTAAGAATCAGGCAGCTGACAAAGATACAGACAGTCAGAAGAATAACGACACTGAAGCGGAAGAGAGTAATAACACTACAGCATATTCAGATGTCTATATTGTAAGAGACACTCAGTCCCTTACCGGTGTTTATAATATTAACAACGGATATACCCAGTTTGTTTTTGTTAACAAACTTACTGAATCAGGTGATTATTATATTGTTGAATCACATAATAAGTATGGTGTAGTGGCATACGATCATATCATATTGAATGCGGATATGGTAAAAGAAAATCAGGTTATTTTCCAGTAAAGGAGTTATGAAGCAGTGATAACTGAAAATATAAATGACGTAGAAAAAAAGATAGAGGAAGCCTGTAAGAGAGCAGGAAGAAACAGAGAAGATGTGTGTCTGATTGCAGTCAGCAAGACAAAACCGGTGTCATATATTGAAGAGGCATATAAGACCGGAATCAGAGACTATGGTGAAAATAAAGTGCAGGAAATATGTGATAAGTACGATGTTTTGCCTGATGATATCAGATGGCATATGATTGGACATCTTCAGAGAAATAAAGTCAAATACATAGTTGATAAGGTGTGCATGATTCACTCAGTTGATTCGTTCAGATTAGCTGAACAGATTAATCAGGAATGCATAAAGAAGAACTGTGATATGGATATCTTAGTTCAGGTAAATATCGGTCACGAAGATACAAAGTTCGGTCTTAACGAGGATGAAGTTGAATCATTGATTATGGAGATTTCAAAATTGGAGCGTGTTCATATAAAAGGATTGATGACCATTGCACCTTATGTTTTGGATCCTGAGGAAAACAGAGAACTTTTTAAGGGAATGCATAAATTATATGTTGACATAAAACAGAAAAACATTGATAATGTTACTATGAGTGTGCTTTCTATGGGTATGACTAATGATTACGAGGTTGCCATCGAGGAAGGTGCAACACATGTTCGTGTTGGTACCGGTATTTTTGGTGAGAGAGATTATAGTAAGAATGCCTAGCATACAACAATGAAAAAACGGATAGATGATGGGAGAAAAATAAAATGGCAAGTTTTGGCGATACAATTAAAGGAATATTGAATTTGGGAGCCGGTTATGAAGATGATTATGATTACGAAGATGATTATGATTTCGATGATTACGATGAACCAAAACCAAAGAAAAGCAGAAATGTAGAGAAAAAAGTTGCTGAACCGGTTGAAGAAGAGTCGGAATTTGAAGATGATTTTGAAGAAGAGCCGGTTAAACCTACCAGGACTTTCGGACGAAGAGCTTCCCGTTCTTCTAAAGTTGTAGAGATGGATAGTCCAAGAAGCAGAAATATCAAAGCAGAGATTATGACAATTAAGCCATTCTCATTAGAAGATTCAAAGGATATTATAGATGCTCTTTTGGAGGAGAAAGCAGTTATTCTTAATTTTGAAGGAACAAATACTGAACTTGCGCAGAGAATTATTGATAATGTCTCAGGTGCATGTCTTTCTACAAAGGCTACACTCAAAAAAATATCTTCCTATATTTATATTGTTACACCTGTTAATATTGAATTGTCAGGTGATTACAATGAGAATCAGGCAAGTAATAATTCATATGATTTTAGAGGAAACAGATATCAGTTTTAACAGTTATGAATAAAGAAGAAAAGTTTTTGGAAAGTCGTATTACAGAATTGGCCCGGAGATGTTACCAAAAGAATATTTATACATATACTGATTTCTTGAATTTAAATGAACAGAATATTTTTAATACATTTATTAATAAACTGCCTCCTGTCAAATTTGAGTTGACAGGAGGAAGTGTTTATTCGGAGAGGAAAATAGTCGTTTTCAAACCTGATTATGCAGGTTATGAAGAGCCACTTCCGATAAATATTATAAAGGTTGCACCGATTAATTCTAAGTTTTCAGACGTATTGTCTCACAGGGATTATTTAGGTGCTATTTTAAATTTAGGAATAGACAGAAGTAAGATTGGTGACATAACGGTAAAGTATGATTGTGCATACGTTTTTGTTATTGATAGTATAGTTCCTTATATTATTGAGAATCTTAGCAGAATAAAACATACATCCATAATGTGCAGTGTTCACCCTCTGTCAGATATTGATGCAGAACCTGAACTAAAAGAGATAAAGGGTACAGTTCAGTCTGTCAGATTGGATTCTATTATCTCTCTTGCCTTTGGGTCTTCAAGAAGCAGTATTGTAAGTAATATTGCTGAGGGAAAAGTGTTTGTAAACGGCAAATTAATCACCTCAAACGGATATAATCTCAAGGAAGGAGATATAGTCTCTGTAAGAGGGATGGGCAGATGCAGATATGATTCCAATCTTGGAATGACAAAAAAGGGAAGGAATCTTGTTAAGATATATAAATATATATAAATATATATATATAATGAAATAATGACAAATTCTGAACTATTAATAATGAAAAATAAATAATGAATTCTGAAATATGAATTATGTCATTGATTTTACTAATAATTTTAAAGGCGGAATAATAATGAAATTTAGTGTTAAAAATATATTAATGATAATAACCGGACTTGTGTTAGTTTTATTTGATCAAATAACAAAATTAATAGCAACTCGTAAACTTCAGGGAAAGGATCCATTCGTGTTAGTAAAGGATATCTTTGAATTCCATTATCTTGAAGGTGGAAACAAAGGTGCTGCATGGGGAATGTTATCGGGTCAGATTGTATTTTTTGTAATAATAAGTGTTGCAATAAGCGTTGCGATTGTGCTGTTGATAATAAGAGTGAATACACTCATTGAAAAAAATGAAATAAATGGCCGTGTATTTACCTTATTTGAAATCGCATTGGTACTTTTGATTTCAGGTGCAGTTGGAAACATGACAGACAGAATAGTTCATGGCTTTGTAATTGATTTTTTATATTTCAAATTAATTAATTTCCCAATTTTTAACGTTGCGGACTGTTACGTTACAGTATCATGTGTATTTTTGATTATATTGTGCGCTTTTGTGATAAAAGATGAAGACTTTTCGAAAATATTTAATTTGAAAGATAAAAAAATCAGTGACGCAACAAAAAAATAAAATGTAACAAAAAAATAAGTGGCAAACAAAGTATTAAAACATAACAAATAATTAAGTTGCAAAAAAAGAATTAAGAGGAATAATAATGTCTAATTTATACTATGTTGATGAGGAAAGTGCAGATGTCAGAGTTGACAAATATTTAAGTGATTTGTTACCTGATTTGTCCAGAACTTTCATTCAGAAACTTCTAAAAAGTGGTCATATATTAGTAAATAACAATCCGTGTAAATCAAAATATCTTATAAAAGCTGACGATATTATTAATGTTGACATTCCACAGCCTATTGAAACCAATATCGTTCCTGAAGATATCCCGATAGATATCTTATACGAGGATGATGATATTCTAATTGTAAATAAGCCAAAGGATATGGTTGTACATCCTGCAGCCGGGCATTATACGGGAACGCTTGTTAATGCGGTAATGTTTCACTGTAAGGATAATTTGTCAGGAATTAACGGAGTCCTTAGACCGGGAATTGTGCACAGAATAGATAAAGATACTACGGGTGCTTTGATTATATGCAAGAATGACAATAGCCATAATTTTATCGCAGAACAGTTAAAAGTCCATTCCATAACAAGAAAATATGTTGCAATTGTCTATGGAAAGTTTGATGAAACTGTGGGTACGATAGACAAACCAATTGGAAGACATAAAACAGACAGAAAGAAAATGGCCATAACTCCTGATGGAAAAGAGGCTGTTACTCATTACAGGGTTATTTCTTCAAACGACAAATACTCTTATATTGAATGTCAGCTGGAAACCGGACGAACCCACCAGATCAGGGTGCACATGGCAAGTATCAATCATCCGCTTTTGGGGGATGAGGTATATTCTAACAGACAATGCCCGTTCAAATTACAGGGACAGACATTACATGCAAAAACTATTGGATTCATACATCCTACAACAAAAGAATATGTTGAATTTGAGGCACCTATGCCGGAGTATTTTAAACATTTATTGGAAATAAACGGATTAGTGAATTCATTATAATGATAGGTTGAAAAAAATGAAGAAAAATATTTTGAAATATTTATATAGAATAATTTTGATTATAAGCCTGTTTATGTTGGCCAATATTAAAACAATTGGGTTGATAGTTGACGAAAAACTATTGATATCATTGACTTTAGGCTTATTTGTTATTTTCTATTTTGTCCCATCACCGATTTATTTTAGAAATGAAAAAGGTAAATTCAGACGCGCTTTGTTAGGAAATGAATTATTAATAATATTTTTGTGGGCGTCCGTTCTTACTGTTATTTATTCAGTTGCATCTTTAATAATGTTAAAAAACATAATTGGAATGCGAATTTGGCTTAGCAGCTGGATAGTTGCATTTTTTGTCTTAGCTTTTATCTTCTGGAACGGAATTATTCGCGTATATTTAACATCTACACAACTTGGGATTAGATACAGAGTTATTGGGCTTATTTGTGGTTTAATACCAGTAGCTCATTTGTTTGCCCTTGGTAAAATTATTAGTGTTGTATCAAAAGAAATAGAGGTTGAACACGAAAAAAATGTTATAAATCGAACACGAAAAAACGACAAAATTTGCGAGACAAAATATCCAATATTACTTGTTCATGGTATATTTTTCAGGGATTCAAAACTATTGAATTATTGGGGACGCATTCCTGAAGAACTGATAAAAAATGGAGCTACTGTATTCTATGGAAATCAACAGTCGGCAGATTCTGTTGCTGATTGTGGTGCTGAAATAGCTAATAGAATCAGGGAAATAAAACTTCAAACAGGTGCAGAAAAAGTTAATATTATTGCACATTCAAAGGGTGGATTAGATTCAAGATATGCAATATCGGTAGAAGGAGTGGCACCTTATGTGGCGTCACTGACAACAATCAATACACCTCATCGCGGATGCGAATTTGCAGAATACCTTTTAAAAGAAATTCCAGATAATCAACAACAACTTATTGCAAATGCATATAATACGGCATTAAAAAAACTAGGAGATCCAAATCCTGATTTTATAAAAGGAGTTACAGATTTAACAGCTTCTAATTGTGAAAAAAATAACAATCTTATGAAAGACGTAGAAGGAGTGTACTATCAAAGTGTGGGATCGATTTTAAATGTTGCACGAGGTGGCAGATTTCCGCTAAATTTAACTACCAATTTTGTGAAATATTTCGATGGACCAAACGACGGATTGGTTGGTATTAACTCTTTTAAATGGGGCAAAAATTACCAATTAATTACCGTTAAAGGAAACCGAGGAATTTCCCATGGAGATATGATTGATCTTAACAGAGAAAACTTTGATGAATTTGATGTTAGGGAATTTTATGTACAGTTAGTAAATCATTTGAGGGAAATGGGTTTTTAATGAGATTTTAATAGGAAATATATTGAATATATTTTTCGCATAACAGATTGTTACAGGCTATAATTATACGTTTAGAAATCTAAAAACGCCATACAGAGCGATTTGAAATTTTTAGATGTATCTTATAAAGTGCAAAAATGAAATGTGAATTTGTATAGATATGAAATTATTCAGGATAAATTAAAATATAAATGCAAATTAATGAATTATATGATTTCTAATAATCATGAATTAATGATACATTTCGAATATGCTAAAAAGGTGTATATACGTTGTTTTTTATTATAAAGATTTCGTTAAAGTTGTCTTTTGCGAATAGTTGTATATCGATTCTTTCTATGTATAAGTAAAAAAAATTGTATGTATAAGTAAAAAAATTTTTTCAGAAAAATGTACTTTATTCTCAATAAATAAGTAAAAAAAATTTTTTTCAAAAAATGTACTTTATTCTACTATTTCCATATCGAAAAGTAAAAACTAGAATTTTTAAAAAATGTACTTTATTTGCTAAAAAACGTACAGAAAAGTAAAAAAATAAATACAGATTATTAAATGGAGATGCACTATGAACGAAAATGAAATTAGATTTTTTGAAGAATACAAAAAACTTGATAACCTGTGCAGGGACTTGCTTTCCTCTGAAAAGGGTGTGACATCTTATATAGAAGAAATGGATAACACTCCCCTTAGTAAGCAATTGCTCGTTTCCGACTTTGATGAGACCTACAAGATGCTAAAACACGTGAGATGGGTTAGAAATGATATTGCACACGGAAATGGCAATTCCGAATGTGAACAGGCAGATATCGACTTCGTTTGCGACTTTTATAAAAAAATACTTAGCAGAACTGATCCATTTGCGATAATACGAAAAGCTGAAAACGAGGCTGCTAAAAAGGCTGCTAAAAAAAAGGCTGTTCAAACTGTTCAAAGACCTGTATATATAGAACGCACACCACATACATATTATGCGGAAACCAATAATGATTATAATACTCCGAAAAAAAACAATCCATTACCTTTGCTTGTCATTATAGCAATTATATTATTATTGCTTGCATTAGTAATTTGGAGTATGATTAACTAGCTGTCACCAACAGCTTACTTTTCCATCCCATCAATTTCTTTTTTGTACCGGTAGAATGTCCTTTGACTTATTTTTAGTTCTTCCATTATTGTTGAACGATGCATCATTTTTGGCGTATCATTCAAGCGTGACTGGGTGGTATAGATTATTAATAAATCTTTATCTAGGGAAATGAAGATGTTCTCTTCCGTCTGCCTTTTTTAATTGTTCATTAAATTCTTTTAATTCTTTTAATAATTCGTCAGGTATATTAGGAGAAACCTTTCCAGCACATACATACTTTTCAAATTTTTCAGGCAATTCATACGTCATACTATCCACCTCCTATCAACACTCCAACTACTTGTTTTGCTAATGGCCTACATTTACCATTCATATACTCCAATTATATCTTTTACTGATTTCACTATATCAGTTATTTCGCCTATTTTCAATTGATAACCATCTGGATTATTGTTGAACGATGCACTATTTTTGGTGTATCATTCAAGTAAATTTGGGTATAAAAAAAGACCATGTTTTTACCATGATCTAAATTCACTGTTTATAAACCTGGAACAATCTCCTTTATTCCTTTAGCTGTATCTGCTATCTTTCTCATTGTACTGTTTTCTTCCAGGTACTCAAGTCCTTTGAGTGTAATCTCCGGTCTGATAAGAGTAACTTTTGGATAATCACAATCAAAGGTGTTTCTGACATCAACTCCACTGATTAGTCCGTTGTTAACCATCATTGCTATTATTCTGTTCCAACGTGGTTCTGTCAGATTCATTTCCTGGTATCCAATTAATGACTTATCAAACTCTTCTAAATCCATCGATTTTTCAAGGTTTTTTAAGATTTTGTATATTACTTTGAAATTGTCCATATAGTCTCCTTAATATAAGGATACCACCTAGCCTTGTGACTGGGTGGTACTAAATGCGTCCTTCTTTTTTTAATTGTTCAACTTCTTCTTTCGTTAATTTTATTGGTTTCTCTGGCATAGATAATCTATCTTTGTATGCTTCATATGCTTCATATGCTTCCTTTTCTTTTTTTGTCATTTTCTTCATACAATCACCTCTAAAACAATCTCATTATCTTTCTTTGATAATACCTTATATTTTGAGCCTTTGTCAATTAAAAATTCTCTTTGTTTTGGATATTTACTAATTTTTTCTATATATGCTCCTCTGCTATTCTTTGGAACATATATTATCACTTTATATTCCTTGTCCAATGCTGCACTTTGTATAACAGACGTACTATAAAACTGATTAATTTTAAATATGTCCCCCACATTATAATCTGAATACAAATCAATATCCAAATTTCTATAGCATATTATATCATGCTCTAATCTATTCTTACCAATTGCATTAGATATATTATCTGCATGATACATCATCTTTGGTTCTTTTGGTATATCTCCTCTCAACAGTTGAACGATGCACTATTTTTGGTGTATCATTCAAGAAGGCGTGGCAGAATACAAGAATGGCAATATAAAGTTACATTATATTGCTGACATGAACAATCCAAGAGGAGTTGGAGTAACATGGTTTCATGAACATGGTCATATGATTGATGAATTAGCAGGTAACGCATCAAATAATAAAGATTTTACAGATGCTCTGCATATGGTTTTTCTTGACAATATATCAAAAAAAAAGTTATATTGAAATTGAAAAGGAAATATCGCAAGATATGAGAAGACAATCGGCAGTATCGGATTTGTTTAATGGTTTATCTAAAGATGAGATAAAAGGAATTGCGATTCATCCTTTGAGAAATGACGGAACTTCTTATTGGACAGAAGAGACTATTAGACAAGAAGCGTTTGCGCATATGTTTGAATGTCAATTTGATGAATTAAGATATGCGGAAATGCGTAAATATTTTCCGAGAGCTTTATCTGAATTTGAAAAGATTATGAAAGGTTTATAGCGGTTATGAAGGGGAAAACTTTTTGTGAACAGAATAAAGAATTTGTTTCTCAGTTAAGTATATACAATCGCATATTTCAACATGGTTTTATCCCGAAAGAAAAAATAGTGCGAAATGAAGACGAATTACAGCAACGTTTAGAATTAATGAAAAAAAGTTGTGAAGAAAAATATGATTATGTTGCAGAATACTACAATATAGACGTAGAACATAGAAAAAAACATTATGATGTGATTAATGATTAATACCACCCAGTCACAAGGCTAGGTGGTATCCTTATATTAAGGAGACCATATGGACAATTTCAAAGTAATATACAAAATCTTAGTTGAACGATGCACTATTTTTGGTGTATCATTCAAGAGAATTTAGTTTTTTTAGTTTTTTTATTTCTTCCCCCTTGACTTTTTGCTTTTTTGGGTTTACCCTTTTCTTTAGAAAGAGAAACATTGGACGCGACGTACACGCTTCGGCGTGCTGAACCGACCTGGTTTCTCTTTTCTTTGTTTGTAGGAACTATATCATATAATATTCTCTCGTTTTTATCTGTTATTGCTATATTTAATATAACTTCCTGTGTTGAACGATGCACTATTTTTGGTGTATCATTCAAGTATTACATCTTGTATCAGATAAATAATAAGCACTACATCTTGTTTTTTACAATACCACTTATTCATACTTTGAGTATATCATAATGTTTAAAATAGCCTCAACTGTTTTTTCCTGATACTCTAACAATTGTTAGCGATAATCGACTTTATATAGAAATATTTTTCAGTATATAGTGATTATAAAAACAGACTTTATTATTTATAGTATTTATGATGATAAAAAAATAAAGTACACTTTTTATAAAATGTACTTTATCAGTATTTTCGGGCATTTGAAGTGGATTTTCAAAGAGTCCATTATTTTTTACTTGTTTATTTCAGAAAAATGTACTTTATTCTACTATTTCCATATCGAAAAGTAAAAACTAGAATTTTGAAAAAATGTACTTTATTTGCTAAAAAACGTACAGAAAAGTAAAAAAAAATAAAGTACATTTCCGAGAGAAAATGTACTTTATTTTTTATATTAATAATTTAGAAAATGAAATTGCTTATAACGTTTACCTTTGCAAAAATTACAACTTGAAATCTTTCTTTTGTTATTTAATAATTTGTTTTTAGCTGATATCCAAAATACTGAATTAAGATTGTGCAAACAAAAATAATCTTTAAGTTTTTTAAAAAATTACTCATAACATTCTACCTTCTATTTTATTATTGTAAGTAACGCGTTTTTTATTATATCATAAATTAATGAGAATGATAGATTGTTATTTATTTAATTATGCATTAGTATTTTTAGTATTAATTAATTCAAGTAATTTGTTCCGGTCCCATAATTTTATTCTAGTTTTTTTTGCAGTGTTTATAGCACTATCGGTAAAAAATCTGTTGGTTAATACAACTCCAACATCTACGTGATACATTTGAACTCCTGTATAGGCTTCTTGCACAGCTTTATTTCCGATGTTATCTGAATAACATTTACATTGAATGCCATAAGATATACCATCTTTTTCTGCTAAAATATCTATACCATCATCACCACTTCCTTGTGTCACTTTAACTTTGCTAAAACCATTTGAATTCAATAGGTCTGCACAAAAATATTCGAAAGAATGGCCATCCATATTATCAAAGTCGTTTAATTTATACGAAGAAGAATTATTACTATCCGCAATATAGATTTCATTTGATTCTTGATGAGCATCTTGGAGTTTCTTTGCAAATTCAATTAAGTATTCTTTCTTCTCAAAAGTTATCGTATCCCAAAGCACATTTCGTAGCTTAGAAGGATCTTCAGGACCGACAATTCCAGCTTCGTATAATTGCTCCATAATCTTATTGGCTCTATTGAAACCTATCTTAAATCTTCTTTGAAGTAAAGAAACGGATCCGCGTTGACTTTCAACAACAACTATTGCGGCAGAAATGAAATTGTCGGCATAAGAACCTTTAGAAAAGGGAGATTCAAATTGTATATTCTCTATTGGCTTTTGTTCGACTGATTTATTAAATTGGATATTGGTATAATTCGCATTATTAGGTGCTTGATATGAATTATTATTATTTTTTCGATTTGAAGGAATAATTACTTTTCTATTCGGGGATTTTGAAGGGCTAATAATATATGCATTAAGTAATGATAATAATGCACAAATTAAAAAATAAAAATCAAAAACACCGATGTTAATTGCATTTTTTGACATTATGTCGAATAAAGTTTTTGATATAATGAATAAGAGGTAACAAAATGCTGATATGAAACCCGAACTTTTGTGTCTTCGACTATCTGATCCATAAATAGAGCCTATTAATAAACAGATTCCATTAAATAATTGCAAATTTTTATGTGGAAGATTTTTTATGAAACAAATAATAATTATTATAATTAACGAAAAGAGAAAAATAATTGAATTTATAAATAATGTAACCCCTTTTGAATAATTGTTATTACTATTTCGTTTTTTGTTTTTATAGTTATATTTGAATGTATTGTTTTTCATATATGCCTCCATAAGAATTAAAGAACTCAAATTCATTATTGTGTTTATATGATTAAAAGTATTAAATATGTATAATATGATTAATAGGAATAAAATATACATTATTATTCTATCATATATCATTTATCATTTATACAAGCATTAATAATGAACTTTATTTTTTTAAATATTAAATGTACATAAAAAAATAAAGTTCATTTTTTATAAAATGTACTTTATCAGTATTTTCGGGCATTTGAAGTGTATTTTCAAAAAGTCCATTATTTTTTAATTTAAAAAAATGTACTTTATTCTACTATTTTTATAACGAAAAGTAAAAACTAGAATTTTTAAAAAATGTACTTTATCCATCAAAAATCATACAGAAAAGTAAAAAGTAAATAAAGTACATTTCCGAGAGAAAATGTACTTTATTTACTTTTATTAATAATTAAGAAAATGAAATTGCTTATAACGATTACCTTTGCAAAAATTGCAACTTGAAATCTTTCTTTTGTTATTTAATAATTTGCTTTTAGTTGATATTAAATAATTATTATTACATTTCTGGCAGTTTAACCAAACATTTTTTGTGTTATTTGGAAGAATTTCATTTGGATTTAATAATAGATAATTATTAATATAGTTCCAATCTTGTATTTCATTGCTAGCTACATGTTGTAACGTGTTAAAACTAGGTAAAGGTTTAAGGTTATTACAATAAGGACATTCACTAGTACCTTTTTTTATTTTATCTTGAACAGACAGACTATATGTCCCTGAACAGATTTTGCATTTCCAATAAAGACTTTTATTTTGCCAATAGCCAATTTCGTTTAATTTAGTTATATTTTTATTCGAATATTCTTCTATCAATCTTCCTCCAATTGTAAAAATATCAGTTCTTTACGCTCTTAACATTTAATCTACTTATATAAGAACAAGAAAATCTATTCTCAACATTCATAGTCTAAAAATATACAATATGTTTGTTATACATCATTTCTCATCGCTTTTATTTCTTTCGTTTATTTCTTCCATATACCCCGAGGTTATTATACTCGCAGGAAACGCTATAATTGCTATTCCTAATATATGGACTGCGGTGATTTTTTGATACACCTAATCCTTTGATATTAGTCTAATAGATTCTCTTTGTTTAAGCAATGTTCCTTAGCTCATATTCATTTCTATATTTTATTGGACTGACATATCCCACGTATGAATGCCTACGTTTTCTGTACTTTCCATCTATAGTAATTCTGTCTAATTGGTCTACATCAGCGTGCAACGAGCAATAAAGTTCGAATCCTGGACACCCTGCGGACCTTAGTCTATTTTAAAGGCTGTTATATGACTTTATTAATTGTTATTAAAACATCAAGGAGCCCATTGTTTACAAGGGCTCCTCGGGTTATAACCTGTTATATTTTGTTATTAATAATTATTAGCATTTTTTAAAGCTAGAAAAATTTGTGGGCAAGATTTTGGGTTGAAAGGTAGTTTATATAACATTATCCTTCCACAAGTGAATAGATTTTTAAGCCATTTTAACAAGTTTTCGAATCAAATGTCATTTATACATAATTTTATATATTATATCTCTTTTATCTTCAGGAACATCGTTCCACATATCTATAAAATCACATAAATTTCTTTCCCATGTACCCATAAAAAACAGCGCTCTTTGAATACCCTCCTCATCAAATGATACTTTTCTAATTGCACTCGTATTACCAATGAATTTGAACCATTTTGAATTATAATCACGTTCGTCTAATCTAAGTGCTACAAAGCTTGAAACTAAAGGAAAAACGAACGTTTTCTGTTCTTCAAAATATACATCTGTTCTATCAAATGGTACCACGTTTAACCCTAAAATGTCTTCTAATTGTGGCAATTCATCAAAGATCTTATCGTAAACCTGTATTATTGGCAATATCCATTCTTCTCTTTCATAGGAATCATAATACTTTATCTCTCCAACTTTTTGAAATGTAACATACTTTTTATAAAAGGAAAAATTTTTGGAAATTTTTCTATTAAACTGGTATGCATATATATCTCCCACATTCCAAAGGTTCCTTTCGAATTTTGGATATTCAAATTGCTTTTCAGCAGGCATCGGAGAATTTAATTTCTCAATTAATTTGAGCAATACTTCTTTTCTTTTTTTACTTATGCCTTCACTCAATTCATTATTCGCCTCATTAATAGCATTTTGTTTGACGGTTTCTGATAATCTTCCAACCTTCCACTGAGTATCTGCCAATGCCTCCCAAAAATAATTTTTCTCATCCGTCTGTAACAATTCACTAAAAGTTTCTACAGTACGCAAATAAGCTTCTTCATTGGAACATTGTTTCTTCAACCAAAACAAATATTCATCTCTAGTATCACATGAAATATCATTTCCATATATGCTATTACTCCAAACTCCCATATATCCTCCTACTCTGGATCCCAGTAAATTTGAATTAATGTCTGCACGTCTGTAAAGTTATCCTTAAACTTATTCCACTTTTTCTGAGCTATGGAATTTCTCAAATTCTGTAAATTATTTAAAGTATAAGCTGTGATTATTGCCTGTTCTAATACTCTTGACTGAGTATATGTCAATCCATGGGCTACTGCATACATATCGAATTTTTTACTTGGGAACTGTCCTCTATTATTATAAGGGCTCCCCGAATCATAACTTTTTATATTTTTTTATTAATAATTATTAGCATTTTTTAAAAATTCAGAATATTTGTGGGCAAAAAATTGAGTTGAAAGGTAGTTAGTTAATAAATGATATTCGAATGTAAGTGGTAAACTAAATTCCATAGAAACTGGCAATTAATTTTCCATAGTTTTCAATCAAATATTATTCCGTGATATACTTTGTCACGGAGGTGAAGAAAGGATGATTAATTGGATGATTTATGGGAAAATCCAAGAAT
>JAEEGL011548168.1_pt1 | contig 60768 bp, 37 predicted proteins | sample 9134231 | NCBI WGS metagenome assembly JAEEGL01 (sample SAMN16246548, study PRJNA631951) | gut metagenome | biome: gut microbiome; feature: rumen; material: fiber-attached | host: Bos | place: Iran: Karaj | collected 2018-10
CAAGCCCGGTGAATTGATCAATGTGCTGCATGAGTGCCAGGCATTGCATGGCTACCTCCCCGAGGAGATGCAACGCATCATCGCCCGCAAGCTGGGCGTGCCCGCTTCCAAGGTTTATGGCGTGGTGACGTTCTACTCGTTCTTCACCATGACCCCCAAGGGAAAGCACCCGATTTCGGTCTGCTTGGGTACCGCTTGCTATGTGCGTGGTTCCGAGCGTCTGCTTGAGGAAATCAAGCGCATTCTGGGCATCGAGGTAGGCGAAACAACCCCCGACGGCAAGTTCTCGCTTGACTGCCTGCGTTGCGTGGGCGCCTGCGGTCTTGCTCCCGTTGTCATGGTTGGTGAGCACGTTTATGGCCGTCTCGACGTCAAAGACGTTCGCCAAATTCTCGAAAATGTCGCTGCACAGGATTGATCGTCCGCAACGATTTGATCATTACTGAATAAAAGGCAGGATATCCGTTCACTGGGTATCCTGCCTTGCTTTGTTGAACAGGTCTTGTAAACTGATAAAAAATGCTCACGGTTTTGTAAAATCGGCAAAAAAATGTAACTTTGTAACCAAAATTGATAGATTATATCACTGCCACTAGTGGCCAATCTGCATTAATCATCTAGCTGTCAATGGATACACTTAACAACGGGTCAACCAGCGAGTCGCTGCCAGCTTATGGGCTGGCAGCAAATAACCATGTGCAGATTTTGTGCTGCTGTGGGTCGGCGTGCTACGCCTCAGGCAGTCTCAAAATCATTGACAATTTCATCCGTTTAATTGGTGAGCAAGGCCTGGGAAGCCGTGTCGATGTTGTGGCTACAGGATGCTTCGGCTTTTGTGCCAAGGGCCCCATCGTGAGGATTATGCCCGATAACACAACCTATGTGCAGGTTCATCCTGAGGACGTTGAGGACATTGTCATGACACACATCATCGGCGGCCAGCTGCTTGAGCGTCTGCAATATGTGGACTTCACGGCCCATCAGCTTGTGGACGATACCAAGCATTGGAGTTCGCTCCCCAAGCAACTGTCGATGGATGCCATGTTGCATGACTACATCTACGAGATTGGAGGCAAGAGGTTCCTCTCGGTGATGTCCTACAAGATCGATGCCGACAAGTGCAAGGGCTGTGGAGCATGCAAGCGCAATTGTCCAAGTCATGCTGTTGTGGGCGACCTGCGCCAACCGCATGTGGTCAACCCCTACAAGTGTACCTGCTGCGGCCATTGCGCGACCAAGTGTAAGTTTGATGCTGTTCACGGGCCCGTGGGAGCGCTCAGCGAGCGCAATTATGTCGAGGATTTGCTGGTCGATGTGGCCGACCCTGACAAAATTGTTGTGGCTCAGACGGCTCCGGCGGTCCGATACGCATTGGGTGAGGAATTCGGGATGCCTCCAGGCACCATCGTGACAGGCAAGATGATTACAGCCCTGCGCAAGGTGGGTGTGGACTATGTGTTTGATACCGACTTCGGCGCCGACATCACGATTATGGAGGAGGCAGCCGAGATTGTTGACCGCCTGCGCAAATACATCGCTGGCGACAAGGCGGTGCGCATCCCCATCACCACCTCGTGCTGCCCGGCATGGGTCAATTTCTTTGAAAACGATTATCCTGACTTGAGGGAATATCCCTCGACCTGCAAGTCACCCGCCCAAATGCTGGGTGCTGTGCTCAAGAGTTATTGGGCCGAACGCATGGGCGTACCCCGTGACAAGCTGGTAGTGGTTTCTGTCATGCCATGTCTGTCCAAGAAATATGAATGTGCACGTGATGAGTTCATTACCGGTGGTAATCCCGATGTGGATTACTCGATCACCACAATCGAGTTAGCTGAACTGATTAAGCGCATGAACATCGACTTTGACAGGCTGCAGGATGGCGTGTTTGACGCCCCGCTGGGCGACTCCAGTGGCGCTGGCGCCATCTTCGGCACGACGGGCGGTGTCATGGAGGCAGCTTTGCGTACGGTATATGAAGAATTCACCGGAAAAGAATTGGCACATGTCGATTTTGAGCAGGTGCGCGGCCTGGATGGTATCCATGAGGCAGTTATCGACCTCGACGGCTTTGAATTGAAGGTGTGCGTGGTCAACACGTTAGCCAATGCCCGCATTGTTATGGACAAACTGCGTGCCGGTGAACTGGACTATCATGTTATCGAGGTGATGGCATGTCCTGGTGGTTGCATCGGTGGTACAGGCCAACCTTATCACCATGGCGACATCGAGGTCATCAAGGCGCGCCAGCGGGCTATCTATAGCGAGGACGTCGGTAAGAAACTGCGCAAGAGCCACGAGAATCCCGTCATTCAGCGTCTTTATCGTGAGTTCCTGGGTGAGCCTTTGCATGGCAAAGCCCACGACCTGCTTCACACCAAGTACCGCGACAAATCTATTCTCTAAGGAAGCGAGACTTTCTTTAAAATTCCCTTAACATGGGCGATGGTGATGCCATAGTTGGTCATCGGCACGCCCTGGGTTCGGCATTGGTCAATGCGCTGGAGCATGAAACGGCGGTTAAACATGCAGCCGCCACAGTGGATGACCAGATCATAGCCCGTCAAGTCCTTGGGAAAATCCTTTCCTGCTACGATATCAACGGTGAGCCCTTGTCCTACACGCTTGCGCAGCATGCGGGGAATCTTTTCGCGCCCGATGTCTTCGGCTAGCGGGGCGTGGGTGCATGCCTCGGCGATGAGCACGCGCGATCGTTCTGTCAGGATGTCGATGGCAGTGGCACTCTCAACTAGGTAATGGATGTCACCCTTGTGGGCCGCCATCAATACCGAGAAGGAGGTGAGAAGGCTTTCGGCAGGCTTTTTCTGCGCCACAATGTCAAACACCTGGGAATCGGTGATGATGAGTCGTGGAGGTACGCGCAGGGCTGCCAACGTTCGGTCTATGTCCTCAGTAGTGCAGCACACTGCGATGCAGCCTTTATCCATCAGGTCGCGCAATGTTTGCACCTGTGGCAGGATGAGTCGCCCCTTGGGTGCCTGTGGATCTTGCGGCATGACCAGCAGCACAGTGTCGCCAGCTTGGGCTAGACTGCCTGTAAGAGACTGGTTGCCGCTCTCGGGCATCAGGCCGGCGAGAGTCTTCCGCAGCAAATCAAGCCCTGTTCCGTTCAAGGCACTCACGGGTATGACATCGCATCCTAGCCGTTTAGCAATGTCAGTGAGTAGGGTAGAGGGAACCTCTTGCATCAGGTCCGCCTTATTCAACGCAGCAATATATGGGACATTGGCCTGCTTGAGCATCCTAGCCCATACTGCTTCATCATCGAGCAAGGCGCCATCGGTCACAAGGATGGCGATGTCGGTCTGCTTGATGACTTCGCGGGTACGCTCAGTGCGCAGGTTGCCCACCTTGCCTGTATCGTCAAAACCTGCCGTGTCAATCAGCACACAGGGGCCCAGTGGCAGAATCTCCATTGACTTGCTCACCGGGTCGGTCGTAGTCCCTGCCACATTGCTCACGATGGCTATCTGTTGCCCTGTGAGTGCGTTGATGAGCGACGACTTGCCCACATTGCGCCGTCCAAACAGTGCAATATGCAACCGCTCACTCTGTGGCGCCCTGCTAAAACCTTGATCTACCATAAGAACGACAGTATTTTTATAAAAGGAAAACAATAAACACAATAATTACAATTGATCGAAAATACCAATTTGTATTTATTGCACTTATTGTTTCCTATCTTGGATTTTTAGAAGTAGAAGTCGCGCTTGCCACCGGCGATTTCATTGATGTGCCGGGCAGCGATTTCGCGAACGCGCTGGTTGGATATTTTTTTCAATTCCTTCTCAATCAGTGCATTGCCCTTGACAATGGTATCCTCACTGGCGAAGTCCATGAGATACTCCTTGAGAGTCATCAACGCATTAGGAGTGCAGATGTCACCAATCTTGCCGGCCTTGCACAGTTCCATGAAGCGGTCGCCCGTGCGGCCCGAACGGTAGCAGGCGGTGCAGAAGCTGGGCAGGTAGCCAATGGACAGCAGCCAGTTGATTACCTCGTCGAGGGTGCGCGTGTCGCTCACGTCAAACTGTGCTGTCTCGTCGTGACGCTCGACAGTAGTGTAGCCACCCACGCTGGTGCGGCTGCCGCCGCTGATCTGGGACACACCCAGGTCAAGCACCTTGGCGCGCACGCTCTGGCTCTCACGGGTCGAGATGATCATGCCGGTGTAGGGAACAGCCAGACGGATAACTGCTATGATGCGGCAGAAGATGTCGTCGGGCAGCACGTCGGGGAATTCATCGAGGGTGATATCCTCGGCAGGACAGATGCGCGGTACGCTGATGGTGTGCGGCCCTACACCGAATTTTGCCTCCAAATGTTCGGCATGCATCAGCAGGCCCACAAAGTCATAGCGGTAGGTTGTCAATCCATACAGCACGCCGATGCCCACGTCGTCGCAACCACCCATCTGGGCGCGGTCCATGGCCTCGGTGTGGTAGCAGTAGTTGCTCTTGGGGCCGGTCGGATGCAACGCCTCGTAGTTCTTGCGGTTATATGTCTCCTGGAACAGGATATATGTGCCGATGCCGGCGGCCTTCAGTTTCTCGTAGGCCTCGACCTCGGTGGCAGCAATGTTCACGTTCAGGCGGCGAATCTCACCGTTGCCCACCTTTGTGTTATAGATGGTGTGAATCGACTCCAGAATGTACTCCAGCGGGTTCATGACTGGGTGCTCACCCGCCTCCAGAGCGATGCGCTTGTGGCCCATCTTGACCAAGGCCTCCACCTCGGCACGAATCTCATCCTGAGACAGTTTCTTGCGCGGAATGGTTTTGTTCTTGGCATGATAGGGGCAATAAACGCAGCCATTGATGCAGTAGTTGGACAGATATAACGGAGCGAACATCACGATGCGGTTGCCGTAAAAACGCTTCTTCACGTCTTTGGCCAACTGCTCGTAGCGCTCAATCAGGTCGGGCTGGTCGCAGTCTAGCAGCACGGCTGCTTCGCGGTGGGTCAGACCTTTACACAGGGCGGCTTTTTCGATGATTTCTTCAATCAGGGTGCGGTTGCTCTTATTCTTCTCAGCATAGGCTAGAGTTTCCAGTATTTCGCTGTCGTCGATGAACTCATCGGCATGGTTAGATTTGACGTTGTACATTATTTTTGAAATAGTTAATGATAGTAGTTTCTAGTTTTTTTGTTTCAACCTGCAAATATAAAAAAAAGACTCTAGACTATTGCCCTTTATTTTCAGTTTTTTCATTTTTTATTTGCGCGGCGCAGTGGCATGGCGTGAATGTTGACGATGACGATTGTTTCGATTACACGGGATAGCGAGGTTTGTGCATGCCACTTTATCTTGATTGGCGGCAACAGAATATCATGAGAAAAACTATAAGAAATAAGGGCGCAGTGATAGCCTAAGGGAATTGAATAATTACTTAAAGTATTACTTTAATGTTGTATTTAAGAATTGCTTTAAACATAAACAAATAAACTAGTTAAAATCACATATTTAAGATTGTTTATATATGTAGTTCTGATAGATGCGGTTCTCTTTTTCGGCTGTGGCGTCCCAACTGATTTCTGGTGGTAGATTCTGCTCTATATTTTCGCGCAATAATTCAACGGCCCGGGTGGTGAAACGGTCCACAAAATCGTCGCCTAGATCAATCGCATTTTCGCGGCCCACAGCCTCGGGGCTGCCCATGACATTGGAAGCAACGACGTGGGCTCCGCAAGCAAGGGCTTCGGTAGCCACCAAGGGCAGTCCTTCGAGTTTGCTGGGCAATACCAACAGGTCGACGCAGTTGAGCAATTCGGGAATTTCATCATGCGGAACACTGCCCATGAAACTGCACTTGATGCCGCACAGCTGCATCTTTTGTCTTGTCTCCTGGAGTTGTGAGCCGTCTCCAATGGCCCAGAAATGAAGCCTCTCGCCGTACTTCTGCTGAATTTCGCTGTAGATAGCAGGCAGGAGCGTGACGTTTTTCACGGGTTCAAAGCGCCCGAGGAAGGCAACAACCTTCTCGTTGTCACCGATTTCATGCTGCTTGCGAAGTTGCTTGCGCTTCTCGTCGCTGTAGCGCGTGAAGCTGTTGCCGATGCCGTTGAGCAGCACTTCGGCAGGAAAACCGCTGCAAAGTTTGGCATTGGCTTCGTTGAGCAATCCTAAGCTGACAAAAAAGTTGCAGTCAGCACTGTTCAGCAGCTCGACGGTCATGTCTTTGATTACGGGATCTAGGTGCGGCTCGGTATGGATGCTGCTGCCATGCCATGTGATGAAGCAGGGAATGTGCAGTTTCTTACCGGCAAACACGGCGGCGTGGCCCGTAATGCGGTCGTGGGCTGTGGCCAGGTCATGGCCGCGCATCTCCCAACCCAGGCGGTGCAGGCGGCGCAACAGGGCGCGGGGACGCTTGTGGAACACCTTGTGGAGCACAACGTCACTCCAGCGGCGGCGGAACCATGTGATGTGGACCTTCACGCCGTCGGCGGTGATCTCGTCGGGGCGGTAATCAACGTGGCGGCTGTGTCGCATTAGGCGCATGAGCCAGCCGTCATAGACCTGCAGCATGTGGACGTTGATTTTGTAGTCGGCAATCTGCTCAAGGTGCTTCACGCGGTTAATAACCGCATTGAATACCCCAAGCCTGCTGTTGATGTCGCCTTCAAATAGAACTGCAATCTGTTTCATGATTCGTCTGGTTTTAGTCAAGCAAATTTACTCAACTTTTGCCACCCGTGCAAGACGAGTCTCGCTTTTTGCGTAAAATCACAAAAAAAAGAGGCCAAGCACACGGCTTAACCTCTTGTCTAGTAGCGGGAGCCAGACTCGAACTGACGACCTTTGGGTTATGAGCCCAACGAGCTGCCACTGCTCCATCCCGCAATTTGCGAGTGCAAAATTACTACATTTTCTTCACCTGACAAGATAAATCGGGCGAAAAATGTGTTTTTTAACATATTTTTACCAAAAACAATAGGGTTTTCACGCTTTGTTTAGCTAAAAATGTCCGTGCGACGCAGGTGGGTCGCACGGACATGGTGTGATTGTGGACTTCTGTGATTACAGGCCGAGACCCTTGAAGAAGTCGTTGCCCTTGTTGTCAACGAGGATGAAAGCGGGGAAGTCGACGACGCGGATTTTCCACACGGCCTCCATGCCCAACTCGGGATATTCCACGCATTCAATGCTCTTGATGCTCTCCTGCGACAAGATGGCGGCGGGACCACCGATGCTGCCCAGGTAGAAACCACCGTGTTTCTTGCAGGCGTCGGTCACCTCTTGGCTGCGGTTGCCCTTGGCAATCATGACCATGCTGCCGCCCAGGCTCTGGAACAGGTCAACATAGGGGTCCATGCGGTTGGCAGTTGTCGGGCCCATCGAGCCGCAAGGCATGCCTTTTGGCGTCTTGGCAGGACCGGCGTACAGTACGGGATGGTCCTTGATGTACTGGGGGATGCCCTCACCGCGGTCATAGCGCTCTTTCCATTTAGCGTGGGCGATGTCGCGGCCTACGATGATGGTGCCGCTCAGTGAAACGCGTGTCGATACTGGATACTTGTCAAGGATGGCAAGCGTCTCGCTCATGGGGCGGTCAAGGTCGATCTTGATGCCGTCGCCTTCGCCGGCTTGGCGCAGTTCCTCGGGAATGAGCTCGGTGGGTTTGTCGTCGAGCTTCTCGATCCACACACCGTCCTTGTTGATTTTTGCCTTGATGTTGCGGTCGGCACTGCAGCTGACGCCCAAACCGATGGGGCAGGATGCGCCGTGGCGGGGCAGGCGCACGATGCGTACGTCGTGAGCCATATATTTGCCGCCGAACTGGGCGCCCAATCCAATCTTGTAAGCCTCTTCCAGCACTTGCTTCTCGAGTTCCACGTCACGGAAGGCGCGGCCCGTCTCGTCACCAGTGGTGGGCAGGTTGTCGTAGTAGTGGGTTGAAGCCAGCTTGACGGTCAGCAGGTTTTTCTCGGCGCTGGTGCCGCCGATGACGAAGGCGATGTGATAGGGCGGGCAGGCTGCCGTGCCCAGGGTGCGCATCTTCTCAACCAGGAAGGGCACGAGTGTGCCGGGGTTCAGAACGGCCTTAGTCATCTGATACAAGTAGGTCTTGTTGGCACTGCCGCCGCCCTTGGTGACGCACAGGAAATGGTACTCCATGCCCTCGGTGCACTCCAAGTCGATCTGGGCGGGCAGGTTGCAGCGGGTGTTGACCTCCTCGTACATGCTCAACGGGGCATTCTGCGAGTAGCGCAGGTTCTCCTGGGTGTAAGTGTTGTAAACGCCGCGGGCAAGGGCCTCCTCGTCGCAGAATCCGGTCCACACCTGCTGGCCCTTCTCGCCATGGATGATGGCGGTGCCGGTGTCTTGGCACAGGGGCAGTTGGCCCTTGGCGGCCACCTCGGCATTGCGCAGGAAAGTCAGCGCCACATACTTGTCGTTGTCGCTTGCTTCAGGGTCACGCAAAATCTTGGCTACCTGCTCGTTGTGGGAGCGGCGCAACAGGAAGTTCACATCACGAAAGGCTTGCTGGGCAAGCATCGTCAGGGCCTCGGGTTCAATTTTGAGGATGGGTTTTCCCTCAAACTCTCCAACCGACACATAGTCGCTCGTGAGCCTGTAGTATTCAGTGTCATCTTTGCCCAACTGGAACATGGGCGCATAGCGGAATTCAGGATTGTTTGCCATAATTCGTTCTAAAGTTATTTGGTGTTATAATTGGTTTTAATGGTGCAAAATTAGCGAAAAAACTTCACATGTCAAATCCCAGACGCTTGAAGTCGTCGGGTAGGGGAGCGGTGACGTCAATCTCGTTGCCGCTCACGGGGTGGGTGAAGCGGATGCGGTGGGCTTGCAGCGAGATGCCGCCGTCGGGGTTACTGCGCGGAGCACCATACTTAAGGTCGCCCTTTATAGGGCACCCGATAGCCGACAACTGGGCCCTGATTTGGTGCTTGCGTCCGGTGATGAGATCTATCTCGAGCAACCAGTAACGCTGACTGGCTGCGATGACGCGGTAATTGAGAACAGCCTTCTGATGCCCTTCGCGGGGCACGATGCTCACATGCGTCTTGTTGTTGCTCTCCACGCTCTTTAGGTAATGGGTGAGGGTGTCCGCGTCCTTAGGGGGCTGTTTGCCGACGACGGCCCAATAAGTCTTGTGGACCTCGCCCTTGCGGAATAACTCGTTCATGCGGGACAGTCCCTTGCTCGTCTTGGCCATGACCACCAACCCGCATGTGGGACGGTCGATGCGGTGAGTCACGCCCAGGAATACATTGCCGGGCTTGTCGTATTTCTGCTTGATCCACGCCTTCACCGTGTCGATGAGCGTCGGGTCGCCTGTGCGGTCACCCTGCACCAGTTCGCCAGCGCTCTTGTTGACGATGATGATGTGGTTGTCTTCATATGCTACATCCATATCGTTTTCGGTGGACGCTCTTTGTGTGAGCGGCAGCGCAAAGTTAATGTTTTTCCTGTAATTTTTGGCATCTCGAAGTAAAAAAGTAGAGGATCGGCACTACTGGAATCATTGAGTTTCCCTTCATTCTCCCATTTTTGTGCGGAAAATGACTGGCAAGTGTCTTGCTTTGGGAAAGTAGCATTTGTTTAACTACCTGATATACAAATAATTGTGGTTGCAGTAGTTAATCTGCTGAAAATCAACGCATTGGCAAAAATAGGATAGCAAATTGCTAAAAATGTGAAAAAAGTTATAAACAAAGTCACATTATATTAAAAAAAATAATTATCTTTGCAAGCCTGTCTTTTATTGATGTGGTGTTAAGAAACAAAGAAACTGTAGATTACCGATCCGTTGTAGGGATAGTTTTCATGAATGACCAGCCTGTAGCATCTGCCGTTTAGGGGCTGTGAAGGGTTCTGAAATTTTGAAGCCGAACACGAGAAAAGATAGGTGTACCTGACCACATGTAAACTTATAAAACATTAATAATTTATTAACAAAAAATTTATGAGTCTTAAACATTTTCTACTGTTGCTCGTTATGGCATTTGTCACTCTCGGAGCCTCGGCTCAGGTGAGTGGTACGGTGTTTGACGAGAACAATGAACCTGTCATCGGCGCCTCGGTTGTTCAACAGAACAATCCCAAGAACGGCGTGGCGACCGATTTTGACGGTCATTTTACCTTAAATGTGCCTGCCGGCACAAAGATTAAAGTTACCTATGTTGGTTATGAGGACGTTGTTGTTGCTGCCAAGGCAGGAATGACAATTACCCTGCAGCCAAAGGGTAATGTGATTGGTGAAGTCGTTGTCACCGGTTATCAGAAGGTTGACAAGCGACTCTTTACGGGTGCTACCCAAAGCGTCGATGCCGAGAAGACAAAGCTCTCGGGTGTTGCCGACGTGAGCCGCGGTCTGGAAGGTCGTGTCTCGGGTGTGCAGGTGCAAAACGTGTCAGGTACCTTCGGTACGGCTCCCAAGATCCGTGTTCGTGGTGCTACCTCAATCTACGGTGACTCCAAGCCGCTGTGGGTTGTCGATGGTGTTGTCCTCGAGGATAACGTGGCCATCAGCGCCGACGACCTGTCTTCGGGTGATGCCAACACGCTGATTGCTTCGGCTGTCGCCGGTCTTAACGCCGATGATATCGAGAGCTTCCAGATCCTGAAGGATGGTTCTGCAACCTCGATCTACGGTGCCAAGGCTAACGCTGGTGTGATCGTAATCACGACCAAGACCGGCCGCAAGGGTTCAAGCTCCATCAACTACACTGGTGAGTTTACCTATCGCTTGAAACCTAACTATCGTGACTTTAACATTTGTAACTCTCAGGAGCAGATGAGTATCTTGCGCGAGATGGAGCAGAAGGGTTGGCTGGAGTATGCTAACCTGGTGAACAGCACCACCTCGGGTATCTATGGTCAGATGTACACCTTAATGGACACCTATGATCCGGTGACTGGCCAGTACGCACTGCCCAACACTCAAAATGCTCGCAACCAGTATCTGCGTGAAGCCGAAATGCGCAACACCAACTGGTTCGACCTGTTGTTCAATAACAACATCATGCAGAACCACTCAGTCAGCATTTCGGGTGGTACTGATAAGGGCTCTTTCTACACCTCGGCATCTGTCATGACCGATCCGGGATGGTACAAGAGCAGCCGCGTTGAGCGCTATACCTTTAACGCTAACGCTATCTATAACCTGACTGATCACATCCGCATCAAGATTTTGAACAGCGACAGTTTCCGTGATCAGAAGGCTCCCGGTACTTTGAGCCAGAACGTGGACGTTGTGAACGGTGAAGTAAGGCGTGACTTTGATATCAACCCCTACAGCTTCGCCTTGAATACCGCCCGTACCGTTGATCCCAATCAGCGTTATGTGCGCAACTACACTACGTTCAATATTTTTGACGAGTTGGAGCGCAACTACATCGACTTGAACGTGACCGACCTGAAGTTCCAGGGTGAGCTTAACATCAAGCCCATCATCAAGCAGGACCAGACGCTCGAGTTCAACTTCCTGGGTTCGATGCGTGTTGCTACCACCGAGCAGAACCACTATGTGCTCGATAACAGTAACCAGGCAATGGCATATCGCGCAGGTATCGACCCCGAGAATGCCATCATCCGTTCATCTAACTCTTACCTTTATACCGACCCCGATGTTGCCAACGCACTGCCCGAGACGATTCTTGACAAGGGTGGTATGTTGTTCTTCAGCAAGCACCACAACAAGACTTTCACTTTCCGTGCTTCAGGTCAGTACATGAAGGACTTCAATGAGGGTAAGCACATTATCAACCTGTTCGCCGGTATGGAGGCCATCCGCTTCGACCGCTTCAGTGAGTCGTTCGATGCATGGGGCATCGTTTATGACAACGGTAACTTGCCATTCACCAACTACAAACTCTTCAAGCAGATGCAAGAGGAGAATGGTACCTACTTCAGCGTTGGCGAATACCACCGCCGCGACATGGCTTACTTTGCCAACCTCAACTATGCTTTGCTGGGTCGCTACATCTTGAACGGAACCCTCCGCTATGAGGGCTCTAACCAGATGGGTCGCACCTCACAGAGCCGCTGGTTGCCCACTTGGAACATTTCGGCAGCATGGAATATCTATGATGAGCCGTTCTTCCAGAACTGGGCTATCAGCAAGAAGGCGCTCACCTATGCCAAGCTGCGTCTGAGCTACTCGCTGACCGCCGAGAGCGGCCCCACGAGCGTAGCTAACGCCGAGGCATTGTATTATCCCACTCGCCCCTGGCGTCAGGAGATCAGCACCTATGAGATGGCTCTCCAGCTCTCAGGTCTTGGCAACAGTGAGCTCACCTATGAGAAGAAGCATGAGTTCGACCTTGGTGTTGACCTCGGTTTCCTCTACAACCGCATCAACCTCGTGTTTGACTGGTACTTCCGCAACAACTTCGACCTGATTGGTCTCATCCGCACCCAGGGTGTCGGTGGTGACACCAACAAGTATGGTAACGTTGCCGAGATGAAGTCGCACGGTGTTGAGTTCACCCTCTCATCACGCAACATCGAGCCCTCAAGGGCTGGTGGTTTTGCATGGAGCACCGACTGGACCTTCTCCTATGCAGTGACCGAGATTACCAAGCTGCAGTCACGTTCACGCGTCATCGACCTCGTGACCGGTAGCGGTTTCCCCTTGCAGGGTTATCCCCACCGTGCCATCTTCTCGATTCCTTACGCTGGACTTGATGAGCATGGTCTGCCTCTGGTATACGATGAGACTGGAGCTATCTCAAACGTTGGTCTGAACTTCCAGGAGTTCGAGAATCTGGGCTTCCTCAAGTATGAAGGTCCCGTTGATCCGACAATCACTGGTGGTTTCGGTAACAACTTTGACTGGAAGGGCTTCCATCTGAATGTCTTCATGACTTATGCATTTGGCAACAGCCTGCGTCTTGACCCGACATTCGCTTATGGCTACAGTGACCTTACTTCCTTCACCAAGGACTTCAAGAACCGTTGGGTATTGCCCGGTGACGAAGCATTGACCGATATTCCTGCAATTGCATCACGTCGTCAGGTTTATTCCAACAACTATCTGGGTATGGCCTACAATGCTTACAACTACAGCACTGTTCGCATTGCCGATGGTGGTTTCATTCGCCTGAAGGAAATCGCTTTGACCTACGATATTCCCAAGACGTTGATTTCTCATCTTCGTCTGAACACCGCATCTGTTAAATTCGCTGCGACCAACATCTGTCTGCTCTATGCCGACAAGAAACTCAATGGTCAGGATCCCGAGTTCTTCAACAGTGGTGGTGTAGCATCACCTAACCCCAAGCAGTTCACTCTGACTCTGCGTCTGGGCATGTAATTGATGTTTGACATGATTACACATTATTAAATATATAGAAGATTATGAAACTACGTTATAAAATTTTCTTGATTGCAATAACGCTGATCGGTTTGAGTTCTTGCAAGGACTTCCTGGAGAAGGTGCCCGATACCCGCGTATATCTGGTGAATCTTGACCAGCTCGAGCAGTTGCTCGTTACCGGTTACACCATGAATAACTATGCTCTGGTTGGCGAGATGTCGAGTGATAATGTTATCGACAACAACTCACCCAGTGATGACGGTGTGCGTTATCACTTGAGCTCCTACGATCAGTTCGACGAGCAGGTTTATGCTTGGGAGGACGTGGATCTCGACATTAGTGACAGCGACTCCCCCTCTGGCGTGTGGAGTGGTTGCTATGCAGCCATCGCCGCAGCCAATGCCGTGCTTGAGAAGATTGAAGAGTTTGAAACCAACGGTGCGATTGAGGGTGAGCCCCTTAGCGCCAATGACCGTGCCCGCATGGATGCTATCAAGGGTGAGGCCTATATGATTCGTGCCTATCACCACTACATCCTGGCTCAGGTGTTCTGTATGCCTTACCGTGGCCCGGAAATCAGCAAGACCCTCCCCGGTATTCCTTATGCTACCAAGCCCGAGACCGAGCTTGACCCGAAATATGACCGTGGCACACTGCAAGAGACCTACGACAAGATCGAGGCCGACCTGCTTCTGGGTTTGCAGTATGTGACCGAGGACTTCTATGAAGTGCCCAAGTATCACTTTAATGTTGCTTCTTCCAATGCATTTGCTGCTCGCTTCTATACCGTGAAGCGTGAGTATGACAAGGTGGTGAAGTATGCTACCGCTGCCTTCAAGGGCAATGACCCCAGCACCATGCGTAATGACTTCTGGGATCAGACCGACTTCTACTATTACAGCGACATCGCACGCTACTACAGCAGTATCGAGCGTCCCGGTAACTTCATGATGATTGGTACCTACAGCACTTGGGACCGTCGTTTCTACGGCTACCGCTTCTCTTGCGCCCGTGACGCCCTCCGTGGCTCTATCCAGGGTCCTGGCCCGTCTTGGGACAAGTGCATCTGGACTTACCGCAACGGTAAGGACAAAATTTCGTTTGCCATGATGCCTTGCTACCAGTACTTCTGCGCAAGTGCAGGTATGGAATATGGCGCATTCTTCGTGGGCAACTGCTTCGAGCAGTTCGAGTACACCGACAAGGTTGCCGGTATCGGTTATGTGCACATGGTTCGTCCCGAGTTCACCAGTCAGGAAACCATCCTGCTGCGTGCCGAGGCTAACCTCTTCCTGGGCAATATCGATGAGGCATTCGAGGACCTCTATCTCTGGAACCACGAGCATCTGCTGCTTGACGAGTCACGCAACTATCAGATGACCGAACTCACCAAGGAGGAAATCACCAAGTTCTACAGCTACTATGACGATCCCAACCGCAAAGATCCCGGTTTCGGTATTGTTAAGAAGTTCCACATCGATGAGGTTTGCCCCAGCGACAAGTACCATCTCACTCAAGAGATTGAGCCTTACATGCAGTGCGTCCAGCACTTCCGTCGCATCCAGATGATCCACCTGGGTAACCGTTGGTTCGACATCAAGCGCTATGGCTTCACTATTACCCACAAGATGGGCATCAGCGATGTTTACACGCTTGATTCGCTTGATCCGCGCTATGCTATTCAGATTCCGAACGAGGTAATTGGTGCCGGCTTGGATCCCAACCCCCGTACAACTGTAAGGCCTGAAAATAGCCTTTTTGTGAACAAGGATGCCTATGTTCATTCCAACTAAAAAATGAAAAAAACGTTATGAAGAAGATTCAATATTATATTTCAGCGTTACTGCTTGTGGCTGTTGCCGCCTTGTCGCTCTCTTCTTGCGGTGAGGAAAAGTTGGGTGACACCATTTTCCCCGACGTGGATGAATCGCTCGACCCCACGTCCTATTCCTATCAGCTTGATAAATTTCTCAGAATCAATTATCTGGAGAAATACAATCTTACCTTCCTGTACAAGATGCCGGATATCAGCACCAACATGAACTACAATCTGGTGCCGGCAACCTATGCCAACTCAATTGACCTGGCTGTATTGTGCAAGCACTTGTGGTTTGACGTTTATGACAAGGTGGCTGGTGAGGACTTCCTCAAGACCTACGGCCCCCGCATCATCCTGTTGATTGGTTCACCCGCCATTAACCCGACCTCGGGTAGTGAGACTGTCGGTCTTGCTGAGGGTGGTATCAAGATTTCATTGTTCAAGGTGAATTCAATGAACATCAACGATTTCAACACCATGAACGAGTTGTACTTCCACACGATGCACCACGAGTTCGCTCACATTCTGCATCAGACCAAGACCTATCCTTCAGAGTTTAACACCATCTCTGTTGGTCGCTATGATGTCAACAACTGGCAGTATCGCGGCAATGAGGTGAACTCTTTGGGATTTGTTACCAGCTATGCTTCGAGTGAGTATCGTGAGGACTTCGCCGAGACTGTTGCTTGCTTCATCGTTTATACCGACGCTCAGTGGAACAGAATGATGCAACTCGCATCACGTGGCTGGGCCACCGCAGCTAGCGATGATGACTTGGATGCCGTTTATTACAGCTTCTATTACTATCCCGATAACGATGCCGAACAGGAACTGGTCTATGTCGAGGAGCGTTATGTTACCGTTGTCACCGATGAGGACGGCACTGTTCACAAGTACTACCGCAATGAACGTGATAAAGATGGTAACCGCATCGTGGTCTATGACGTAGAGGATAAGGACGGTATTGATGGATCAGAAGCCATCCTGCAAAAGGTGCAGATTGCTCGCGAATGGTTCCGTACCGCTTGGAATGTTGACCTGGATGCCTTGCGCGAAGAGGTTCAGACACGTCAGTCAACCTATGACATTAATGAGTTGCGCAAGTGGGTTTATGACCTCCAGTAATGTTTCACCTTTAACATGATGAAAATAAAATGAAGAAGTTTTTAAATATTGCATTGCTGACGCTTGTGGCTGTTTCATCACTGTCGTTGGTGTCTTGCAAGAATGAGATTGAAGATATCTTTGATGATGATGCCATTGCACGCCTCGATAAGGCCAAAGCTGAATATTCCAAGATCCTCACCAGCAATGGTGGCAAGTGGCAGCTTGAGTATTATGCCAATGCCGAAGAGCAGGGTTACGTTTACCTGATGACCTTTGCCCCTGACGGTTCGGTGACTATCTCTGGCCACAACAAGTGGATTAATTACGTTCAGACAGGTGTAACCACTGCTCCCGCCTATGGTAGCGAGGTTTCCATGTGGGAAGTGATTGCCGATAACGGACCTGTGTTGTCCTTCAATACCTACAACAAGTTTTTCCACTTGTTCGCAGATCCCTATGACATCCCCAGTGTCGGTGGCGCTACCTCCGATGATGATGTCAATGAAAATGGTTATGGCCACGAGGGTGACTATGAGTTTGACATCATGAAATATTCAGGTGATACCCTTTACCTCACAGGCAAGAAGTATAACCTGAACATGATTATGACGCGTGTTGATGCATCGATTGACGACGAGGTTTACATGAATGAGGTCGTTGCTATGGCCGATTCTTTCTTCAACGCCAAGGTGCCTCACGTTTATATCAACCTGCCCAATGGTGTGCGTTGGATTGTGAAGAACGGTTCTACCAGCATCTTGAAGATGTTCCGTGAGGATGCCGATGAGATCTCGACAGCCGAGACTCACAACGTCATCATTACTCACGACGGATTGTCGTTCATGAATCCTGTAACCATCGATGGCTATACTATTAAGAACTTTATCCGCCAGGCTGATGGCTCGTTGCTCTGCCGCGATGATAATCAAACGACAATGACTGCCGACGAACTGTCGGTTATGATGACCAATACCAACTTTATTTGGCAGTCTAAGTTGACTACATCTGGCGCTGTTGGTGGCAGGTATGCCGACTTGATCACGCAGTTAATTAGTGAGTTGAAAACTTATAATAAGTCAACGCTCAACTATGCACAAATCTCTTATGATCCCGCGTTGTCAAGATTTGTCTTGTCGTTCAACGTCAAGAAGGGTACCGTGAAGTATAACCCCTCTTACTACTTCACAATGACTGCTTCAGGTGACACTCAGGTGAAACTGTCGTTCGACGCCGAGGGTGATACCTATGGTGAGCGTTATGCAGCCAATTGCCCCTCGATGCGTAACTTCGTCAATGCACTGGGTGGTACTACCATCGATTTGAGCGCTAACTCGTTGCTGGCTCCCGTGAACATGAAGTTCGCCGAGAATGGCCATGCCGAGAATTTCGTGATCTGGAATCTCCAGTAAAATGTTTAATAATGCCGAGGGCATTGTTCCCACTTGATGGAGCAATGCCCCGGCTTAAATAGAAATACATTTTTTATTAACATAATAATCATTATTTATGAAAAAGTTCTTACTTTTAGCTGCCGCAGCTCTCATGGTATCGACTGCTGGCGCACAATTGAAGACCGCCGTGCCTCAGAGCACAGCGATGAATGTGAATGCTAAGGCTAAGATTTCTGCTATCAGGAATCATGCTCAACCTCAGCAACTCAACATTTCTGAGATCTCTTCGATGAAAGAGCTCAAGACTGATCTTGCTTCAGCCAAGGCTGTAACTCGTGCCCCCAAGAAGGCCGGTTATCTTGAGCCGTTCTACAAACGTCCTGCCGGTATGTACTTCTCTCCGTTTATCGCAGTTGACGGTTCTGGTTTCTACTCCTATGGTTCTTATTCATTCCTGATGATGAAACCTTTTGCCGACTATACGTTTGAAGGTACATGCGTGGGTGATGATGAGAACACTAACTTTGCTTGGGACGTTTGGTTTGGTGGTGATTATTATGGCGTTGATGATGTCATGGGTGTAACCTTCAGCAATACTTTTTCTGTTGATGATTGCCCCGTATTCTTTGCCGTTGATGGTGCTCTGGATGATCCCAACGCAGCATGGTATCAGTATCAGATCAAGAACTACGATAACGAGGAAGGCTTGAGTGGTGCCATCACGACCAACAGTGAGACCCCCGCTCAGCTGCTCAGCATCCCTTACTCTGAGATGTATGAGGAAGGCGTAGAGTTCATGTATTCAAGTAAGACCATGGTCGATGGTGGCCGCAATTGCGACCTGGCTGGCCAGATTTCAAGGTACTATGGTGCAGAGCCTTGGGGCAACAACGAGTATGGCTGGTGGTTCGGTAAGAACGCTTCCCATATCGATGGTCTGGCACAGGCCTTTGAGAAACCCTCACACCCCTACATGCTCAAGAATGTTTACCTCCAGGCCTATGGTGTTGAGTGCAATGCTCCCGTCAAGTTGACCTGTAAGGTTTACAAGCTGGATGGAATTCCCGAGTACACCGACGAGAAGAATGGTGTGAGCCTTCCCATCGAGCCCGGTGAACTCATTGTTACCGGTGAAGGTCTGGTAACTCCCACCACCGAGGAGGACAAGAACGGTCTGATTACCTTCACCCTGTTCGGTCAGGATGAGGACGATCCCGAGTTGGTTTATGAGTACACTCCCACCATCGATTATCCTATCCTCGTCTGCATCGAGGGTTATAATGATGAGGGTATGGAAGACCTCGTTAACTTCAGCGCGTTCGTTTCAATTGATGACGCTGTTGATGAGGGTTATGGCGAGTTGGCCTACCTGAAGACTCCTTACTACGAGGAGGTTGTTACTGAGGAAGGCGACACCGTTCAACAGCCCACAGGTGAATACTACTGGCATGGTCTGGACCACTTCTTCAGCAATGGTACGCTAGCTATGAAGACCGGTTTGACTATCTTCATCGGTACTGAGAACCCCTTCATCACCTACAACTATAGCATCGAGGACGGTGAGTACACCTTCCCCGCCGAGGGTGGTGAGATGGTGAAGAATCTCGAGTATACCGATACTACCGTTGTTTGCAATGGTATTGAGTTCTTCAGCTTCACTCCCAGTGCCGATGGTGACTGGACTTTGACTTGGAACGGTAGCGATGAACTGCCCGATTGGCTCGACATCGAGCTCACCGATGGTGAGGAAGATGGTGAGTTCTCAGGTCTCGTTTACGCTAGTGTAACTGCTCAGCCTCTCCCCGAGGGCGTGGCTTATCGTGAGGCCGTTATCCGCTTCGAAATTCCTGGTGACTACATTGATTACAAGTTCATGCAGGGTGTGAAGCCCAAATACCCCAAGGGCGACGTGAATGGTGACGGCGAGGTGAACATTGCCGACATCAACGCACTCATTGATATCATCCTGGGTGGTGAAGACAAGTCTGAAGGCCGTTCAGATGTGAACGAGGACAGTGAGGTGAACATTGCTGACATCAACTCAGTAATCGACATCATCCTCGGCTAATGTTACAGCAACAAGATAGATTGATAATTACAGTTTCTTAACATATCATCTATTACCTGAAGAGACGGGATGCCTGATAGAAGGCCTCCCGTCTCGCTTTTTGTTGGGTGATGAATAATTAATGGCAATGCACCGCTTGTCGCCGACATGTCGGGGCGTCGCTAGTGCTTTAGGATGGTCCCTTGTGTCATGGCTTTGCCATGGTTTTGCTGGCATTCCTTGTAAAATGCCACATGGTGGCCCCGTGGGGATTGATGTGGACGTCAAACATTATCTCCCCGTCAACTGTTATCTCGGCAGTCTCCCCAGTTAGCAATTCAAGGCAGTTATAGGGACCAAATGTCAACTGGGCACATTCAAGGGCATGGGAGGGTACCCTCACGCGAGTATTCACTTCATGTTCGCTAAAGTTGACGACTATTAGCGTCATCTCGTGGTCATAATGTCGCAGGTAGGCAAATTGAAGTTGTGTGTCCAAGGTATCCTGATTAACATACATCAAGTCAAAAAAATCGCCGCTAGAGAGCGTGCGCTGGTTGCGTGCAAGCCGCAGGATTTGCCGATAACCAGCCCGCAGTTTGCGCTGCTGGCTATCAGGCTTGCCTTGATGCCATCTCCGCAGCGATGCCAAACTCCAGTAGTCAAAGATAGTCGTCCTGCCGTCCAAGCCGCTGAATCCCTCGCTCTCATTGGCCGGTTCTCCGAGCTCTTGTCCGGCGTATAGCATGAACGGGCAGCTTGAAATCGTGGCACTCACCACAAGTGCGGGAAGAGCTTTGAAGGGATCGCCCAGAAACTGACGTGAGGCAATGCGCTGCTCGTCATGGTTCTCAAGAAAATTGAGCATATGTTCGCCAATGCCCTCCACCGTTTGCCAGCAATGTGTAATGCTGCTTGCTGGCCAACCTTGGCACAGGATGCCGCGCAGGGTGTCATAGAGTGTTACCTTGTCATATAAATAGTCAAATCCACCGTCAAAGATATAACTGCGATAAAGCGCAACGTCATATATCTCGGCAATGAAGATGATATCAGGATTGATTTTCTTTATTTGACCAATCGCCCAGTGCCAGAACTCAACAGGAACCATGTGTGCCATGTCACAACGAAAGCCGTCAATGCCCTTGCTGGCCCAGAACTTGAGGATAGCAAGCATCTCATGCCAAGTGGAAGGGGTGGGGTGGAAATGCTTGCTGCCATCCCGTGGATCAACGCCATAGTTCAGCTTGATAGTCTCATACCAGTCATTGCGGCTCGGTGATGCAGTGAAGCAGTCGTTGCCTGTAGCACGGGCAGGAAATTCGTGGTAGGCCTCATCCCCGTTTCCTAAGTCAACGCCTTGGGGAGAGAATTCTTGCCCTGTGATGTAATAGAAGTGATTGGAGGGTGCAAAAAATGCTGTAGTATCATCACCCTCGCCCAGGTTTTTGACTCCTGAGGGTTTCACGTCGCTTCCATACTCGCGTGCCACATGGTTGGGCACAAAGTCAATGATGACTTTAAGACCTGTTTGGTGAGTGCGTTGGACCAGCCGTTCAAACTCTGCCATGCGCTCCTTTACATTTACTGCAAAATCGGGGCACACGTCATAGTAGTCTCGAATGGCATAAGGGGAGCCAGCTTTGCCTTTCACCACACTAGGATGGCAAGGCTTGATGCCAAAACGTGAATAGTCGGTTGTCGTGGCATGCTCGATGATGCCTGTGAACCACACGTGGGATGCTCCCAACGACTTGATAGAACGCAGTTTCGACTCGTCAATGTCGTTAAACTTGCCGCAGCCGTTTTCAGTAATGCTGCCGTTGGGTGTGCAGTGCTCCTTGCTGTTAGTAAACCAGCGGGGCATCAATTGATAGATAATCGTCTTTTTATCACTTTTCATGCCACAAATGTACAAAAAATGAGGAATTTTTGTGTAATTTTGTGAGGCAAATTCAAATCCTCAACAAACTATGATATCATTTGAAAGCGACTATGATAACGGATGCCATGAGCTGATTCTCAAGCGCTTGGCCGAGACTAACGATGAACGTGCCACAGGGTATGGTCTTGACGACTATTGCAAGATGGCAAAAGAAAAAGTGCGTGCAGCTTGCGGCACGCCCGAGGCCGAGGTTTTTTTCCTCATGGGAGGCACACAGACCAATGCTACTGTCATCGATGCGATGTTGTCCAGTTATCAGGGTGTACTTGCCGTTGAGACAGGACACATCAATGTGCATGAGTCGGGCGCCATTGAGTTCGGAGGTCACAAGGTGCTAAGGCTGCCTTCTCACGACGGCAGAATGGACGCCAGCCAACTGGAGAAATGGCTGAAGGATTTCTATGATGACCCAACTTATGATCACATGGTTTTTCCAGGACTGGTGTATATCACATTTGCAACTGAGCTGGGAACAATTTATTCCCGTGCTCAGCTTGAGTCAATCAGTGCCGTGTGCAAGAACTACAATCTGCCGTTGTTTATCGATGGCGCTCGGCTTGGTTATGGATTGATGGCCGAGGGTTGTGATATTTCTTTGCCGCAATTGGCCGAGTTGTGCGATGTGTTCTACATTGGCGGCACCAAGTGCGGAGCCTATTGTGGGGAAGCGGTGGTATTTCCTAAAGGTAATGCCCCTGCCCACTTCTTCACAATTGTCAAGCAACATGGTGCCCTCTTGGCCAAAGGCCGCCTGCTGGGTGTTCAGTTCGACACGCTCATGTCTGATGACTTATATTTCAAGCTTGCCCGCCACGCTGTTGTCCAGGCAATGCGCTTGCGCGATGCTTTTGTTGCAAAGGGCTACAAGATGTACTCTAATTCACCTACTAACCAGCAGTTTGTACTTCTCTCAAAGGACACAATCGCTCGATTAAGCAAGGATTTTGTCTTTGAACAATGGTATCCTGTGGGTGATGACATGAATTGCCGATTTGTAACCAGTTGGGCAACTCGAGTTCAAGACGTTGATGCCTTGATTGCCTCGTTGTAGCGACAGTCGTGTTCTTAAAAAAGGATTTCTTGAGCGCACAGACATAATAATCAAGGAATTCTATGTAATTTTGCAAATCAAATAATCAAGTATAAAAAATTAAAGATATAATATCAAGATGGGAAAGAAAGCTTTATTGATAATTCTCGATGGTTGGGGAGAAGGCCCCAAGTCCTACAGTAACGCTATTTACAGTACCCCGACACCATATTTGGATTTCCTTTGCTCGGCATATCCTCATGCCACCCTCAACGCTAGTGGAGAGGATGTCGGATTGCCCGACGGACAGATGGGCAACAGTGAGGTGGGGCACCTCAATATCGGCGGTGGCCGAGTGGTTTATCAGGATCTGGTGAAAATCAACAAGAGCATAGAGGACCGTTCCATTCTGGCCAACCCTGAGATCAAGAGTGCCTATACCTATGCAAAGGAAAATGGTAAGGCGCTTCACATTATGGGACTGACAAGCCCTGGTGGCGTTCACAGTTCTTTGGGCCATTTGATGGCTTTGTGTGATATCGCTAAGGAGTATGGCCTTGAAAAGGTGTTTGTGCATTGCTTCATGGATGGACGCGACACCGATCCCGAGAGCGGAAAAGAATATGTTGCTCAGGTCATTGACCATTGTGCCAAGAGCACGGGAACAGTGGCAACCGTCATCGGGCGTTACTATGCCATGGACCGTAACAACAATTGGGACCGCATCAAGATTGCCTATGACTTGCTCACCCAAGGCATCGGCAAGAAGAGCGACAACATGGTTCAAGCCATTCAAGAATCCTATAATGAAGGTGTCACCGACGAGTTTATCAAGCCGATTGTCAACACTACTGTAGATGGCCGAATTCAGGAAGGTGATGTAGTGATCTTCTTCAACTTCCGCAACGATAGGGCTAAACAAATTACTATTGCCCTAACTCAGGAGGACAAGCCAGATTTCGGCATGAGTGTTATTAAGGGGCTACAGTATTATTGCATGACTCCCTATGATCCCACCTTTAAAGGTCTGCATGTACTGTTTCCCAAGGACAATATCACCAACACCTTGTCTCAGTATTTGTCATCTCAAGGCAAAAAGCAGCTACATATTGCCGAGACTGAAAAATATGCGCATGTGACATTCTTCTTCAGTGGTGGTCGTGAGGAACCCTTCGAGAATGAGGACCGCACACTGGTGCCATCGCCTGATGTGGCTACCTATGACCTGAAACCTGAGATGAGTGCCTTTGAGGTGCGGGACAGGCTGGTGGCAGCCATTCGCAGTGAAAAATATGACTTTATCGTTGTCAATTATGCCAACGGTGATATGGTGGGGCATACTGGTGTGTATAATGCTATCACACAGGCTGTGAAGGCCGTTGACCGTTGTGTGCACGATACCGTCGAGGCAGCGCGTGCCGCTGGGTATGAGGTGATTATCATTGCCGACCATGGCAATGCCGATCATGCCGTGAATGCCGACGGCACCCCAAATACCGCTCATTCGCTCAACCCGGTGCCAATCATTTATGTAACCGAGAATCCTGAATTGATTATTAATTCGGGACGCTTAGCCGATGTCGCTCCGAGTCTGCTGCAGATCATGGAACTTCCACAGCCCCAAGAGATGACAGGTCACGGACTCATCGATATTACCAAATAACTGCTTGGTACTTTAGTAGTTGTAACTGAAAACGGTTTGCGCCTCACATGCCAGCGCAAACCGTTTTCATTGTGATATATGAGAAACAATACTATGATGGATTGAGTATCAGATCGATCAATGCCGATACGTCACTCATATTAACATATCCATTCTCATCAACGTCGGCGGCTATTGGATCAAACGTGGCACCGCCTTGACCGGTCAACAGATAGTCGATAATCACTGTCAGGTCAACGATATTAACAACGCCGTCACTATTGGCGTCACCCCTAAGCGCGGCCAAGTGCTTCAGCACGAGGTTCATACCCGCAAGGGCATCAATCTTGCCGTTGGGGCCGAAGCGGATACTGTTTTCCCCATAGCGAGTGAATCTATCTTTTATTGCGGTTTGGGCGATGATGTTTTTTACCTCTGAAACGCTCAAGTCGGGCTTGGCTTGCAGCCACAACGCGATAATGCCCGCAACCGTCGGCGCAGCCATCGAAGTGCCGCTCATCACACCCCAGTAGCAACCGTCCTCTGTCTTCATGACAGTGTGGATGTGTTTGTTGGCGAAATAGGAATAGCGGCTGCCTGCTGCAACAACGTAGTATCCAGGCGCACAAACAGTGGGCAAGGCTTCTCCAGTTGGTCCCGCACCGGGAGCTTGATAACTGGAGAAAGAACAGATATCGCCAATGGTCACCGTGGGATCCACCATGATCATGTCCTTGAAATATGAATAATAGCTATTGCGTGCTGCGAATGCTCCAGCCGAAATGATGGAATCGCCAACAGCATAGCTGCCAATAGAGCAGGAGTCACTGACAGATGCATAAAAGTCTGTTTGTGCTATAGAACCGTCTGGAGTTGTTACTGAAGACAGATAATTCCCGAAACCCGACGTGGTGACATAGGCCCATGCGTCAATATCACATGATGATAGATAGCGAGGGCAGATACTTAATCCAATGGCGTAGCGGCTTCTCTTAACGCCATTTATAATTTTATAACTCCTGGAGAGCAGGTTATAGACTTCGATTTCTAAGCCATATTTCTGCCCGTCTGACGAGGTTTTTGACAATGTTTTGATGTAACCGGTTGTATCAACCGATGAATCAAACATGTAATAATGTTTCAAAACGTCCACACCGATGACTGTGCTGCCTGAGAATTGCTCTGATTCCCACACAATGGAACTGGTTTGTCTATCCAAAATGTGGAATTTATAGAGATAGCTCGTCTTGTTTTTCCTCATCCAGATTTCGGAATAGTGCCCGCCATAGTAATAAGTGGAATCTTCAGTTGCTTTTTTATTGTAGAACAATAGAAGGTTCAATGGATCGGTCTGAGTTGTCCGGTGATGAGCATAAAATGGCTTGTTGCCGTTGTTGCCTGCCGAGATGACAAATATGCGTCCCGGACCTACAATTTGCGAAATGACTTTTGTCAGGTAATCTTTGCCATCGTGCTGTGCGTTGCCGGTACTAACACTAATGCTCATGACACAAGGCTTTCCCACACTATCGGCATAGCTGTCTATATAACGGACACAGTTGGCGATTTCAACGAGAGACATGCTGCCATCTAAAACAGTGACTGCACACAATACAATATCGGCATTGGGCGCCATTCCTCCATATCCATTGACATGAGTGCCGGCTGCGATGCTGGCAGTGTGAGTGCCATGCGTGCTGGTGTTGTCAGTTGTTAGGGCATTGATCTCGTTACCCATAAAGACGGAGCCAGGTAACTTGATTACTCGGTTATAGCGTGCAACATGGCCACTGTTGTCGTGGGTGTTATATACTCTGACAATTCGGCTTTTGGATAGGTCGTTTTCTTGTTTGAAGGCGCGATGCTGAAAATCAAAGCCGACGTCAATGATACCGACAATCACGCCTTTGCCATCATAGTCTTCTGGCAATCCGTAGTCGGTACCGTTGAGTACTTGCGCTGTGTGAGTGACAGTTAGTGTGCTGTCGGTGCAGATATCCACTTTTTGGCTGACTTCAACGTCGGTAACACCTGGCATCAACGATACCTCGGCTAATCTCTCTAAAGGAATCTGTGCAGTCACAAAGCCGTCAAAGATACAGTTGACGGAGACGCCTTTATTCTGGAGCAGAGGTATGACACCTTCGTTGCTGATGGCAATAAATGCCTCAACCATCTCGTGCCCGTCAATCATTCGGGCAGGAACATAGCGTGTGGGTATCTGCAGTTCTTTAGGTAAAAACTTGAACCGCTCAGTACGCTCGCGCTCCTGCATGAATTTTGCTACCGAAGCCGGCAACATGCTCTGCCCCATGGCGATATGTGGCAACATGACCAACAGTAATGCTATGACCAGCGATTTCTTCATCAGTTAATATGTGCGTCGAATGATGTAACAAAGAATCAGTCTTCAGGTTCATCAACATCAACATGAACATACAACATGTCAATCAGGGTTACAACATCTCCGATTGTGAATGCACCGTCACCGTTTGTGTCGATGATTTTCATTGCTGGCACGGGCTCATATTGATCAAGCAAGATGTCAATCATTGTCACAACATCACCGATGGTAATAAGGCCATCACCATTGGCATCGCCCAATATGAAGTCATCATCGGTAATGCCCAACAGATACCTCACACCTGCCATGGCATCAATTTTTCCATTGGGGCCGAAATGAGGAGACGTTGTGAAATTGTCTTTGATGGCGGTCTGTGCGATGATGTTTTTAATGTCGCTTGGTGACAAGTCGGGGTTAATCTGTAGCCATTGTGCAATAATACCAGCCACTGTGGGTGCTGACATTGATGTGCCTGTCATCTTGCCCCACAAGTAGAGGTAAGAGTCTATCCTGACAAGATCTGGGTTCGTCGCGGGATTGAGGATTCTAAAGTAAGAATAGTGGCTTCCTGCAGCGACAACACTAACACCAGGTGCACATACTGTCGGGAGGGCTTTGCCTGTTGGACCGCAACCTTCTGGCTGATAGCTGGAGTTGTAATAGTAGTCTCCAAGTATTGCGAGAGTATCCGTTACCACTGAGTCTCTCAATAATGAGTAGGCACCAGTTCGGGCTGCATAGTTGCCTACCGAAATGATGGAATCATTGATAGCAGCAGAATTGATTGAACACTCGTCACTTGGAATGGCATAGAAGTTGTCGATTCTTGTGGTCGTAATGGTGTCTTCGCCTGGCAAAATCTCATCAACATAGATGGGCTCTGTATCATTGCCGAAATATATCGAGCTTGCTGCCATCCATGAATCCAGGTAACAAGAATCGACTTCGTGGCCGTTTTTGGTGCCGGGATAAATTGTGAGGCCTATTGCATACCGGCTATGATAGCCGGTACTGTCAACAGTGAATGATGTTGAACGTAAATTATATAGATAAGCGCGTATGCCATATTTGTTTGGCTTAGCACTGTAATACAAATAGGCATACATGTAGCCGATGCTGTCGGTCGCAGGGCTGGGGGTATAATAATCAGAAAATTCGTTGGTAAATATCTTTTGCTCAAGAGGGATGATATCAGACCTCCAGACTATTCGACGGGTCTCCTTGTCAAGGATGTGAAATTGAAAAGTAGGACGAATTCCCGTTGTGCGAGCCCATGTTTCAAACCACATTGAGCGGTAGAAGAAGGTGTAATCGTCACGAAAATCATTCTTCTGCTGCAGAAGTTTAAAATTCAATGGATTAGCCTTGGTGGCGGGGCCGTGGATATATCGACCATGTCCTTGGAATGTTCCTGCACAATTACCTGCAGAGATGACAAAAATGCGCCCTGGGCCAACCATTTGGGCAATGGCACGCGACAAATAGTCGGTCCCGTCATGAATACCGTAGTAAATGCTTGTGCTGAGGCTGATAACACAGGGCTTTCCTACACTGTCGGCATAGGCATAGATATATTTCATGCTGTTGGCAATTTCCGTATCTGAAACACCTTCAAATCGTGAAACACACATCACAATGTCGGCACCAGGTGCCATGCCTCCGTAGCCGTTCACATGTGTGCCGGCTGCGATGCTAGCAGTGTGTGTGCCGTGGGTGGATTCACAGTCGGTAGTTAAGGTGTCAATCTGCTCACCCATGAAGATGGAGCCGGACAATCTAGTGGTGCCCAACAAGGCAGGATGGCCTGTTGTATCCGCCGGGTCATAGACCCTAACGATGCGACTACGGGTGGGGTCATTAGCATCTTTGAAAGTGATGTGTTGGTAGTCAAAGCCTTTGTCAATAATGCCAAGGATGATGCCGCTTCCGTCATAGGCTTGTGGTAAACCGAATTCACTGCCGTTGAGCACTTGGCCCGCGTGAGTCACAACTAATGTGCTGTCGGTGCACGGCTCCATGATTTTGCTTATCTCAACATTCACAACACCGGGAAGTTGCGATACTTCGGAGAGACGTGAAACGGGAATTGAGGCAGTAACAAAACCGTCAAATTCACAATTGATCATGACGCCAGCAGCTTCGAGTGAATTAAGAACTGAAGGGTCTTCGATCTCAATAAAAGCATCAATCATCTCAACACCTGCAACAGTGTGAGGCGATGATAGTGATGGTGCAAATTGATTCAGTGAATTAATACTGTTGTGATTGATAATTGACCGCTCATAGTCAAAATGGCGGATGGAATTTGGCAGAAACTCCTGGAAATGGGCATACCCTATTACCAGTGTGAACAGGGTTGCAAAAACTGATATTGTTCGTTTCATATAACCTTAGGATTTGCTTTGAAACTGCAAATTTAGTCAATATTTTTAAAGTGTAAAAGACAGAACGGATTTATAAGGCCAGCAGTATGTCAATCAGCCCAGTTACATCGCCGATGCTGATGCTGCCATCCTTGTTCACGTCGGCGTTGCGCGCATTGATGCTCTCGATACTACCGCCTAGCAGGTAATCAATCAATGCAGTCACGTCGCCAATGGAAACGTGGCCGTCGTCATTCACGTCGCCAGGATTGATTTCGGGCTCGCTTGCAATGACTTGAATATTAAAAATGAGATTGTCTGAATCGAATGTGAACAGATAGTTGCTGCCGTCACCAGTGAAATGGTAGGAAAAGTTGTTGTCACGCTTGGCTGTGCTGTATTGGGTGCCAGTTGTGACTGTAATGGTCGATGTGGGACCGTAACGGTAGGTGCTGTTGAAGGCATTCCAATCATTGTTCCACTTGTCTGGGCCACCATCGGCAAACACGAAATAGATAGATGAGTTGATGGAAAGAGTATCCACATATATGCCACCGCCATGATTGGTCATTTCACCCAGCGGGCTCGTCAGGTCCCAGTTGCCTGCACCACCCACGATATAGATGTTGGCACTGTCTACTGGAGTGGGATCATCGCCGCTGCCATCCAAGAACTTGGGCATCTCAAACAGGGCATCCATTACTTGGCCGTTGGCGTTATCCCACCAGCCGCAGTTATACCAGTTTGTCGTGACATGATTGGTGTAATTAATGCCATATTCATTTGCCTCGGGGAACCACCAATACAGACCATTCACTTTACGATGGGCATTGAGCGTCTCGACAAGGGCGGCAGCAAACGCTTGCTGACCGGCTTCGGTAGCTGGCCATGTGCTTTGCAGGTCATAGGTCGCACCATCGGGATAGTAAGCATGTGGATATCCTGTCTCAACAATCTGGATGCTCTTGGCGGGATAGGTGTTCTCTAAACTGGTCAACAGTTCATCGAGTGTGTTCAAAGCGCCATGCCAATAAGGATAGTAGCTCAAACCGATGATATCAAAGTCAGTTGTGTAATTCTTTAATGTGTTGTAGAATGATGTGGCATTGCTGGCACGTCCCATTTCGGTATGCACAACAATCTTAGCGTTAGGGCAGATTTCGCGGCATGCCATGATGCCGCTTTTCAGGTAGTTGGCGAAATTAGCAAATGTGCCTGACCCATAGTTGCCTCCATTAGGATAGCAGTGCCCTGATGGCCACAACATACCGTAAGTCACTTCGTTTCCCACTTGGATGAAATCAGGCGTTGCCCCGGCTGCCTTCATTGCGTTGAGTACGCGGCATGTGTAGCTGTAAACGCTGTCGGCAAGTGCATCGGTGGATGTCCACGATGCGGGTGTGCTGTGTTGCCCGGGGTCGGTCCAGGTGTCGCTATAATGGATGTCTAATAGCAGGTCAAAACCAGCCGCCTTAATGCGCTGGCCCAATGCAATGACAAAGGGCAAATCCTGACACACACCTTCTCCCTGGTCTTCACTGTCGGCTTGTGACGGATCGACAAACAGGCGAACACGCATGGAGTTCAGCCCTACATTCTTGAGGTAACTGAGCATATTGGTGATTCTAGTGCCGTTTTCATCATAATAAATGGCTCCTCGTTGTTCGTATTTGGTAAGCAACGAGATGTCTCCGCCTACATATCTTGTCGCGGCATTGCCGACAAGGCATGTCAGCATAATACTAGCAATGACAATGTTGATAATTCTCATGATGGTTTTAATGTTAATTATTGATTTAGGAGTGTAGTATTTTATAAACGAGCTCTTTTAGCAGCGCATATTGGTCCTGGCGGGATCCGATGCCCTTGCTGCGGGTGTCGCACTCTCGCAGATAGCCGATGATGTTAATAAGAGACTGTACACTGTAGGTTCGTGTCGCTTCTAGAAATTTGCGGGCGCGCCATTGGGAGCGTGTCCCGATGATAGCCATAATGTTATCCATTGATTTGTCGCGCGCTGTTGCGGCTAGCAGGGCATTGGAGAAAAATGAGAACAATACTGCTATCGAAACCACTGTCGGATTGTTTTTGGGATTGCGCTCAAAATAGTCAACGATGCGGAATGCTTTTTCAGCATTGCGCCTGCTCAAGGCATCTTCCAGCTCAAAATTGTTGAAATCCTTACTGATGCCGATGTTTTGCTCGATTAATAAGGGGGTGATATCCTTATTGTCGGTGAGTATCGAGAGTTTGTCCAACTCACTGAACAGGCGGGCAATGTCGGTGCCAATGTGGTCTGCAAGCATGCTGGTGGCCTTGGAGTCAATGCTGCAACCCAAAGAATTAGCATAGTTGATAATCAGGCTCTCCAGGTCGCGGCCTTCTTTCACTTTGTTGGATTCAAAGACGACACCGCTTTTCGATGCTTTGAGCGCATCGGTGAACGGTTTGCTCTTGAGCGCACCGCCCTTATGGCAAATCACCAGAATTGTGGAGGGTAGGGGCTTTTCGGCATAGGACGCGAACAAATCAAAGTCATCTTTATGCCCTGGTTGCTTGAGGATCAGTTGGGCTTCTCGCACAACCACAACCTTGCGGTCTGAGAAGGCTGGGTACTGACGGCATGAGTTGATGACATCGCGCACATTGGCGGTGTTGCCGTAGTAGATTGACAGGTTAAAGTCGCGCTGGTCCTCGGTAAGGGCAGTGTCGATGATAAGCTGTTGCAACCGCTCGATATAATATGGCTCTTCACCTTGCAAAATGTAAATGCTCCGGTATTTTCCGTCCTTGATTTCCTTGCTCAATGCAGTGAATGATACCGTTTCTCGTTTTACTGCCATAACTATTTTAGTTTTGTTTCTGCTGGAAAATGCGGCTTGATTAATTCTTGGGTTTGTCTTCGTCCTCTAGGACAAGACTCTTGGCACGATAGGTCCAATGGTACATCTTGTAGATCTCCACCAAACGGGGTAGGCGAGACTTGAAGTCGTTATAGTCCTTCTGGTCGGGTTGTAGCCATTGCAGTTCGGCTAGCGCTGCCATGCGTGGCAATACCTGATAGTCAATCTGCGGTTCGCAGGTGACATACTCAGTCCACAGGTTGGCTTGCGCACCAATGATGTGGTGGCGCTTGTCGGCAGGAAGCTCGGCAGACACGGGCTCAAAATCATATACCATTTTCAGCGTGGCGCATCCACCGAAGGCCATGGGCTCGTTCCAGGTGCTTTTGGTCTGGTAATGGTCAAAGTACATGGGCGTGTTGGGCGTCATGATGACGTCATGGCCCAACTTTGCGCCTTTCGCACCGGGCTCTGCTCCAGTCCATGACATGATGGTGGCCGAAGTGCTGACGTTGCACCCCAGCAGTTCATCCCATCCAATGATGCGTTTGCCGTGCTTGGACAGATATTCCTGTATCTGTTCTGTGAACCATCCCTGCAGGAGCGCCTCATTGCTTTGACCGCCAGTGGCTTGGATACCTTTTTGCTTGATGCGTTGTTGGCATAACGGACATTCGTGCCAACGCACACGGGGAGACTCGTCTCCTCCGATGTGAATGTATTCAAACGGGAACAGCCTCATCACTTCATCAAGCACATCTTTCACAAATTGCAGTGTCTGGTCTTTGCCTACGCACAAGATGTCATCGGCAACACCCCACTGGCCCCACACCTCGTAGGGACCACCTGTGCAGCCCAACTCAGGATATGCCGTTAGTGCTCCCAACATGTGGCCGGGCATGTCAATTTCGGGAATAATGGCAATGTATCGGTCGGCGGCATAGCGGACGATTTCGCAAATTTCCTCTTGGGTATAGTACCCGCCATATCTAATCCCGTCATTGACAGGTGAATTGTGCCCCAGGACGGTGCCGTTACGCCACCCGCCCACTTCAGTCAGTCTGGGATATTTCTTGATTTCTATACGCCAGCCCTGGTCGTCGGTCAAGTGCCAATGCAGTCGGTTCATGCCGTGCAACGCCATCATGTCGATATAGTGCTTCACGGTCGACACAGGGAAAAAGTGCCGAACGCAGTCCAGGTGCATGCCGCGGTAGCCGAAACGGGGACTTGAAGTTATTTGGGCTGCGGGCAGGTTGACTGTGGTGAAAGTGCCAATGGGCAGTGACTTGCGCAGGGTTTGGATACCCTGAAAGACGCCGGCAGGTGTTTTCCCGCCGATTACGACTCCTTTGGAAGTTACGGTGATGGCATAGGCTTCATCACCCTCGATGTTCTTGTCGAGAGATAGCGTAATGTTGCCGTTGCGATCTTTGGGAGAAGAGCTGGGACGAGTGCTCAGATGGATTTCCGTCATCTCTTCCGCATAATTGCTTAGCATGGTGGCAATGCGCTCCATTTCGCGATTACCCATCGGGTAGTTGATGATGGTTTGGCACGAGAGATTGAAGTCTTTGTCTTTGATGCCGTTGATGGCATCGGGTAGGGGAATGACCTTATAATCTGCCCTGTTGTCCTGGGCAAATGATGAGATGGCAATGAAGACTGCCACCATGAATGTGATTAGCTCGCTTCTTCTCATTGTTTTTTGCTGTTGGGCGTTATTTGTCGCAAAATTACATAAAAAAAACCGTTTTTTGTTATTTCTTCCCGATTAATCAATCGCACTTTTTGTTTTGACGAAAGTGATGTTTCCATGTTTTGTTCATGTATTTCCTGCCAAGCTTTCGTCCCACATTTATTTACTGATAAGTGACTAGAGTAGGCTGATTTTTGTGCTATGAGTGTACAAATACTTAATCAATCACTTTAAATAAGTATATATAATTAATTGTAAATAAACATATTGTTGATTTGATATAGCCAAATTGAAGACTTTTTCTCACATTCTCCGTTATAACATGTGAATAATATGGTCTGGGGATGACCTCTCTTTAAAGTGCCAGGTTTTGTTGTTAAAATTCTCTAAAAGATATGAATTGCATGTGAATTTATTGTTCGAATATTTTGTATTGTGTATCATTTGCAGTAATTTTGTGGCAATAAAAGGGGGTGGCCGCTGTCGGTGGCATTCCACGCTAGGACGGCTTTTTAAAAATCGACAGCCCAGATGTTTGACTCCCAACGGTTTATATAAACCTCTCCACGCGCTTATCGCTCTGTTGCGGTGAGCCCCGATACTGCATATTAAAAAACTAACATAAATGATAAGTAAATGGAATTACTTACCTCTAACATCCGACGAACGCATTGCCGAGGAGCAGCTGGTGGCACAGTTCCCCAACTGCCCCGCTATCGCTCGGCTGTTGGTGCTTCGGGGCTTGAAAAGCGCGGACGACGTCCACGACTTTCTCTACCCCTCGCTTCAACAGCTGCACGATCCGTTCTTGATGAAGAACATGGACAAGGCAGTGGCAAGGCTCAATCAGGCGTTAGGGGCCAAAGAGAAGATTATGATTTACGGGGACTACGACGTGGATGGAACCACGGCTGTGGCGCTCGTTTATAAGTATCTTCAAAACATTTACTCCAATCTGGTATACTATATCCCGACGCGAGATGACGACGGTTATGGCATTTCGATTCAGAGTATAGACTATGCCGAGTCGATTGGAGTGAAGTTAATCATAGTGCTCGATTGCGGAATTAAGGCAATTGACGAAATTGCATATGCCCGTCAAAAGGGCATAGATTTCATCGTTTGTGACCATCATGTCCCGGATGATGAGTTGCCTGATGCTTCGGCAATTCTTAACCCGAAACTTGTTGACGACACCTATCCCTACAAGGGCTTGTCGGGTTGTGGTGTGGGCTTCAAGTTCATGCAGGCGTTCTCCAAGAGTAACGGATTGGGCAGCATGTACAATCTCGAGGCCATGCTTGACTTGGTGGCCGTGAGCATTGCCGCCGACATTGTGCCTCTCACTGGAGAAAACCGCGTCATGATGTTTTATGGGCTGCGACGCCTGAACAATAATCCCAATGTGGGACTGCGTAGCATCATCCGCACCTGTGGCCTGAATCGTCACGACTTGACAATCAATGACATTATCTTCAAGATTGGACCTCGCATCAATGCTTCGGGTCGCATGGAGTCTGGCCAGGAGTCGGTAGAGCTGCTGGTGAGCCGCAACATGCAGAGTGCGATGGAGATATCCAAACGCATTGACCAGTATAACAGTGACCGTAAGGAGCTTGACAGCCAAGTAACTGTAGAGGCCAACGAGATTATCGAGAGCCACGCTCAGGTGTTGGACGGCAAGAAGCCGATTGTCATCTATGACCGCAATTGGCACAAAGGCGTTATCGGTATTGTCGCTGCGCGACTTGCTGAACTCTATTTCCGTCCCTCGGTGGTGTTGACTTACTATGCCGACGGTGTGGCAACCGGTTCTTCTCGTTCGGTGCGCGGTTTTGACGTCTATACAGCCATCAAGTCATGCCGCGACTTGTTGGAGACCTTTGGTGGCCATACCAATGCAGTAGGCCTGTCCATCAAGGAAGAGAACATTCCCGAGTTCCGCAGGCGACTGACAGCCTACGTCGAGGATCACATCGAGGACGAACAAGTCACCCCGGCATTGGATATCGACTGCGAAATCAAGTTTAGTGACATCAATGGATCTTTGTTGCGCTACTTGCGCATGCTCAATCCTTACGGCCCAGGAAACAGCAAACCCGTGTTTGTCACCCGCAAACTCTATGATGTGGGCTCCAGCAAAGTCGTGGGCAAGAAGATGGAGCACATCAAGCTCGACCTTGTGGACGAGGAGGGTAACAAGGTGTTTAACGCCATTGCATTTGGCCAGGCCAAGTATAATGATGCACTCAAGGCAGGCAAGCCCATTGATATCTGTTATACGATAGAGGAGACTAGGCATCGCATGAGCACCACGGTGCAACTTATGGTAAAAGCTATAAAACTGCACGACGATGCCGACGACGCCCAGGCCGATTCTTGATATCCTCAAGAAGTATTGGGGCTATGATGCCTTCAGGCCGCTGCAGCGAGATATCATCGAGTCTGTCCTTGACGGCCGGGATACTTTGGGCTTGATGCCCACTGGTGGTGGCAAATCCATCACTTTTCAGGTTCCGACAATGGCCATCGATGGCATGGCCCTTGTCATTACGCCCATCATTTCTCTGATGAAGGATCAGGTGGATCGCCTGCGCGCGTTGCGCATCAAGGCGACCTACCTCTATGCAGGTCTCACACGGGCTGAGGTCACCCGAACTTATGAAAAGTGCATGTATGGCGGCTGCAAGTTCTTGTATGTTTCCCCCGAACGCCTACAGTCTCGCTCTTTCCTCGAGCACTTGCGGCAGATGCCGGTTAAGCTCATTGTGGTGGATGAGGCGCATTGCATTTCGCAATGGGGTTACGATTTCAGGCCTTCATTCCTGCGCATTGCTCAAGTGCGTAAACTGTTCCCGGCAGCTCCAGTGCTGGCACTTACTGCCACGGCAACGCAAGTAGTGGCCGAAGACATTCAGCACTGCTTGAATTTCAAGGCACCCAATGTTCTCTCAATGAGTTTTGCCCGCAGCAATCTGTCTTATGTGGTGCGATCAACCGAAGAGAAAATCCAAGAACTCATCTACATCCTGAAGTCGGTGCCTGGAACAGCTATTGTATATGTCCGCTCGCGCAAGAGAACCAAGCAGATTTGTGACGAATTGAACCGGGCGGGTATTCATGCCGATTTTTATCATGCCGGTCTTTATGTTGAGGACAAGGAGGACAAGCAGAACAAGTGGACCAGCAACGAGTGTCGGGTTATGGTGGCTACCAATGCCTTTGGCATGGGCATCGATAAGCCCGACGTGCGTCTGGTTGTTCATGTCGATATCCCCAACTCGCTCGAGGAGTATTATCAGGAGGCGGGTAGGGCAGGCCGTGACGGCAAGCGTTCCTATGCGGTACAGCTGGTAAAACATACCGACCAACGCATTTTGAGGCGCCACATTACAGAAGCATTTCCTGAGAAGGATTTCATCCGTCTTGTCTATGAGCGTGTTGGTGATTTCTTGGGTGTGAGTTTGGGCGAAGGCTTCCAACAGATGTATGACTTTAATTTTAACCTGTTCTGCCGCACCTTTGATTTGCCCGTGCTTCCTACCCATAACGCCCTTAGAATTCTCAGCCAGGCAGGATACATTGAGTTTGTCGAGGAAATCGAAACCCAGTCTAGGGTGATGATTTTGGCAAACAAAGAGGAACTCTATGACTTAGACACCACGACCCGCGGTGCCGATCAGGTGCTGCAGGCCATCCTGAGGCTTTATACCGGTTTGTTTGCCGACTATGTGTTTATCAACGAGGATGTTATCGCATTCAGGACGGGGCTGGATCAGGAAACCATCTACAACTCTTTGCTCGAACTAACCCGCATGCACATTCTCCACTATGTGCCCCGCAAGCGCACACCATACATTATCTATCTCACTTCACGAGAGGAACCCAAGCATGTGCTTATTCCAAAGGCCGTCTATGAAGATTTGAAGGAAAGAATGTCTCAACGTGTCGAGGCAACCATTAATTATGCTTATAGTGATAACGGATGCCGTGAATGCATGTTGCTGGCTTACTTTGGTGAATCATCCGGTGAAGAATGTGGCCATTGCGACCTGTGCATCGACCGCCGCAAGCGCAACAATCATCAACCCGAGGACGTCCAGCAAGGCATACTCTATATGGCCGGTTTGCGTCCGCGCCGCCTTGAAGAGTTTTTGAACACCTTGTCTTTCCCCAAAGATGAGATTATGTCGATGCTTTCTTTTCTTGTTGATGAAGGTTTTGTCAAGCACAATGACGACGACACCTATTCCACTATGAAGTGACCGTCAATTCGTCTTTATTTTCCTCGTGAGGACTGTTTCCACAGTCTTTTTGGCTTGATTTCTTAATGAAGCATTTCCAGCTGATTCGTCTTTCGGTTTTCTGGTATTTTTAGTGCCATTTGAGCAAAATGAGGCGATTTTCTCAATTTTGATACCAATTGGCTAATGGCCCCTTTTTTTACTCAAGAAAAAAGGAAAAAAAGAAGCTCAAATTAACGCAAAAATATTCAAAAATAATACTTGTAATTAGAAAAATAATTGTACTTTTGCGCCGTTTTTTAACAACTGATTTTAAAATAAAACTGTTTCATAATCATTAAGTTAGAAATGGCAGAAAAAGCAAAAGTCCAGTTCCGTCAGAGCATTGTCGTTCGTTTCTCTGGTGACAGCGGCGATGGTATGCAGTTAGCTGGCAACATCTTTTCAAATGTGAGTGCCGGTTTGGGTGACCGCATCTCAACTTTCCCTGATTATCCTGCCGAGGTACGTGCTCCGCAAGGTTCGCTTGGCGGTGTGTCAGGTTTCCAGGTTCACATCGGTCATGGAGTGCACACTCCAGGTGATGAGTGCGACGTTCTTGTGGCCATGAATCCTGCAGCCCTCAAACAGAATGCGCAGTTTTTGCGCAAGGGAGGTGCCGCCATCGTCGATATCGACACATTTACCCAGTCCGGTCTTGACAAGGCGCTCTACACCACCAATGATCCTTATGAGGAATTGAACCTCAAGGCCCAGGTGATTGAAGCCCCCATCACAACAATGGTCAAGGAGGCCCTTAAAGACACCGGCATGGATCTGAAGGCACAACTCAAGTGCCGCAACATGTTTGCCCTGGGTCTCGTCTGCTGGCTGTTCAACCGTCCCATGGAGGCACCGTTGAAATTCCTCAAGGCCAAGTTTGCCGAGAAGCCCGAAATATATGCCGCCAATGAATTGGTTATCAAGGGCGGTTATAACTACGGCCATAATATTCATGCCACCGTTTCGACCTATCGCATCCAGAGCGATGAGGTGCGTCCTGGTACTTATACCGACGTCAGTGGCAACAAGGCTACTGCTTGGGGCTTGATTAAGGCCTCTGAAATGAGCGGTCGTCCCTTGTTCTTGGGCTCATACCCCATTACCCCTGCCACCGATATCCTGCACGAACTGGCTAAACGTCGTGACCTGGGTGTGAAAGCCATCCAGATGGAGGATGAGATTGGTGGTATCTGTTCAGCTATTGGTGCTGCTTTTGCTGGGCATCTGGCTGTAACCACCACTTCAGGCCCCGGTTTGGCATTAAAGAGCGAAGCTTTAGGGCTTGCTGTGATGGCCGAGCTGCCCCTCGTCCTGGTTGACGTGCAGCGTGGTGGCCCCTCAACGGGTCTGCCCACCAAGACCGAGCAGACCGATTTGCAGCAGGCACTGTATGGCCGCAGTGGTGAGAGTCCACTGGTCGTGCTTGCAGCCGCATCTCCTACCGATTGCTTCAAGATGGCGTTCCAAGCTGCCCGCATCGCCATTGAGCACATGACTCCCGTCATCCTGCTCACCGATGCCTTTATCGCCAACGGTTCATCGGCATGGCGCATACCCGAGGAGGGTGAATACCCTGTCATCAAGCCCAACTATGTCCCCGAAGCCTTAAAGGCCACCTGGACACCGTTCATGCGCAATGCGCTGGGCATTCGCTATTGGGCAATCCCAGGCACTCCTGGTCTGGAGCACGTTGTCGGCGGATTGGAAAAGGACTATAATCTGGGTGTGCTCAGCAACGACCCCATCAACCATGCCCACATGGTTGAGACTCGCCGCATGAAGATCGCAAATGTTGCAAACGACATCCCTGAACTTAAGCTCAAGGGTGATTCGGGTGCCGATACCATTATTTTGGGATGGGGTAGCACCTATGGCCACATTTTGGATGCCGTGAACCGCTTGAACAATGAGGGTATCAGGATTGCGATGACACACATCCGCTACATCAACCCGTTGCCCAAGAACACCGCAGAATTGCTCAGCCGCTTCAAGACGGTGATAGTCGCCGAATTGAATACTGGTCAACTGGCCAGCTACCTGCAGAGCAAGATACCGAACCTGAACATCTGCCACATCAACAAGGTGCAAGGCCAGCCGTTCCTGGTTCAGGAAATCGTCGATGGAGTTAAAAACATCATGATGGAGGAGGAAATCTAATGGAACAGAAGAAAATGGACAATCAAGATATTGCTTTAAAGCCTCTCGATTTCAAGAACAATCAACCCGTGCGCTGGTGCCCCGGTTGTGGTGACCACGCTGTGCTCAATGTCTTGCTCAAGGCAATGGCACAACTGGGTATCCCTCGAGAGAAGACCGCTGTGATTTCAGGAATTGGTTGCAGTTCACGTCTGCCTTATTACACCCGCACCTACGCTTTCCACACCATTCATGGTCGTGGTGGCGCGGTGGCAACGGGCTTCAAGGCGGCCAATCCCGATATGACCGTTTGGCAGGTATCGGGCGATGGTGACTGTCTCGCCATTGGTGGCAATCACTTCATCCATGAGGTGCGCCGCAATGTTGATCTCAACCTCTTGTTGTTGAACAACCGCATCTATGGCTTGACCAAAGGTCAGTTCTCGCCCACGAGCGCTCGCGGCTTCAAGTCCAAATCATCACCCTATGGCACTACCGAGGATCCGTTCATCCCCGCCGAGTTGACTTTCGGTGCGCGCGGCACATTCTTTGCCCGCAGCCTCGATGTGGCATTGGATATCAGTCAGGAGGTGATGATGGCGGCAGCCAAGCACAAGGGTTGCTCAGTCGTTGAGATTCTGCAGAACTGCATGATTTTCAACAATGGCATCCACAACTATATTACCGATCGCGAGAACCGTCCTGACCGCACTATCCATCTCGTGCATGGCGAGAAGATGATCTTCGGCAAGGACAATAACCGTGGCCTTGTTCAGGATGGCTTCGGACTCAAGGCGGTGACCATCGGTGAGGATGGTTACACCATCGATGACATTCTTGTTCACGATGCTCACTGCGAGAGTTTCTTCCTCCACCAGATGCTGGCCATGATGGACGGCACTGACCTGCCCGTGGCACTGGGTGTCATTCGTGCGGTAGAGGCTCCCACCTATGAGACTGCTCTTGCCGAGCAAGTCGAAGAAGCCAAGGCAAAGCACGGCTTCACCTGCCTGAACGATGTGATCATGTCAGGCGATACTTGGCAAGTGGATTAATGATTAAAGAATCAGGGCATTCAAGGTGCCCATGATACTGCCTAACAATGCTCCGAGCCACACGATGGCGCGGAGCTCTTTTTTCATCACGTCCAGTATGATGGCCTCTGCCTCATCCATGTCCATCTCATTAATGCGTTGCTCAATGATGCCGCTGATGTCAATGTCTTGCAGGATGCGCGGCAGGTGCTCGGTGATGATGACGCGATAGGCATTCAGAATTCCGCTCTTGATTTGTGCAATCTGCTCGTCATGGTCACTCACCAGTTGGCTCATGGTCATGTTCATCAAGTCATCTGATTGTTTCACCACCAGGTCTTCAATCATTTGTTGTGAGTTGGTCTGCAGTATCTCGTTGATGTGTTTTGCAAGGATTTTCTCAATGGGCATCGCCACTCCAGCTACCAGTTTGTCGGCTCCAAACAGGCCTGCGACGCTGTTTCGCGTCTTGGCCAGCACATGTTCGGTGGCCATGTGGGCGATTTGTTCCCCCACATTGCTGTCAGTCAGTTTTGAAGACACCATTTTGACAATGCCGTCCGAAACGTTCTGTCGCATGGCGACAATGTCGTCTTGAGTGAGATAATGACGTGCAAACTGCTCGATGGTCTCCTCGTTGCCGCTTTGGGTAGTGATAAACTCGTCGATGGCACCTTTGATTTTGGTAAGCATGTCATCACTCAACAGGCTCTTCTCCAGCACCTCGCGGTTCATCAGGTTCTCGCTCACCGCTTTGCCGATGGCGCCTGCAATGCGTGCCTTCTCCTTGGGGATGATGCCGGGAGTGAAGGGAATATGGACACCCATGATATACTTGGCCTGATGAGGCCTGAACAACATCCTGATGGCGATGTCGTTAGTGATATAGCCGATGACGGCACCCACTAGGGGACCAACTAAATATTGATACATGGCCACTATCTTTTAACTACCTCAAATCCACCACATCGGTGCCTGCAGGCACTTGCGATTTGTCAAAAGTGAATGTCGATGCGGGCAGGGATTTGTGCTTGTAGCCTGTGATTTTGATGATATAAACCGACTTGTCTCTCATCTCAAAGCGGGCAGTGCGCAACAGCGACGTGTTCTCGTCAAAGTACAACCACAGCGTCTTGATGTTGTCTTTCTTCTTGGGTGTGAGCTTGATGGCGTAGGTGTTGGCGGTTTTTGCCTTGGCTTTCTTTAAGTTGAAACCCGTTTTGAAGTGCTGCACGGCAGCGATGGGGTTGGTCATCTGCAGGTCCTCGGCAGTGGGGGAGGTAATGTTGACCTCACCGGTGACGGGAGACCATGACCACTGTGTCTTGCCGTCATACCAGGACTTGGCTTCGGGCGAGGTCAAGCGAAACTTGTTGCCTTGAATGACAATAGTACCTTTGCTTGTACCTTGACTGGAAGAGATGCTGTAATTGGCCGTGACGCCGCCACTGGCATTGGTAGCAGCTAAACACTTGTCGAGCATAGCACTGGGTGTCTGGGCCATGGTAATTATGGTTACCAGTGCCATGAGAATGGTGATATGGATTCTTTTCATTGTCATTTAAATCTCATTGTTAAAGTATTATAGTACCTCTAGATATCTAGAGATTCTAGTGTTCCAATTCATCTAGATAGCAAAAAGAGTGCCAACCATGACACTCTTGTGAAGCATTAGCCGTCTTTACGAGAACAGCTGGTCTATATCCATGGGGCTCACCAGCACTTGACGTGGCTTGCTGCCCTGAGCCGGTCCCACGATGCCTGCATGTTCCATCTGGTCCATCAAGCGGCCAGCGCGGTTGTAACCAATCTCGTAGCGGCGCTGCAGAGACGACGTGCTCGCAGTGTTTCCCATGACGATAAACCTGACAGCCTCCTCAAACAGCGGGTCGCGGTCCTTGACGTTGCCCACGTTGGCGTCACTGCTGCCACCCTCATCCTTGCCCACATATTCGGGCAACAGGTAAGGCTCCTCGTGGCTGATGTCACGGTCGTTATCCTCCTGCTCCTTGATGTAGTCGCAGATGCGCACGATGTCGGGCGTATCAACAAACGGACACTGCAGCCTCGTCAACTCACCGTCAATCTGGAACAGCATATCACCGCGACCGATGAGTTGCTGCGCTCCCCTGCGGTCGATGATGATTTGACTGTCGATACCCTGGGCAACGGCAAAGGCGATACGACCTGGGAAGTTACCCTTGATCAAACCAGTGATGACCTTGGACGACGGGCGCTGGGTAGCGATAATCATGTGGATACCTACGGCGCGGGCTTTCTGTGCGATGCGCACCAGCGGCGTTTCAACTTCCTTGCCGGCGGTCATGATCATGTCGCTGAACTCGTCGATGATGCCCACGATGTAGGGCATGTACTGGTATTTTTTCTCACCGTGCTCGTCGCGCACTTCACGCAATTCGCGACGCCACAGTTCGTTATAGTCGCTCACGTTGCGCACCCTCACTTCCTCGAACACACTGTAGCGGTTCTCCATTTCCTGAACGAGGCAGTTCAGCGTCTTGATGACACGGTCGGTGTCGGTGATGATGGCTTTCTCCTCACCGGGAGCTTTAGCGAAGTAGTACTTCTCAAGGTCGGCATATACGCTGAACTCCACACGTTTGGGATCCACAAGAACAAACTTAAGTTCCGACGGTCCCTTTTTGTAGAGCAGCGAGGTGATGATAGCGTTCAGACCAACGGATTTACCCTTACCGGTGGCACCGGCAACCAACAGGTGCGGCATCTTGGTCAGGTCAGCAATGAACACTTCGTTGCTCACGGTGCAACCCAAGCACATGGGCAACTTGGCACGGCTTTCCTGGAAGGCCCTGGAACCCAGCACCTCGCGCATGGGCACGACTTGCGGGTCGCGGTTGGGCACCTCGATGCCGATGGTTCCCTTGCCGGGCATGGGAGCAATAATGCGGATGCCCAGGGCAGCAAGACTCAAGGCGATATCATCCTCCAGACCACGGATTTTGTTCACACGTACACCATCTTGCGGCACAATCTCAAACAGTGTCACCGTGGGGCCCACGTGCACCATGATTTCCTTGATTTCGATGCCATACTTGCTCAGGGTGTCGCGAATGCGCTCCTTGTTCTCGTCCTGTTCCTGCTTATCGACGCTATTGGGATTCATGCGGATGTCCTGCAGCAGGTCGAGGGTAGGGAAGCGGTAATGACGATATTCACCGGTTGGGTCATGAGGGTTGCTCACATCGGTACTGGCAGTGATGGGCTTGAGACGTACTGGTTCGCCGCCCTCATTGTCAAGGGCGTTCGTTTTAGCCTTGCGGTTGCGTGCGCGGCTCAAGGGAGACTTCTTGGCTACAGGTTGGCTGTCATCCTGCTGCTCATCAACCATTTTTTGCTCATTACCCAGGAAGGTGGTCTGGCCGTGCTGGTTGACAACTTTCTCGCTTTCTTCCTTGTTGCGGTTGCGTTTTTTTGAAAACTCTTGTTGTATTTGGCTATATAGGGAGGATAAGGTCTGATAGGTCAGGAATACCCATAGCATAAAGATAACCAGATTCACGGCTATCATGCCATACATGCCCACAAGCCCTAACAGCCATTTGTTGGCATAGAAACCAAAGTAGCCACCCAGCGGGAAGAAAGTGATGGGTTTCATAAAGTAGGTGGCGGCTCCCACCATCATCGAGAAGGTGAAAATGCTGAACAGGCACACAAATGTGTAGGGAAAGAAGTGAACCTTCTGCTTACGCAGCAGGCGCATGCCTAGCGTCAACAACCACACCACAATGATGAATGCGGCAACTCCCACACCACTTGAGATGAAGAAATCGCTTAATGATGCTCCCATTGCGGCACCCGCATTGCGAATCTGGTCAGGAACCTGAGCATTCTCAATCATTGAATAATTGGTGATGCGACTCTGGTCACTCATTCCAGCCGACAGGAAGAAGGACAGGAATGAAATCAACAGGTAGATGCCTATCAGCACTAGGATAATTCCTATTGCAAACTTCAGCCTGCCGTTTTGGAAGAAAGCCTTGAACCGTTGCAATTTGGTCATGCTATCGTTGTCGATGGCTTCTTCTACCTTTTGGCGCTTGCGATAGTCTTCAGACTTTTGAACACCGCTGATGTCAGGGTTGTAATAGCCCTGATTATCAGTTATTTTACTATTGTGGTTGCTTTGACTCTTGCTCATTTTGCTATCGTATGTGTTTGAGGGTGTAAAATTACAAAATAAAATTGATTTACAAACGCAAATCAATCTATTTTTTTCATTAAAAAAACTAAATATCGATACTTCACCACGCCAGTCCCAGGGTGCCATGGTTCTGTTGTGTATTCATCAGGCTATTCTACTGTGCCGTGGCAATGCCACGGCGCTTTATAGAATTACCCGGCAGGAGCGTTAGTCTTTTTTCCAGAACGAGCGAGTAAAGATAACCAGAACGGTAAACAATTCCAGACGGCCCACCATCATCTCAAAGGCAAGGACCCACTTGGCTCCAGGGTGCAGCACTACCCATGACCCGTTGGGGCCGGTGAGGCCGTGCCCGATGCCCACGTTGCTGATGGCTGACATCGAGGTATACATGGCGTCAAACACAGGGATGCCATAGAATGTGAGGTAGAGGGCCACGACCATGATGATGCCGATATAGACTGTGAAAAATGTATTTACCTTGCTCACAACATGGTTTGGGACAGGTTTGCCGTCGATGTGGACCGAACGCACCGAGTTGGTGTGCAGCACGCGGTAGAACTCGTTGGCGGTGTGCTTGAGCAACACGATGAGGCGGTCCATCTTGGCGCCGCCCGACGTGGAGCCTGCCATGCCGCCAAAAAACATCATTACCATCAGAATGACAGTGACAAACTCACCGCTGTTTTCGTAGTCAAACGTCGAGAATCCCGTCGATGTGATGGCTGAGATAGTGTCGAACGCACCATAAACGAAGCGGTCGAAGTTGTTGTCAAGGAATGACATGTAGGCCATGTATATCACGATAACGACAGTGGTGATGAGTGCCGTCATGCAGTACCAGCGCAGGGTATTATTGCTGGCTATTCGCTTGAAGTTGCCGCGAATTGCTGCAGCGATGATCGAGAAGCTGATACCGCCAATGAACATGAAGATAATGACCACGATGAACACATAACTGGATTGCCAATAATCCAGACCGATGTTCTTGGTGGAATAGCCGCCTGTCGATGTTGTCGTCATGGCATGGCAAACCGCATCAAACCAGTCCATAGGTCCAAGGAAGAGCAGAATCGTGAGCAGTGCTGTCAAGCCAATGTAGATGAGCCACAAGTCCTTGGCGGTCTGACTGATGCGAGGGCGCAGGCGTTCGTGTGTGATGCCCGTTACCTCAGAATTGAACAGGGCGATGCCGCCCTTTTGATTCAACATGGGAATGACAGCAAGGGTAAACAGGATGATTCCCATGCCTCCAATCCATTGCGTCATGGCGCGCCAGAACAAGATGCCTCGTGGAATCTCTTCAACATAGCGGATCACACTCGATCCCGTCGTGGTGAAACCGGCCATCGTTTCAAAGAAAGCGTCGGTCACATTGTTTAATGTCTCAGAGAAAAGATAAGGAAGCATGCCAAAAAGTGAGAAGAATACCCACACAATGGCGGTGAGCATCAATCCCTCACGCTTGTTCATTGACTTGCTGCGAGGCTTGATGCCAAATGCCATGATGGCGCCCATGCCGGCAGTAATTAATGTGCTGTAGATGAATGCCCGCAGTGCAGTAGGCTCCTCAAACCACCATGACACAATCAGGGGCAGCACCATGAATGCCGCCTCGATGAGCAACAGCCAGCCCTGCATACGCAGGACGATGGGAAAGTTGATATTTTGGTTCGTGCGTTTGCGCATCACGAGAAGTATTTGTCAAGTTTGTGAATGGCTCCTTGCAGGCAGAAGACCACCACATGGTCTCCGGCTTGAATTTGGGTGTTGCCGTCAACAAGTTGTCCCTTGCCGTTGCGCACCAGTCCGGCAATAGTGAAGTCTCGGCTCAGTTTCAGGTCCTTGACTGCTGAACGGGTTACACGATCGTTTTCTTGAACGATAATCTCTGCCACTTCGGCATCGGCGAGGGCTAGGCATCGTGCATTGTCCTCGTCGGCGTCAATCATGATTTGATAGATGCGGCTCGATGCCAGCAGTTTCTTGTTCACGATGGTGCCGATGTTGAGCGCCTCGGCCTCAAAGATGAACTGGATGTCTTCGACCTGGGCAATGGTCTTGGGAACGCCATTGGTCTTGGCGATCATGCAGGCCATCATGTTCACAGCGCTGTTCTCGCCCAGGGCGATGAAGGCGTCATAGTTGCTCACGCTCTCTTCCTCGCTTAGCTCGGTGTCGCGGAAGTCGCCCTGCACAATCTTGCAGTTGGGATAGCGCTGGGAGAGTTGGTCACAGCGTTCGAGGTCGTCCTCGATGACTTTGATGTCAACAGTCTTGCCGAGTTTCTTGATAAGTTGCTCGGCAATGTCATTGCCACCCACAATCAGCACATTATCAACGGGATACTGCACTTTTCCGCAGACTTCACGCACCTCCTCTATATGGTCACGGGTTGTCGCAATATAGACGATGTCATTCTCCAGCACACGGTCATCGCCACGGGGAATGATAATCTCGCGGTTGCGTTTGATTGCCGACACATGAAGGTAGTGACTGATGTTGGACACGTCCTTGAGCATTTGATTGACAATCGTTGCATTGGAACGGATTTTGACACCGACGACAATCAACTCGCCGTCAAACAGTTCAAACCAGTTTCTTGCCCATGTGCGTTTCAGGGCGCTGGCAATCTCCTTGGCTGCCAGCATCTCTGGATAGATCAGGTGGTCAATGCCCAGTTTAACGATGTGTTCACGCCACTTGGGGCTGAAGAATTCGTCATTGTCGATGCGGGCAACCGTCTTTTTGGCTCCAAGTTTCTTGGCCATTGAGCACGCCAGAATATTCCTCGCCTCGCTCTTGGTCACTGCAATGAACAGGTCACACACGCCGGTCTTGATGGCGTTGAGGTCACTGAATGATATGGCACTGCCTTGATGAGTGAGCAGGTTGTAGTTCTCAAGAGGCTCAAGCTTCCTGTTGTCAACGTCCATGAGGATGATGTCTTGTTCCTCGTTGCTGAGCATCTTGGCCAAATGTGTACCAACTTCTCCTGCGCCGGCAATAACGATTCTCATAATTACTTATCTTGAAATCTTGGTTTTACTTCTCGTTTTCTAATAACTCAAGAATGGCCTTCTCGACCGATGCTCCATCCATGCCGCAGCGTTCATGCAGCTCGGCCACGGTGCCCTGGTGCACAAACTCGTCCTGAACACCTAACATTCTCAAGTGGTTCTTCTTGTCATGCTTTGTCATCCATTCGGCAACTGCCGAACCAAGGCCGCCCACGACGGTACCATCCTCGATGGTGATGATGCTGTGGTAGCGCTTTGTGACCTCCTCCAGAATATCCTCATCAATGGGTTTAAGGAAAATCATGTCATAGTGGCCCACCTTGATGCCTCGCTGGGCAAGACGGTTGACCAGTTCGATCATTTCGTTGCCAATGTGTCCGATACTGAGGATTGCCACACCATCGCCTTCGCTCATGCGGCGGCCGCGCCCGATGGACATTTCCTGCATCTCGTTGTGCCACTCGGTCAACACGCCTTTTCCGCGCGGATAGCGGATGGCAAAGGGGCCGCAGGCAATCTTCTGTGACGTGTACATGAGGTTGCGCAGGTCGTGCTCGTTGATGGGCGATGCCACAATCATTCCGGGAATGCAGCGCAAGTAAGCCAGGTCAAACAGGCCATGGTGCGTCACACCGTCTTCGCCGACAATGCCTCCGCGGTCAATGCAGAAGGTCACCGGCAGGCCTTGGATGGCCACATCGTGGATGATGGAGTCATAGCCACGTTGCAGGAATGTGCTGTAAATGGCGCAATAGGGGAGCATGCCGTCCTTGGCAAGACCGCCGGCAAAGGTCACGGCATGGCCCTCGCTGATGCCCACGTCAAAGGCGCGTGTGGGCATCGCTTCCAGCATTAGCGACATCGATGTACCGCTGGGCATGGCGGCTGTGATACCGACAATCTTATCGTTCTTCTCGGCCAGCTCGACAAGCGTCTTGCCGAAAACGTCTTGATATTTGATAGGACCGCCCTTACCGCCCTTGTTGCGCTCGCCGGTCTCCTCGTCAAACTTGCCCGGCGCATGCCAGGTCGCGGGATCGGCCTCGGCAGCAGCGAAGCCTTTTCCCTTCACGGTGCGCACATGTACTAGCTTGGGCCCCGTCATGTCCTTGATTTCCCTGAAGACCTTCACCAGGCGCTTCACGTCATGGCCGTCATAGAGCCCAAAGTAGCGGATGTTCAATCCTTCAAAGATGTTCTGCTGTCCCGAGAACAATGACTTCAACGCATTGCTGAAACGCATAATCAGTCCCTTGCGGTTGTCGTTGATGACATTGTGGCGGCGCAGGAACTGGTAGGTCTTGTAGCGCAGCTTGTTATAGCGGCGCGACGTGTGCAGGTCGCTCATGTAGTGACTCAACGCGCCCACGTTGGCGTCAATCGCCATGTCGTTGTCGTTCAGGACGATAATCAGGTTGTTGGGATTGGTTGTGGCATTGTTGATGCCCTCAAAAGCCAAGCCGCCGCTGATGCTGGCGTCGCCAATGACGGCAACCACCTTGCGGTTGCTGTTTTGTTGCAGTTCGGCGGCAATCGCCATTCCAAGGGCCGCCGAGATGGAGTTGGAGGCATGGCCCGCAGTGAAGGTGTCATATTCGCTCTCGGCAGGATTGGGAAATCCGCTCAGGCCGTCAAGCTTGCGGTTGTCGTCAAACTGGTCGCGACGACCTGTCAGGATTTTGTGGGCATAGGCTTGATGTCCCACGTCCCACACCAGGCGGTCATCGGGTGTGTTGAAAACATAGTGCAGCGCTACCACAATCTCCACCGCACCCATGCTTGAGGCAAAATGGCCGGGATTGCTCGATAGCTCATGTATCATATATTGCCGCAGTTCATGGCACACCTGTGGCAGCCGGTCGACGTCTAGTTTTCTCAGGTCGGCAGGGCTGTCGATGGTGGCCAGCAGCGGACAGTTTTCCTGTATGTATGGTTTTGTTGTCATGGCTCAGTCTTTTTTTCTCACATATTTCTTGTAGAGAGGGACAAAAACGATGATGCCCGATGCCACAATAGTGAAAATCACCATAAAGTCAATTTTGGCAGCCCGGGTGAGTAGCAGCCAGCACAATCCTACCCACAGGAGCAGGATACAAACAAAGCGGATAGCATTTCCTGTTGTCATCGTCACGTGTCTTTTGTCTTAACTTGCAAAGATAATCATTATTTGTGAAATAAAGGCCGATAATCTCTTTTTTCGTGGTTTTCAGTTTTTTGAATATAAAAAAACAGGAACCTGAAAACAGGCTCCTGTTAATGAATCTTGTGACTGTCAATGGATTACCATGTGTGAGCCATCAGATAGTCAATCAAGGTGCTTACGTCGCCGATAGTCACATCCTGGCTTTGGTTACAGTCGGCTGCAACCAAGTCGATAGCAGAAGCATCATGAGACAGCAGATAGTCAATCAATGCAGCCACGTCGCCAATCGTGACATTACCATCCTTGTTCACGTCGCCACGCAAGCTCTGGGGCTCGTCACCGGGAATTACATAGCCGTCGAAGGGGTACATGCCGATAATCATCTCGTTACCGCCGTTGCTGCCCTGGCTGAAGTCCCACACCTCACTGTCACCATAGGGATTGAAGGCAAGGGCGTTTATCTCAAACCAGCCGTTGAACCTTCCGTTGAAACCCCAGTTCATGTGGTACTTGCCATCGGCGTCAACACCGTCAAGAACCCAAGCATGGGCTTCATACATGTCGTGATAAGGGATGGGACGGCCAGCTTCAAGCTCGGCACAGATAAGTTCACACCATTCATCAATGGTATATTTGTGACCATAATTATCGTTGTAGTAGGAGGGATCTTTACCAATCAGTTGCATGTTCTCGTTGTAACCAAAGAGTTTGAATGCATCGCGCTGATCGTAAGTATAAGAACCGGTTGATGTGCCTTGGGCATTACCATAGCGTGCTTTGCAGCCTTGTCCGCAATAGCGGCACAACTTGGCTACTTCATTGGCCTGTTCTTCAGTAAATGATACATACCCCGTGGGGTTACCAGTCTCAGGGTTGTGGGTGTAGTAGTTGTCAAGCATTTTGCTATAGTCAAACGTGGTTCCTTCCATTGGAGGGTAAGTTTGGAAGCCAGTTCCGGGGTAGCCGGGGAGAGTGCCTACTTCGTTGGGGTATTTCCAGTAGTACAAGATTTGTGCCATGGCGAGCGGTCCACAACCCACCGAGGTGCGTTCACCGGAGCCGTTTAACGGACAAAGGCGGTTCATGGGCTCACCTTGTCCCCAGTCGGTCTTCAGCAAAGGCTCGACAGCAGTAGCGAGCTTGATGGTCTTAGCGGGAACGGTTTGGCCCTTGTAAGCCTGTGCGGTTTCAATCTGGCCCTTGAGCATATTCAGATAACTCTTCATACTGGCGGGCATGTTGGCCATGTCGATATTGCCCTTGTTGCCATAGGCCAGCACTTGCTTGGCGCGGTCGTCACCAGCGACGATGACCCAACCGCCACCATCAATGTTGAAAACGTAGTATGCGTTGCCCTCGACTTTAGAGGCCTCAGCATGGACGAACTTGATGTCGGCAGTAGCAGCAGCTTTGATCCTGCCAGTAGCAGCCTGTAGCTTGACAAACGAATTGGCCGTAGCAAAAGCCTTGTTGGCATCAATAGTTGCGGCCGAAGCGTTAAAAGAAACGGCGGCAAAGGCTGACAGTAAACTGTAGCTTAAAACTTTTTTGAAATTCATAATAGGTTTGATAATGGATTAAAGTGTTAAAAATAATAATCGCTTCAAAGATAGGTATATTTTCTCAAATACATGCAAAAATATGAAGAAAAATGCTCGAGCAAGGGTGATTTTTATTTTCTGCAGTTAGTGTTAATAAAGAAACAGGGGCTATATGGCCCCTGTTTTGATAAAGTGAAGTGGTAAAGGCTGTTTACCAGCTCTGGTTCAGCAGATAGTCAACAAGTGCCGACACATCGGCAATCGTTACTTCATTGTCCTGGTTGCAGTCGGCCGCATCGAGGTTGATATCGCCATCATGGAACAGCATATAGTCGATGAGGGCAGGCACGTCTGCTATGTCGACAACACCGTCATTATTGACATCGCCGCGAATGAAGGTTACGGGAGGCTCCCAGCCTTCGGGGGGCTCTATGCCGATGAGCATCTCGTGGCCAGAATTGAATCTCAGGTAGTCACCATCGCGGTGGGTCATATTCAAGGCAGTAGAAACATACCAACCGTCGCAGGTTCCATACCAACCGAAATTGAAGTGGAACTTGCCGTCGGTGTTATATCCGTCACAGATGAAGGCGTGTCCTCCGGCTCCTTGAGTATCACTGGCAGAATACAGGATGGGACGACCGGCGTCAAGCTCGGTCTTTATCATGGCCTCCCACTGGGCGGTAGTGTAGCTGCTCCACCAGCCATCCCTCTGGACATCCTCGGCACTTGACCTATAGCCGAAATTTATCATTGCATCCAATTGATTCCATGTATATGCGCCGCTGCCGTCAGGGCTATATGACATCTCCACAGCTTGACCGCAGTAGCGGCCGAGCTTGGCGACTTCTTGGGCCTGCTCGTCGGTGTAAGTGTCCTGGACGAGTGTACTGGTGCTGTAATCCCAGTGGCAATAGCTCAACAACATCTTGTTGTAATCAAATGTGGTGGCGGGAAGCGCCGACACACGGCCGTAGCCCGAGCTATAGAATGATGGCAATGCATCGCTCGACTCGGGATATTTCCAGTAATACATCACTTGAGCCATAGCAGTGGCGACACAGCCCACAACGCAATATTCTCCGTTCTTCACGGGACACTGCCAGTCATAAGGATCCTCTTGGCCCCATGTGGTCATGATCAAGGGATCAACTCCGGTTCTGCCATTGTCAGACAGGTTGGCCGGAACAAGATCGTCGCCTTCATACAGCTGCAAGAACTCAATTTCGCGACTGTAGCTGCCAAGCAGACCTTTAAGGCCATAAGGCAGGTTTTTGAAATCCAATTGGCCCTTGTCGCTATAGCCTAACACTTGAGGAGCGCGGTCCTCGCCAGCGATAATAATAAAACCGCCGCCTTTGATGTTGAAGGCGTAGAAATTGTTGGCACCGGCTACTGCCTTTGAAGCCTCGGCATGGGCCAGTGTGAGGTCCGACATTGCTGCAGCCTTGAAGCCAGGCACACGGGCCGACTGTTGTTTAAGGAATGTGTTAGCAGTTGCACGAGCCGCATTGGCGTCGATGTTGCCTGCGTTTACGCTAAACGGCATGAAGGCAAATGCCGTGAGTGCCAAGGCACTCAATAGGTTCTTTACGTTCATCATAAATTGAAACTCTAAAATGGTTAATAAGGTTGATTAAATTGTAGTCAGTTTGATGCTGTTGATTTTTTGCCGCCAAAAATAGTGAGTTTTTAGCAAAAAGACAAGAAAATGTCAATAAAACAAGAAAAAATCTTCACCATTGCTCGGTGCCCTTGCCGCATCTTGCAAAAACGGGCGATGCCGGTAATGTGGCACCGCCCGTTGATGGGTTGTCGGGAAATGATTACCCGAAGTTGTCGTAGTGGATGGATGAGGGATCGACACCCAGCGAGTCAAGCACCTCGTTGACGGTCTGGCTCATCATGCCGGGACCGCACATGTAGTACTCGCAGTCTTCGGGGGCCTCGTGGTTGGCCAGATAGGTGTCGCGCATCACGGGAGCCACAAAGCCTGCAGTGTATTTCACGCCTGCTGCGTCGGCAACGGGATCGGGACGGTCCAGTGCCAGATGGAAGTGGAAGTTGGGGAAGTCCTTTTCCAACTGCAGGAAGTCCTCCAAATAGAAGACCTCGCTCAATGAGCGTGCGCCATAGAAGTAGTGCATCTCGCGGTCACGGCAGTTAAGGGTGCGTGTCATGTGCAGGATTTGTGCGCGCAGGGGAGCCATGCCGGCACCACCGCCTACCCAGATCATCTCCTTCTTGCTGTCGAAGATGGGGTGGAAGTCGCCATAGGGGCCACTCATGATGACCTTGTCGCCGGGCTTCAAGGTGAAGATGTAGCTCGAAGCGATGCCGGGCATCACGTCCATGAAGCCAGTGGCGGGTTTGGGCTTGAACGGCGGCGTGGCAATGCGCACCGTCAGCATGAAGCGGTCGCCCTCGGCGGGATAGTTCGCCATCGAGTAGGCACGCACGGTAGCCTCGTCGTTGCGGCACTTGAGGCCGAACAGGCCAAATTTTTCCCATGTGGGCAGGTACTCACCCAGCGACTCCTTGTCGATGTCCTTGTCATAGTCCATTTCGTACTCGGGAATCCTGATTTGGGCATAGCTGCCGGGGATAAAGTCCATGTGCTCGCCCGGGGGCAGGGCCACGATGAACTCCTTGATGAACGACGAAACAAGCTTGTTGCTCACCACGGTGCACTCATATTCCTTGACCGACAGTACACTGTCAGGCACCTGGATAGACATGGTGTCCTTGACCTTGACCTGGCAACCCAGGCGCCAGTGGTCCATCTGCTCCTTGCGCGAGAAGTGGGGTACCTCGGTGGGCAGAATCTGGCCGCCGCCCTCGGTCACTTGTACCTTGCACTGGCCACAACTGCCCTTGCCGCCGCATGCACTCGAAAGCATCACACCGTTCTCGTGCAGGGTGTTCAGCAGGGTGTTGCCGCTCTCGACTTCCAGTTCTTTGGTGCCGTTATTGATGTTGATTTTTACTTTGCCCGAGGGCACAAGATAGTGCTTGGCAACGAGCAGCAGGATGACGAGCAGCAGCGTGAGCACAAGGAACACGGCAACGCTCGATAATACCGTTAATCCAGTTGAATTCATAATCAGTATCATAGTGTGTACCCTCCTTATCCTAATTTAATGCCCAGGAAACTCATGAAGGCGATGCCCATGAGACCAGTAATGATGAATGCAATACCCACTCCGCGCAGGGGCTTGGGAATGTCACTATAGGCCAGTTTCTCGCGAATGGCGGCAATGCCCACGATGGCGAGCAGCCAGCCGATACCAGATCCGGCGCCATAAATCATTGCCGTGCCAGCCGACCCGAAGTCACGCTGTTGCATGAACAGCGAGGCACCCAGGATAGCGCAGTTCACTGCAATCAGCGGCAGGAAGATGCCCAGCGAGGCATAGAGTGAGGGAGAGAATTTCTCCACTGCCATCTCGACCAGCTGTGTAGCCGATGCGATGACAGCGATAAACAAAATCAGGCCCAGGAAACTCAGGTCAACGCCGGCGAGGCTTGGACTGAGCCATGTCAGGGCGCCCTCTTGCAGGACATACTTGTTGAGCATGTAGTTGATGGGCAGTGTGACCACCAGCATGAAGGTAACCGCGATGCCCAGACCAAAGGCTGTCTTCACGTTCTTGGAAACTGCCAGGAACGAGCACATGCCCAGGAAGTAGGCAAATATCATGTTGTCGATGAATATCGACTTGATAAACAGATTAAGTTCTTCCATTGTCTCTAGTGAATTGAATGGTTAAACATGCTCATTAGTTCTCCTGCAGTTCCTTGTTGCGTGCACGGTGAACCCAGATGATGCAACCCACGGTAATCAGCGCCATGGGAGGCAGAATCATCAGGCCGTTGTCCATGTAACCATGGTCATAGCACCACTGCGGAATCACACGGAAACCAAACAGTGTGCCAGAACCAAGCAACTCACGGAAGAAAGCCACAATCACCAGGATGATGGTGTATCCCAGGCCATTGCCGATACCGTCAAGGAACGACGGCCAGGGACGGTTGTGCATCGCGAACGCCTCAAGACGGCCCATCAAGATGCAGTTGGTGATAATCAGTCCGATGAACACCGACAGCTTCTTGCTCACGTCATAGTTGTAGGCGATGAGGATCTGTTGTACAATGATTACCAGCGCGGCGACCACCACCAGCTGCACGATGATGCGAATGTTGGTGGGGACGGTTTTGCGCAGGAATGAGATAATCACGTTGCTGAACGCAAGCACTGAAATCACCGAGATGCCCATCACGATAGCGGGCTCCAGACTGGCGGTGACAGCAAGCGCGGAGCAGATACCCAGAATCTGCACCAGGATGGGATTATCCTTGGACAGCGGGTTAAATAATGCTTCTTTGTTTTTCTTGGATAACATAATCGTGGATGGGTTTATTCGGGTTGATTGTCATTGGTTTCACTCTCGATGGCATCGGCGGTGCACTGTGTGCCGCCGCTGTTACCGAGTTTCTTCAAGAAGGCCTCATAGGGAGCCAGGCAGTCGGCCATCATGTCACTCACACCGCGGCTGGTGATGGTGGCACCGGTCAATGCGTCGATCTGCTCGGCACCGTCGGTGGCCTTCTGGCCTTTCTTGAGCACGACTACGCTCTTGAACTGGCCGTCAACAAACAGGTGCTTGTCCTTGAACTCGTTCTGGAAGGGCTGCTCTGCAATGCGGGCACCCAAACCCGGAGTTTCGCCCTCGTGCGAGAAGTTGGCGCCATAGATGGTGTTACCGTCATCATTCACGGCAACATAGCCCCAAATGGGACCCCACAAGCCGGCACCATAGACGGGAAGCACATACTTGATGCTGCCGTCGTCCATGCGGCATTTCATCACGGGCAATTTGCGCTCGGCAGCAGGCAGTTTCACGTTTTTCTTCATTTGAACATCAAAGGCCACATTTTTGGCACTGTCAACGATGTTTCCCTCACTATCAACCAGCAGGTCTTGGATGATGTATTTCTCATACATTTCCTTGACTTGGGCATCTTCGGGGGCTGCGATGTGCAATGCGCTCATAATCTGCTTGCGCGTGTCGTTGGCAATGTTTTCGTTCTGTTTGGGCTTGAGTGCCATGTAGATGAAAGCCAGCACGGTGCCCACAAGCAGAACCATGATTGCCGCATACAGGATTTGATAAGTGTTACTGTTCTTGTTCATAGCTTATCCCTCCTTTATTCTTTAGTGGCGGCGCGGCGAGCGCGGCGCTTGATGTTAGACGATATCACGCAGTGGTCGATGAGCGGGGCAAACGCGTTCATCAGCAGGATGGCCAGCATCATGCCCTCGGGATAACCACTGTTGTAAACACGAATCAGGATGGCAAAAACGCCAATCAGCAGGCCATAGATGTATTGGCCCACCTTGGTGCGAGCTCCAGTGACAGGGTCGGTTGCCATGAACACGGCACCAAAGGCAAAGCCGCCAAGACACAACTGAGTCCACGGGTCAAGCATCGAAGCAGGGTAGGTGACACTGGGCAATGCGTGAACCAGTGCAGCCATGCCCAGGCCGCCAACGAATACCGAGCACATGATGCGCCACGAGGCAATGCCCGTGAGCAGCAACAATGCGGCACCCAGCAGGATGGCAATCATTGAGGTCTCACCGGGAGAACCGGGAATCAGGCCAATGAACGCATCCATGCAGCTGATGGGCTCGCCCAAGACGTTGGTCATGTGCAACTGGTCGCCAACGTTGGTGGCCACTTGGCCAAGAGGCGTCGCGCCGGTGAAGGTGTCGGCAACAGTGCCGCCGCCCATGCCAAATGCGCTGTCCAGCTTGATAAACGCCTCATCGCCGCTCATGCGCGACGGGTAGGCAAAGAAGAGGAATGCGCGGGTAATCAAGGCCACGTTAAAGATATTCATTCCTGTGCCGCCAAAGACCTCCTTGGCAAAGATGACAGCAAACGCAGTGGCGACAGCTGTCATCCACAGTGGCGTATTAATGGGGACAATCAGCGGGATGAGGATACCGGTAACCAGAAATCCCTCCTGAATCTCCTTGTGGTGGATCTGTGCGCTGATGAACTCGATGCCCAAACCCACGGCATAGCTCACGACAATCACCGGCAGCATGGCCAGTAAGCCATAGAGCCACATCGTGAACCAACCGGTGGCGTTTTCACCGATGGCGATGTAGTGCTGATAGCCGATGTTGTACATGCCGAACAGCAACGCAGGAAGCAAGGCGACAACCACTGTGATCATGGTGCGTTTCAAGTCATTGCCGTCGTGGATGTGGGCGCCCGACCGCGATGTCGCGTTGGGCGTGAACAAGAAGGTCTCCATGCCGTCATACACCGATTCCAGCTTGGCAAGTTTGCCGCCGGGACGGAATGAGGGCTCAATCTTGTTCATGAAATTCCTTAATGCTTTCATATCAATGTTTTTGTTGAATTGCGGTATTATTTGACTATTATAATTAAATAATGTGTGTCACGACATCTCGGCGCGCAGTTTGTCCAGACCCTCGCGCACGATGCGCTGCAGTTCCAGTTTGGAGGTGTCGGCAAACTCGGCCAAGGCAAAGTCTTCGGGAGCAATCTCATATATGCCCAACTGCTCCATCTTGTCGATATCACCGCTAATGATGGCTTTAATCAGGAACTCGCCGTAGATGTCCATCGGCAGCATGTCATCATACTCGCCGGTGCGCACGATGGCGCGCTCACCGCCCTTGATGCGGCTGTCCATGCTCACGGGTTTGCTCAGGCCGCGCAACCAGGTGGTGAATGTGCGGTAAAGCGAGAAACGGTTGGGGTTGAGCGACGCCCAGCCCATGAACTCGTCGGGTTTGTTGTTCTCGGGGATGACGGTGATGTGGCGATAGGGTGCCCTCAGCCATTGGTCGGCATTGACCTTCACACCAGTAAGCACGTTGCCGCTGATGATGCGGCTTTGAGCAACATTGGTCAGCTCATTCTTGAGTACGGTCTCCAAATTGGCGCCCATTGTACTCTTGACATAGCGTGGTTGCTGCACCATCTCGCCGGTAATGGCCACAACAGTCTCGTGGTTCACCTTTCCGGTAGTGAACAGCTCGCCGATGCGTGCCAGCGTCACAATGTCCATCGTCCAAACCACATCGCCCTTGTTCACGGGCTTGATGTTGTTGGCTTGAACACCGACGTTGCCGGCAGGGTGGGGACCGCAGAATGTAGTCACCTCGGCACCTGGGGCATCGATCTGTTGCCCGTCGCTGACACCGATGTACACTTTGCCGTCAGTCATGCCGTTAAGCACCTCAACTCCCTTGGCAATGTACTTGCTCTTGTCTCCCAGCACCACTGCCAAGTCAGGGGCCAGCGGTGCCGAGTCAAAGGCGGTTACAAACACGTCGCGGGGACGGATGCCGGGATCAGGCACCACGTCATAGGGGCGTTGGCGCATCATCACCCACAAGCCCGACTCGAGCAGCACGTCGAGTGCCGGTTGCTTCAGGTCATGGGCCACACAATCGCCACCCCCATCGGGAGCAATAATGATAGCGTCGATGTGACGGCGCTCGCCGCGACGAACTTCCTTGACGACGCCACTCATGGGCGAAACAACTTTGATGGCCTCATGATTCTTGTCATGATAGAGGGGTTCGCCGGCAGCGACATGTTCGCCCTCTTTCTTTTCCATGCGGGGAATAATCCCATGGAAATCGTCGGGAACGACAGCCACACTGGTGGGGGCATCGGCAATAACAATGTTGTTGTCGCTGATGAGTCCCAATAGATGGATGTCAAAACCCTTCTTGAGTCTTACAGTTGCCATGATATTGTTATTATAGTTTTATTTATATTAAATAATATAATGTGGGCACAAAGATAGTGAAAGTCGGGCTGAATGCAAAGAAAATTGCCATTGTTAATAAAAAAAACTTGAAAAAAATCGTTTGAATTGCGGTGTTTTCAAATATTTGTGATAAATTTGCGTTAATTTTTTGTGCAAAATGGCTCCGATTAAGTGCCAAAAAGGCCGCCATGTATAGCCGAATTTATTGTGCCTCAATGTCTTGTGATAACCTCACATGGATTAAGGGGGCACCGTGAACCATAATTGTGAGAAACTAAACTTTAATACTAAACAACTAATTTTATTAATCATTTTTTTAACTAATTTAAATTATGGCTGAACAAACAAACATTCAGAAGCCACAGACCGCTGCCAAGAAAGACGTGGCCAGCAACGTTAGTGGTATCAAGAGCGCATCGCTCGTCATTCTCGTTTGCTTTATCATCGCAGTACTTTTCTTCCTCTTTGTACTCGGTGCTCCTAGCAACTTCAAGGTATCTCCTAGCCTGTTGAGCTTGGATAAGGAAGGTCCCCAAAACCTCCTCGGTACCGTGTTTAAAGGCGGTGTCGTTGTGCCCGTGCTTATCACCTGCTTCCTTACCGTGATCGTTCTCTGCGTTGAGCGCTGGATCGCTCTGGCTAAGGCTAAAGGTAAAGGCAACACCACCAAGTTTGTCGAGGAAGTGAAGGCTGCTCTGCGCAACCATGACCTTGCTAAGGCCGAGGACCTCTGCCGCAAGCAGAAAGGTACTGTTGGTGCCGTGGTTTATGCCACCCTGCAGAAGTACAAAGAGATGGAGAAGGACACCATCCTGAGCAAGGAGCAGAAGGTTGCTTCTATCCAGGCTACCCTCGAGGAGGCTACCGCTCTCGAGATGCCCGCCCTGCAGCAGAACCTGCCCGTGCTGGCAACCCTGACCACCCTCGGTACCCTGATCGGTCTGTTCGGAACTGTGTTGGGTATGATCAAGTCGTTCCAGGCTCTGTCCAATTCGGGTGCTCCTGACTCGACCGAGCTGTCAACCGGTATTTCTGAGGCACTTGTGAACACCGCTCTCGGTATCGCA